>Ga0310786_10010455_pt1 | contig 11658 bp, 2 predicted proteins | sample AusTroGonzalo_MG_FD_203881 | JGI IMG/M metagenome (GOLD analysis project Ga0310786, IMG submission 203881) | Bovine rumen microbial communities from tropical cattle in Woodstock, Queensland, Australia - Gonzalo_03 (v2) (version 2) | ecosystem: Host-associated > Mammals > Digestive system >... | reverse complement strand
ACGATCCAGACGCGGTTCGGCGGGTTCACTGCAGGGTCATACGCCTGCGAAAACGAGCCTGCGGCGGTTATGGTTCCCTTGACCGAGACAGAGGCGGCGTTGATCCTGTTCGTCCAGCCCGAAACAGTTAGCGTGGCCCCCGAATCGACGAGAAGGCTGTTCATGCGCGGCGTTGCGCTTTGCAGGCTGACGTTCACCGCGCCGGCGATCGTCACCGCCGCATTCTCAGACGGCACGCCTTCCGACCAGTTCTCGGAATCCTCCCAGTCGCCTGTCGTGCCACCGATCCATTCGTTGGGCACTACCGAATCCACCACAAGCGAACCGTCTCCCGTGAGGAAGCCCTCCACTTCCTCGTCGCCAGCGCGATACGTTCTGTCGGCAAGCGGATTGCCGTTCACCACCGCCGTGCGGCACGTGAGCGTGCGCGTGCCGCCAAGCGTCAGAGTGCCGTCCAACACAAGTTCGCGGGCTTTGAAGTCTATCGCGTCCTCCTGGATGTCGAGCAGCGCGCCGGTCGCCACCTCCACCCGGGACAGCCCGCTGGAATTCGTGAAGCCGCCTCCGGACTTTACGCGCACGATTCCGTTCGAGACCACGAGCTCGCCGCTTGTCGTCTGCGCCTTCCCGTCGATTATGAACTGCTTGCGGGAGTTCGCCGGATTCCAGCAGAAGCTCGTGGCGCCGGAGAATACGCCGTGCCACGTCACCGTCACGTCGCCGCGCGGCTCCATCGTCACACGCGCCGGCTTCCCGACCGGCGTCTCGAAACCATAGTTCACGACGCCGCTACCCTCGTCCATAGACCCAAAGCCGGCGAGCAGTTGGTCGAATCCGTCAAGGTGGACAATCGCATTTGACCTCTTCCACTGATACGTGCCAGCCGCGGGCATGGCGTTTACGCCATGCACATACGCATTGTCGGAAGCTATCTCAAGCACGGAGGCCTGGTTTACCGCCGCATAGTAGTAGTGGGGCTCCACATTCCAGCTGTAGTGCCACGTGCCGAAGTCTATTCCGCCTTCAAAGTGCATCGTGCCCTTGCCATTGGCGTAATCAGCGTTCTTGACAAGCTTCTTGAACCGGATGACCGGGCTTGTTCCGTTGTGATTAACGTAAATCTTGCTTGTCGCCGTCACCGCCTCGTTGAAGATGGTCTCGCCGGCTCCGCTTATGTTGATCGTCCCTGTGAGGTTGACGGAAGTCGACAGTATCTTCAGCGGCGTCGTCACCGTAAGCCCGCCGTCGATGGTCAGGCTTCTGGTGGTGCTCTTCAAGTCGATTTCGGCTTCCGCGACTCCGAGGCCGCCGCCAGAATGCAGGTAGACGTTGCCGCCCGAAACGGAGGCGCCCCCTGAAAACGTGTTGTCGGCTCTTAGGTGCAGGTCTCCGGAGCCGGAGACCGAAAGCGCCCCCGTTCCGGCGGAACCGTCGGAAATGACGCCTGAAAACGTCACGTTCGCGTTCAGCACGATCTCCAGCGTGCCGTCGCCGATCGCAATGCCGTCCGTTATCTCGGCGGCGCTGTTGAACGTAGCGGTGTCGCCGGCGGCGGGGACACCGCTGCTTGGCAGCCAGTTCCCGGAGCTGTTCCAGAGCCCGGTGGCGCCGCCGTTCCATTCGTAGCTTTCGGAGAAGGCCGCGCCCACGGCCAACGCGCCCGCAAGCGCCACTACCAGTTTCCGCAATGTCATTGTCTGTCTCCTTTTTTCCTTGTTTGTTCTTTCCTTCAGCCTTTGCAAGTTTCGTCACTCCTCCGCGAATTCAAGTCGGTCGAAGCTGAACCGGCTTCCGCAGTATACGGCAAGCCGGTGCCTGCCGGCCGGCAGCGCTATGCCGCCGACGGTCGACACCGTGTCAGGCGTCCACGAACGCTCTTCGTGCTCATGGCACGGAATCTCGCCCACGCGACGGCCGTCGACCATCAGCAGCAGCCCACCGTGGGTCTCGCGGGGCGTTCCGTACCTGAGCGTCGCGCGGTAGCGGCCGGCTTTCGCGATGTCGACCGAATAGACGAGCCACTCTCCGTCGCCGACGTCCGATATCATCTTCTCTGTGCAGTCCGGGCCTTCCTCCGCCCGCCATGTCTTGCTTGTCCGGTTCCTGTCGGGACTCGTGTCGTGCCAGGCTACGCCCTCCCCGCCTTCGTCGTACCGCCCGACCTTGATCTCGCCCGGTATCTTCTGGGCCTCGCCGCGGAACGGACGCGACTTCTGCGCGTTCCCGACAAGCCTGAGGAACGGCTCCGAGTGCGCGACGCGGCCGCCCTCGTCCTGCGCGAAGACGCTTATGAGGTGCGGGGCGTATTCGCCGAACACGGGCGCCTTCCCAGACCGACCCGCCCGCATGAAGCGCGTCCCGCCGAAATACCGTTTCGAGAACTCCATGTCAAAGACGTAAGGAGGCTCGGTCTTGAAGTCCACGAGGTATCCGTTGTCGAACAGGTACACCGCCTTGATGGCGGACTTCGTGTTCGCGGCCGGCTTCACGTCGGCAGACACCCTGAGTGGGGAGCCCTCCGGCACCATGGTCCTGTCGTCGTCGACTTCGACGCCTATCGACGGCCTGTCTGCGGGGTCGTCCGGATACGCATAGTAGCGCACGTAGTCGACAAGGTAGTGCTCCGGGAACTCGACGCCCGTCTTGTCGCTCTGCCTCCAGTGGTCGCGCATGATGTTGCCGTTGAATATGATGTGCAGCGGCGAGAAGCCGGCGGCGTGGGCGAAGGCGTCGAACGTCACGCTGCGGTAGGCGCTGTGCGTCGACTTCGAGGCGATGAGCCTGCCGTCGAGGTAGTACGAGATCTCGAAAGGCGTCCACTTGCAGCCTATGCGGTAGAATTCGTCAAGCGAGCCGGGGAGCCTCGAGTTGTAGTTCCAGCTCTTGAGGTTCCGGCCGTTGTTCACGTGGAGGTTGTGGTCGAGTATCCCCTTGCGCGGCGCCTTGGGGTCGCGGTCGCGAGTGTAGTAGTCCTCGAAGATGTCGATCTCGAAGCCGTCAAGAAACGGATTCGTGTTCGACTTGCCGTAGAGCCAGAATGCCGCCCACCAGCCGTTCTTCTGCGTGAAGCGCAGACGCGCCTCGTAGTAGCCGTAGCCGAACTTCCCGACGCTCCTTAGGCCGGACGTCGCAAGCCGCGTGTGCTCCTTGTTCCAGTCGGTCTTGATGTGGAGAATTCCGTCCTTCACGAAGGCGCCGTCGGTCGTGCGCCAGTCGCGGATGTTCCATTCGGCCGGGGCAGACCACTTCGTCTCGTCGATCCTCTCGCCGTCGAACTCGTCGGCGAAGACGAGCGGCCAGCCGGCCTTCGCAGGGTCGAACTCCGCCGCGGCGTCGATCTTGAACGGCGGCGTCGGCAGCGTCTCCTCGGCAGGCCTCACGCGGCCGGCGGACAGGTTGTCGAGCGTGGCGGTCGCCTCGGCCGACCCCGTGCTCTCGAGCACGATGGAGGCCGACAGCGGCAGTTCGCAGCCCTTCAGGAACTGCGACTCCATTTCGCAGACGGCCGTCGAGGAGTCCGCGAGCGACTTCACCACGACCTTGGCGCGGCCGGACCTTGACAGCGTGACGACGAAGTCGGCCGGCAGGGCCCCGGGGCGGACGCGCATCCCCTCCCCGCGGGCGCCGCCGGAATCCGCAAGCGCGCACGCAATGGAGTCTTCGCCATCCGGCTGCACTGCCGCGAACGAGACGCCGCCTGCGGCCGAGGACAGCGAGAGCGTCAGCCTTCCGCCGCCCAGGGCGTACAGGCGGAACGACGTCTCCAGCACCGACTCGACCCTGTTCGTCGCCGGCAGGCGGTAGCCGCTGCCGCCAAGCGGAACGACCATTCGCGAACTGGTCGAGTAGAGGCCCATGTGCGTGGTTTCGATCAGGCCCGGCGCCACGTCGCCGGAGACGATGCGGGGGTTGCCGGCGCGATTCGGCGAGGCGGCCTCGTAGTCGTCGGAGAACTGGCGCTCGAGCCGCCAGCTGACGTCGGCGAAACACGCCTCGCTGCCTTTGGGGCAGGCCAGGCCGACGCTGAACTTCCGCGGGTCGCCGATCTTCGAGTCGCAGATGCTGCCAACGTACGTGTACGTCTTCCAGTCGTCGGTCAGGTCGCGCGCGACGTCCGACCCGCCGTCGCAGGCCTCGTCGCCGTCCGTGAAGAGCTGGTAGCACACCCTGCCCTTGCCGCGGCCGCAGACCGAGTACGTGACGTAGAGGACGTCTCCGGGGCGGCACTCCTCGCGCGGCAGGGAGAGGATGCCCGTGCCGTCGCGCCCGCGGGCGTCGCGAAGGCATATCGCCTGCTTCCCGTTGACGGCCTCGCGCGTCACCTTCGAAAGCGGAAGGTAGCCCTCCCATTCGTGCCGGCCCCAGCCGGACGGCAGGCTGTCGGCAACCACTCCCTGGTTCTCGAGCTCGAACTTCAGTCCGCCGCAGTTGAACCTGCCCCTGAAGTAGATCATGATCTTGTGGCGGCCCTCGGAAAGCTCGATGCCGTCGATCCTCGAATATGTGTCGCACGACCAGTCCTTGCCGGCGTGCGCCCTGCATTCGAACCGCCCCGCCCGTCGTCCGTCGACTATCAGGTCCAGGCTGTTGCCGTCCCTGCGGGGCGTCCCGTAGCAGAGCGTCGCGGAGTACCGCCCGGCCTTCGCCACGTCGACGGAGTACACGAGCCACTCGCCGTCGCCGACGCTGCCGACAAATGTCTCGCCGCAGTCGGGGCCCTCCTTCGGCCGCCATGTCTTGCTCACCGTGTTCTCCGGCGTTACGTCGCGGTAGGCGACCCCCGGCCCGCCGGCGTCGAAGCGCCCGAGCCTGATGTCCCCCGGAATCGCCTGCGCCCTGCCCTCGTACGGCTCGGAGCGGGATATGTCGCAGACAAAGCGCACGAACGGCTCGGTGTGCGAGACCCGCCCGCTTTCGTCCTGTGCAAAAACGCTGAAGTAGTGCGGCTGCGCGTCGAACACGGGGCGGACGCCGCTGCGCCCGGGCAGCATGAAGCGGGTCTTGTCGAAATACTCGCCGGAGAACTCCACGTCGAACGCGTACGGCGGCTCGGTCCTGTAGTCGAGGAGGTAGCCGTTGTCGAAGAGGTAGACCGCCCTCACCGGCGACTTCGTTCCCTCTGCCGGCCTGACGTCGGCCTTGAACTTCTGCCTGGAGTTCCGCGCCGCCAGCACGTAGTCGGGGTCGATGCCTGTCAGCGCGATCGACGGCCTCCCGCCGGGGTCGTCCGGATAGGCGTAGACGCGCACGTAGTCGACCAGGTAGTGCTCCGGGAACTCGACGCCCGTCTTGTCGCTCTGCGTCCAGTGGTCGCGCATTATGTTGCCGTTGAACACGACGTGGAGGGGGGCGAGGCCGGCGGCGTGGCTCACGGCGTCGAAAGTCACGCTGCGGTAGTCGCTGTGCGCGGCCTTCGACGCGATGAGCTTCCCGTTCAGGTAGTAGGATATCTCGAAAGGCGTCCACCTGCATCCGATCACGTAGAAGTCGTCAAGCGAGCCGGGGAGCCTCGAATTGTAGTTCCAGCTCTTCAGCTGCGGCCCGTTGCTCACGTGCAGGTTGTGGTCGAGAATCCCCTTGCGCGGCGCCTTGGGGTCGCGGTCGCGGGTGTAGTAGTCCTCGAAGATGTCGATCTCGAAGCCGTCGTCGAACGGGTTGGAATTTGTCTTGCCGTAGAGCCAGAACGCCGCCCACCAGCCGTTCTTCTGAGTGAAGCGCAGACGCGCCTCGAAGTACCCGTAGCGGAACTTCTCCGTGCTCCAGAGGTCCGTCGACTCGAGACGGGTGTGGTCCTTGTTCCAGTCGGCCACTATGTGCAGGAGACCGTCCTTTACGAAGGCGCACCTCTTCGTGCGCCAGTCGCGCGACGGATTGGACGCCGTCCACTTCGCCTCGTCGATCTTCTCGCCGTCGAACTCGTCGGAGAACACGAGCGGCCAGCCGGCCTTCACCGGGTCGAACTCGGGCAGGGCCTCCACCTTCAGCGGAACTGGCCTTGACTTAGCGACAAGCGCCCCGCGGCCCGCCGTAAGGTTGTCTATCGCGACAACCGCCTCGCCCGCTCCCGTCCTCTCGAGGCGGAACGTGGCCGAAAGCGGCTCGGACGAGCCGGAGAGCGACTTTACCTCGCCGTGCCTTGCATACGAGGACGAGTCGGCGAGCGAGCGTACCGAGACGTCATACGAACCCGCCCTGGCGACCCGCAGCGCAAAGTCCGCCGGGAGGGCCGCCACGGGAACCTGCAGGCGCCCGAGAACCGCGCCCGACGCGTCCGCGACCGAACATTCCAGATCCGGCGCCGAGGCGCGGTGGTCGACGAGCAACGAGCACCCGCCCGCATTGGAGGAAAGGCCGAACGCCACTCGCCCGTCGCGTCGGTCGCCATGGCCGAACGCATATATCCGCGCGCCAATCTCCACCACCGGGTTGAGCTCTCCTTCGGGCGGAAGGACATAGCCTCCGTCGCCAAGCGGAAGGCTCAAGACGGAATCAGTCCGATACACGCCGACGTGAGTGGACTCGAGCAGGCCCGGCGCCACGTCGGTGACGATGCGCTCGGGGCTGCCAGCCCGACCGGCGGAATCACGCTCGAAGTCGTCGTAGTACTGCCGTTCAAGCCGCCACGAGACGTCCTTGAACCACACCTCGGACCCCTTCGTGCATGCGATTCCCGCCGTGCACATGGCCGGAACGCCTATCGGCGCCTGCCCTATGGTCGTGGTGAACTCGCGCGTCTGCCATTCGTCGGTCAGGTCGATCGCCTTGTCGTCGAGGTTCGGGCACGACTTCGCCGCAGCGGTCGAACGGAGAACGCGGCAGAACGCCTTGCCGCGCCCGCGGGCCGAATACTTCACTCTGACGATGTCGTTCGGGCCGCACTTCTTCCTAAGCTTCTCCACGATGCCCGCGCCGTCCGGGCCCTTCACGTCGCTGATGTGTATGATCGTCGCGCCGTCTTCGACGGACGTCGCGACTGCGGCGCGAGGGAGGAATCCGTTCCAGGTCTGGTGCATCCAGCCGTCGGGCATGCCGTCCTGCGCCGCCGCAAGGCATGGCGCAAGAGGCAGGGCCGCGGCCAGGAGATGAGCCATGCACTTCATTTCCGCACCCCCGCCTTGGAAAGGTCCATGTCCCAGAGGTCGACAGGCGGAGTCGTCCGCCAGGCCCCGCGAGTGAAGTCGGGGATCTCCTGCGGCACGCCGCCGCCCTGCTCGCTGCGCTCAGACAGCTCGCACACCGAGCACCACGCCGCGAGGTCGTAGACGTTCATGTCGAGCGGAAGCCCGTTGCGCAGGCAGTAGACCCAGCGCAGGTCCATCAGGTAGTCGCATCCCCCGTGCCCGCCGCCCTGCGCCGCGACTTCGCCCGCAGTCTTCCAGAGCGGGTGCATGTACTTGACGCGGAACTTGTCGAGCGTCACGGCGTCCATCCACTTCCAGCCGGGGCCAGTGCAGAACTCCTCGGTCATCGCGCGCAGCGGGAAGTCGCCGACTGCGCCCTTCGTCCCCTGCACGAAGTCGCCCTCGTCGTGCGGATGCGGGTTCGTAACGTCGTGGCGGAGCCGGATCAGCCGGCCCTTGGCCGTCCTGATGAGGGTGACCGTCGTGTCGGACATCTTGATCTTCGCGTTGTAGAACTCGTTGGTCGTGTCGAGGTGCTCCTTCGCCCACGCCGCCATGCCGAACTGGCCAGAGCCGAGCGACACGAGCGAGACCATGCGGTCGCCGCGGTTGATGTCGAGCGCCAGCGCGACAGGCCCGAGACCGTGCGTCGGGTACTGGTCGCCGCCGTGGTCCATGTTCCAGCGGATGCGCCAGCTGTTCCAGCGCCTGGTGAACTGCGTGTGGCGCTGGTCGTGGATGTATGCGCCCTCCGCGTAGACCGGCTCGCCCACCGCGCCCTGCGCGACGGCGCTCTTCACAAGGAGCTCGTACTCTGTGTAGACGGCGTTCTCGAGCATCATGCAGTGCCGCTCGGTGCGCTCCGACGTCTCGACCAGCGCCTGGCACTCGGCAAGGGTCATGGCCGCTGGCACCTCGACGAGCGCGTGCTTGCCGGACTCCATCGCCATGAGCGCCACCGGCGCGTGGAGCGCCCAGTGCGTCGCCACGTACACGACGTCGGCCTCGGCGTCGCGGCAGCATTCCCGCCAGGCCGTCTCGCCGACGAATTCGCGCGCCGGCGGCCGCCCGGCCGCCCGAAGGACCGCCTGGCAGCCGGCCACGCACGACGCGCGCACGTCGCAGAGCGCGGCCACCTCGACGCCCGGGATGCGGCAAAGCCTCTCGACCGCCGCGGAGCCGCGCCCGCCGACGCCAACGAACGCTATGCGAACCTTGTCCATCGGCTTGTCGGCCCATGTCGCCATCTTCCCGCCGGCCGCAGGAAGCCGCGTCATCGCGGCGCGCAGCCTGCTGCGCACATCGGCAAGCTTCGCCTCGTCGGCAAGGTCGAACGGGCCGGTCTCGTCGGCAATGCGCCCGACAACGGAGCCGTATGTCGCGCGGCTGTGGGCGAAGAGGCCCTCGCCGTCCTCCATGACCTTGTCCGCAAGATACCCCGCCTCCCCTCCGACGGCAATGGCCGCGTACAGCGTGCGCCTCTGGCCGGGGGCGACTGCGCGAAGCGTCGCCTCCGCCGCGTCCCCGCCGGTCCAGCGCACTGCCGTCGCCGGGGCGTCGGCGCCGGAGACCCTGAGCCCGACTGCGACGTCCCTCTTCCTGTCCGCCGTGTTCTCGACCGTCACCTTCATGCCCGCAGACGGCACGCCGGCGACCATCACGAGGCGCGTCGAGACCTTCCATCCGTCGACCAGGCCCTCGCGCTCGAATTCGCCGGGCCGCTCGACCATGGCGGCGGAGGCGGCCTCCTTGCCGTCAAACGACAGGGAGACCGACACGTCGAAAACCCCGTCGGCGGTCCTCGGGCGGCAGACGTTAGAGACTTCGCGCGCCTGCATGTCGCACGTCATAAGCCCGTTGCCGACCGTCTTGCGGCAATCCGCGGCGACCTTGCCGGAGAACCTCTCGGGCAGGGCGGCGGACAGGCTCTCGCGCCACGAAAGCGGCGCAGTCCGGACGGACACGTCGGGGTACGGCGCGACAACCAGGTTCTTCCCGGCCTTGGGCCAGGCGAAGGCCATGTCGCCGGGCGCGACCCCCTTCTCCACCCAGTCCACGATCTTCTCGTTCGCGTTGCGCGGCCAGCCGATCTGCCCCGCGCCGTACGCCGCTCCCTGTGCGCCGTGCGTCCGCCCCGGCTCGGCATAATGGACGAAGAAGGAACGCGTCGCGTCGATTCCGCCCGTCCTGGCGACTACGGCGTCGTACCACTCGTTTATCGGCCCCGCCGGGCAGCTCTTGTCCTCGTACCCGGCCAGCATGATCAGCTTCCCGCCGCGCGCTCTGAACGCAGAGAGGTCCGTATCGTCCTCGGACATCTGCCCGTAGTTGTCCGCATACAGCAGCAGCTCCCGTTCCGTCACGTTCGCAATGTCGCCGAACTCCGCCCCGTAGTGCTTGCCGAGCATGGGGCCGAAGTCACACGCGAACTCGGCGCCGAGCACCATGCCGGCGCACAGGCGCCTCCCGCCGACGACGACAGGCTCGAACAGCTCGCGCCAGCATGATTCGCGGGAGGCCATCGCCGGCGCAATGCGCACTATCTCCCGCCAGCACCCGTCCAGCTTGCCCGGCGTGGGCCTCGGATCGACAATGAAAACGCCGCGGGCGAATTCCGGGTCGATCTTCGAGAAATACGCAAGCTCGCCGTCGCGAACGGCCTTGCGCTCCTCGGCGGTAAAAGCCCCGCGCTCCTTCGCCATCCGCGCCAGCCTCCAGGCGAGGGCGGCGGTCGCCGCAGGCGGTATAGACGGTACGTGCGCCACGATCCCGTCGTAGTCCTCCGGAAAGCGCAGGGCCTCCACGATCGCCTGCCTGCCGCCGGTCGACGCGCCCGTGAAGTAGCAGCGGTCGGCCCCGCGGCCGTAGTATATCCCGACAAGGCGCTTGGACTCCACCGTCATCAGGTGCGTCGCCCGCCATGCAAAGTCCCTCAGCACCACGGCGGACTCCGGCATGTTCGCGCCGTCGGACCTGGAGGTCCCCATGTCGCACATGGCATGGGCCGACTTGTCGCCGAACATCCCCCGCAGGGACAGGACGTTCCCGGCCCATCCGCCGTTACCGTGCCCCCAGAGGCGGCCGTCCCAGTCCGCCGGGTCCGGCAGGGCCAGCTCGCAGCGGATCAAAGACCCGCGCTCCGGGCTCAGCTCGTAGGTCACGCGAAGGTATCCGTTCGCCCAGTAGGTCTCCTTCAGAACGCCGCCCTCGATTCCTGCCGCCCTCAGCCTGCCTATGGCCGCAGAAGCGTCGCCTGACGGCACCGACGCCGCAGGCAACTGCCCGGCAATTCCCAGCATGAAGCATGTCGCCACAGCCAAGACCGACCTGTGCACTATGAATGCCATGGTACCGCTCCCCGAATTGTAACGCCGTTAGACGAGTTTGCATGTAAACGCAAGCGCAACGGCATTTATCGACGCCGCCAAAACAAACAGCACGACTTTCATGGGACTCCTTTCCATTTTGGAAACCTAGTCGCAATTTTAAAGCAATTATACCATTCCCCTTGTTTCGCCGTCAAGGGGGCGGGCTGCTGTTTCAAGCACCTGCACAGCCTTGAATCCGCCCCACACGAACAGCCGCCATGGGCGTATGTTGCGCACGGTTTTCACAACCTGTCCATGGCGGTCGAGGAACGTGGCGTCTATTGGAAAGCGCATGAAGCATGTGTGTATGCACCCGCAACGCGGTATGAGAAGGCCCCTTCCCTCGTCAAGCCCGGCCCGTCCGATCAGCCCGCGTGCACGCTCCGCGAAGGTCTCGGCGACCTCGGCCTCCACCCCTAGAACGCGCTCGCGCCTCATTTCGGACCGTCACGCCCTTTTGTAGCCCGTCGCGTTGGCGTTCCACGCGAAGAGGAAGAACATCATGCCGACGATGGCGAACCCGCCTATCGACAGAAGCGCCGCGTTCCAGCCGAAGTGCTTGCTGATGAGCGCGATGCCGAGGCCGGAGACAGTGGTCGCCGCATAGCCCATGATGCCCATGAAGCCGTTGGCCATCGCCGCGGCGTCGTTAGTCGCCTGCTGCGCGGCGACGATGCCGATAAGAGCCTGCGGACCGTAGATGAAGAAGCCCGTCCCCATCAGGAGCAGCGTTGCCTGCCATATAGCCGCGCCGGTGGGCAGGTACCAGAACCCGAGGGCGCAGAGGCCTGCGAAGAGCATGCAGAAGAAGCACGTCCTTACGCCACGGCCCTTGAACACCTTGTCGGTGAACCACCCCGCGAAGACCGTACCGACGACGGCGGCGAGCTCGAACGCTATGATCATGAGCCCGCCCTTCGAGACGTCTATCCCCTTGTGCTCCTTCAGGAACGTCGGCCCCCAGTCGAGGAACCCGAACCTGACCACATAGACGAAGAAGTTCGCCATCGCGCAGAGCCAGATCACCCGGTTGCGAAAGACGAGGCGGCGCCTATCGGCGTCGGTCACCTTGTGCGCGGACGCGTCCGCGGCGCTGCCGCGCACGTCCGAGAGGTCCAGTTCCGGGAGGCCGTCCTCGTGCGGACCGTCCTTGACGAAGAAGAAGCAGA
>Ga0310786_10010453_pt1 | contig 11659 bp, 8 predicted proteins | sample AusTroGonzalo_MG_FD_203881 | JGI IMG/M metagenome (GOLD analysis project Ga0310786, IMG submission 203881) | Bovine rumen microbial communities from tropical cattle in Woodstock, Queensland, Australia - Gonzalo_03 (v2) (version 2) | ecosystem: Host-associated > Mammals > Digestive system >... | reverse complement strand
TTCACCTCATCGGTTTCCAAAATAAGGTCTTGCTTCCTTGCTTTCTTCACCGCATCGGCAATCTTCTTCTTGTCGCCCAAAGTACGTAAATCCATATCTTCCCAGGGTGCCTTGCCGAACATCAAGAAATAAAGCAGCGCGCCGGTCGAGAAGATGTCGCTCTTCACCGTATAGACAGAGCGGAAGGTCTCGGGGGCACGAAAGTAGGGCATCAAGTCCTCATCGGCGAAGGTCGGACGACCTTTCACCATGTAGGAGATATGTCCCAAGTCGATGATGGTGGGCATCAGCATGCCGTCGTCCAGCTCCTGCAACATGATATTCGACGGACGTATATCGTTGTGTATCAACGCACGGGAATGGATAAACGACAGGCCGCTCAACACGCAAAGCGTGATCTGCACGGCATCTTCGAGGTCGAAGCGGCCTTCCTGCCTGACGGCATCCAGAAGCAGCATGCCGCGATAGAACTCCGTGACGAGATAATGGTAGACGACATTGCCCTTTTTCACCTCGCCGTTGTCGACATAACGCACGACGTTGGCGTAGTCGTCGGTGTTGAGTTCCTTGCAGAGCTGAATCTCATAGACCTCCTTGCTCTCAAAGAGCTGTTCGCGCGGGATGCGTTGGAGTTCGTAGATCTTCATGAAATACATCATGTCGTCGGGGCCGAGCACCGAATATGACTCAGCCACAATACCTTTCTTTATGAACGAGTTGATGACATACTTGCCAATCTTCTCCCCTTTCTTGAATGTCTCCATAGTGAAAAATTTATTGGGCAAAGGTCACGATTTAATTTGAAACAAACAAGAGGCGAGGCCATATTTTTCTCAAAAAACAAAAAAGGACCGCTTTCGCAGTCCTTTTTACTTTCACAGCGCGGCCTCTCTTACGCGTCGATGTTGGCATAGGTGGCGTTCTGTTCGATGAACTCGCGGCGCGGGGCCACTTCGTCGCCCATCAGCATGGAGAAGATGTGGTCGGCCTCCATGGCGTTCTCGATGGTCACCTGACGCAGCGTGCGGTGTGCCGGGTCCATGGTAGTGTCCCAAAGCTGCTCGGGGTTCATCTCACCAAGACCTTTGTAGCGCTGCACGTCATAGCCGCTCACGGTGCCGTTCTTGGTCAGCTCGGCCATCTTGATGGCACGTTCCTCGTCGGTCCAGCAATAGCAAATCGGCTTGGTGCCGCGCTTGATGAGGTACAAAGGCGGTGTGGCGCAATACACATAGCCGTTCTCGATCAACTCACGCATGTAGCGGAAGAAGAAGGTCAGAATCAGCGTGGTGATGTGGCTACCGTCGACGTCAGCATCGGTCATGATGATGACCTTGTGGTAACGCAGCTTCTCGAGGTTGAGGGCCTTGCTGTCCTCTTCGGTGCCGATGGTCACGCCAAGGGCGGTGTAGATGTTCTTGATTTCCTCGCTGTCGAACACGCGGTGTTCCATGGCCTTCTCGACGTTCAGGATCTTACCACGCAGCGGCAGGATGGCCTGGAAGTTACGGTCACGGCCCGACTTGGCGGAACCGCCAGCGGAGTCACCCTCGACCAGGTAAAGCTCGGTCTTGGAGGGGTCACGCTCGGAGCAGTCAGCCAGCTTACCCGGCAGGCTGAAGCCCGACAGGGCGCCTTTACGTTGCACCTTCTCGCGGGCGTTGCGTGCCGCTTGACGTGCCTGGGCGGCCAAGGTCACCTTGTCGAAGATTGTCTTGGCTTCTTTGGGATGCTCTTCGAGGTAGTCGGAGAGCTGCTGCCCAACGATGCTGTTGACGATACCCATGACCTCGTCGTTGCCGAGTTTGGTCTTGGTCTGACCCTCAAACTGAGGCTCCGGCACCTTCACCGAGATGACGGCGGTGAGGCCTTCGCGGAAGTCGTCGGGCGAAATCTTCACCTTCAGCTTCTCCAGCTTCTCCAGCAGGCCGCTCTTCTCAGCGTAGCTGTTGAACGAACGCGTGAGGCCCGAGCGGAAGCCCTGCAAGTGGGTACCACCTTCGATGGTGTTGATATTGTTGACATACGAGTGCAGGTTCTCCTTGTACTCGTTGTTGTATTCCAGTGCGATTTCGACCGGCACGCCGTTACGCTCGCCCGAGATGGAGATAGGCTCAGGGATGAGCTTCTCACGGTTGGCGTCGAGGTAAGCGATGAAGTCGATGAGGCCGTTCTCGGAATAGAACGTCTCGCTGCGGAACTCACCGTTTTCCAACTTCTCGCGCTCGTCGGTGAGGGTGATGGTGATGCCGTGGTTGAGGTAAGCCAGCTCGCGCATACGGTTGGCAAGGGTGCTGTAGTCGTATTCCGTGGTCTGGAAGATGCTGCCGTCGGGTTGGAAGGTGATGCGGGTGCCGTTCATGTCGGTCTTACCCACCACTTTCACGTCGTAGAGGGGCTTGCCGCACTCATACTCCTGCACGAAGATCTGGCCTTCGCGGTAGACCTCAGCGGTGAGGTGGGTGGACAGGGCATTCACGCAGCTGACGCCCACGCCGTGCAGACCGCCGGAAACCTTATAAGAGCCTTTGTCGAACTTACCGCCGGCGTGCAGCACGGTCAACACCACTTCGAGGGCCGAGCGGTGCTCTTTGGGGTGCATGCCCGTGGGGATACCACGACCATTGTCGAGGACGCTGATGGCGTTGCCCGGCAGGATGCGGACGTCGATCTTGTCGCAATAGCCCGCCATGGCCTCGTCGATGGAGTTGTCGACCACTTCATATACCAAATGATGCAAGCCACGGAAATGGACGTCGCCGATATACATGGCCGGACGCTTACGCACAGCCTCAAGGCCTTCAAGGACCTGAATCTTACTGGCACCATATTCTTCGCTTGCCAATTCTCTTTTTTCTTCTTCAGTCATTTTCAGTTAATTATGGGTTTTCAATTAAAGATGCAAAGATACGACTTTTTCGCGGATCCTGCAAGAAAAAGTTGAAAAATTTGTTTTTCGTCAAAAACGGCTCCACGAGGCTAAAAATAGGCAAATTTCGAAAACGCCTTATTATCTCACGCACGCGGGAAAGAAAAAGCCCCTTCGGCAAGAAGGGGCTTTTTAAGACGTTTAAGGCGTTTTCAGAATCTCAGCTTCACGCCGGCATAGAATTGTATGCCTGTGACAGGATAGTCGTAGTACAAATGGTACCTTTGGTGCGCCACGTTATCCAGCAACGCGAAGGCCGTAATTTGGTCGTTTACCTTGTAATCCGCACCAATGCTGAGGTCGAAGACGTCTTTTAGCCTTTGTGCCGAATAGGTCCAGCCAAACTCACCATCCACGGGCACTTTGGCATAACGGCCGCCTTGATAGAGCAAAGCGGCATTGAACGACAGCTTGTCATTCAAACCATAAGTCAACTTCAGCTTGCCTTCCGTGGCGGGACGATACCAGGCGTATTCCTCCGTGGCAGGGTCGCAGTGGTTGTAGGCAAAGCCCAAATCAGCAGTGAGGTTGTTGCGCAGCTTCACGCGAACGTCGGCCATGACGGTCACCAGCTGGGTCTGGTCACACACCAGGTCATAGCTGTTCCAAATTGGGATCTCGAAACCCTCGGGGACGGGGAAGATCATATTGACAGGGCTCCTCATGTACAGCGGGTCATGGTCGGTAAGGCGATAGCGCACGCCCACGTGCACGTCCACAATGTCGACGATGTTGGTACGGATGCCGCCGTCGAAACCAATCTTCACGTTAGGCGTACACAGCGAGGGGTTGATATTGGGAGAAATGAAGGGGTTGTCGCTGACGAGGTCGCTGAAACGCATCAGCCGACGGCCACCATTCAGGCCCGCGTAGAATTCGAGTTTATTGTTCAGGATGTACAGGCTGGCACTGACGTCGGGGCGCACGGCCAGGAAATTGTCCTCATCCGTGTATTTGGTGGTGCCGTCCAGACGCACACCCAAATGCAGACGATAGAAGTCGCCGCTCATCTCGAAGAATGGGTTGATGGCAAACAAGATTCGGGAGACGTCAAACAGATTTTGGCCTTTTCCCATGCAATAGTCGTATTGGAAGTCCACCTTGCCGCCCACCTTCTGCGGATGGCTCTTGTCACCCCACCAGTTTGCAGCATAACCCAGCGTATAACCCAAATCCAAGGCATGCTCCCTGTTGAACATATGGAAATAGTCGAGATGGCCGTCATGACTAAACTCGCCGACACGCGTCGTGGTGGATGCCAGTCCAAGATGACCACTGATGGTGTTGTAGGTCTGGCGCGGACAAGCCGCTGCTATTTGTTCAGGGGTCAAATCCTCAGTCATCTCCGTCACATTCATGCCATAAAAATGGTACATGTCGTTCTTGAAATACACGCCACCATCCAATTGGAAGCCGTTGAACTTGCTCGTCGACAGGTTGATGTCGAAGGCGTTGTTCATGTAGCTCGAAGGCGCATAGTCTTTCATGTTGACCCACGAAGAGTTGTGCTTCAAGCCCACCCCGAGCCCCAAGGTCTTGGTCAGCATGGAGTTGTGCTTGTAGAGGAAGATAGGCGACAGCCTTGTACCGATGCCAGCCATAAGGAAGTTCTTGGTCGGCTCGACCAGCTTGTCGTTTTTGGCAGCATAGCCCGTCGGGGCGATTTTCTCCAAGTCGAGGGAGAACTTCTGCTTCGCTTCCATCGGGTTGACTTCCGTGCTGGGCAGGTCGTAGGAGGGCTGCGGCGTCTCTGGGTTGAGTTGGAGCTTGCTCACCTTGTTCACCTTGGGACGGTATCTGCCTTCCACGGTGACTTGTTCGTCGTGTTGGGCCAGGGCCGGGAGGGTCAGGAGGGCCAGGGCTGCTATTAGGATGTATCTTTTCATTGCTCTTTGGTGTTAGAGCAGGGACTCATGTCGCCTGCTTACTGGTATGTCGTCCCTACGGGACTCTAGTGGAATTATTCGGGTTCTATGGGTTCAATGCCGCTGTTGTTGTTTACCTTGGGTTCCTTGCGTTCCACCTCGGCAAGCTTGGCACGGGCTTCTTGTTTCAGGTCGTCGCCCTTGTAGTTGTCGATGACGCTGCGTAGCGTCTCCTTGGCCTGGAAGAAGTTTTCCTTGGCCACATACACATCGGCGAGTGCGATGAACGACTTGGCGACCCAGTAGTCATATTTCGAGAAGTTGTCTGCGATGTCGAAGATCTTGTTCTCGGCCTCGTCGTACTGCTTCATCTTGATGGATGCCACGGCGGAGTAGTAGGCGCTCTCGGCACCATACACCGACTTGTCGTTGCGCGCGCTCTTGTCGAGTTTCTCGATGGCAGCGCTGTAGTTGCCCTTCTCGTAGTACGACTTGCCCACGATGTGGTTGATCTGGTTTACCTGGTCGTCGGTGAGGTCGCGCGACTGGCGCAGGCTCTCGCCCATCTCGATGGCTTTGTCGTAGTTGCCCATGAAGAAATTGCTCTTCATGCTGCCTTCGAGGGCTTCGAGGCGCTTGTGAGGCTCCTCGGTGATGCGCGACAGACGCTCATAGTATTCGCCCGCCTTCTGGTAGTTGCCTTGCTCGTATTCGATGCGGGCCATCTTCAGCAAGGCGTCGTCGGTGTAGTCGTTGTCGGGTTGCGACAATATATAATTAAGGTGCGTGACAATCTGGTCTTCCGGTCCTACCCTCTCGGCGCATTCGTAGGCGTAATAGTGTGCCTTGAGCAGGTAGGCGCCCTTGCGGAAGTTGTCGAAGTAATACTTCAACGCCGTCTGCGCCTTCTGGTACTGACCGTCGAGGAAGAAGCCCTCAGCATTGGCGAAGGCCAAGGAATCCTGTTGTGTCACTCTCACCTGGCCGCCGTTGGCGTTGACATAGCCGAAGTACTCGTCCAGGTTGTTCTGATCCATATAGATGCTGCGGATGATGTTCAGGGCCTCGCGCGACTCGTCGGTGTTGGGATAGGAGGCCACGAGGTTCTTCAAAGTGGTCAGGGCTTGGTCGTACTGGTTGTTGTTGTAATAGATCATGCCGACCTTCATCATCGCCTGACGTGTGTAACTCGAACGAGGACGGTCCTTGATGAGGCGGTTGAAGCTGGAGATGGCCGAGCGCTTGTCACCATGCACGAGATAGGTGTTGCCGATCTCAAACAAGGCCTGCTCGTAGTAGGGCGTGCTGGGATAGGCCTGCAACATGTCGTTCAGCATAGTGATCTTCTGGTTCACATTGCCCTTGGCGCCATAGCAGAGACCCTGCTGATAGAGTGCGTAGTCGGCGTTGCGTTTGCCGATGCGGGTGGCGAGGTCGTAGTAGTTGATGGCTTGGTCATAGCTGCGTTCCATGAAGAAGCAGTCGCCGAGGCGGATGTAAGCGTCAGTCTTGAGGTCGTTTTGTTTGTCGGATGCCAAGCGGATGAAGGTCCTGAAATGCTCGGCTGCGGCATCATAGTCGGGCTTCTGGTAGTAGATGTAACCCAAGTCGTAGTCGGCGAGGCAGAATTCCGGAAGGCCCGAGGCGGCACTCATCTCCTTGAACTGCTTCAGATACTTGGCCGCGTTGGCATGGTCACCCATCTGGTAGGCCGACTCACCCATCCAGAAGCAAGCCTCTGCCTTGTTGGTGGCCGACTGCTTGCCGCTCATGATCTTGGAGAAATACACCTGCGCCTTGTCGTAGTTACCTTTCTGGAAGTTGTCGACGCCCGTGGCATACAGCAGGTCGTTGTAGACGTTCTGCAGCTGGCTGCTCTTGTTTCTCATGGCTTCGAGGCGGTCGAGAGTTTCGTCGTTCTCTTTCGCGTTGAGCAGCAAGTAGATGCTCATCTCCTCCGCTTCGGCCTTACGTTCCGACCGGGGATGGTCGGCGATGAATTGGTCGAGCAGGCCTACGGCCTCGTTGAAGGGGTCGGCACCCGGGATAAGGCTCAGTCGGGCATAGTCGAACAAGGCCTCCTCACTGATTTCGGGGTCGAAGCCGGCGACATAGGCGTTATAGAAGGCGCTACGGGCGTACTTCGGCTCGTCGGTCTTGGCATAGCACGAAGCGAGATAATACGAGGCGTACTGCGACAAGAGGTCGGTCTTGCCGGCCACCTTCTGCAAGTCGCTGATGGCATCCTTATAGTTGCCTTTCATCATCTTACTGACACCCATCTGGTAGTAGGCCTGACGTGAGACGCCACGGCTCAGGTTCTTGGTGTAGATCTGGTAATACTCCAAAGTCTTGTCGTAGTTCTTCTGTTGGAAATAGGCGTCGGCGACAATCTGTGCCATCTCACCCTTGCGTTTCTTGTCGGCCTTGCGGATATACTCGGGGCCTTCCTCAATCACAGTCTCGTAATTGCCATTGAGGTATTCTATCTGCATGATATAGGACGGCACCACGCTGGCGTAGTCCTTATGTGTGCGCAGGCGGCGGAAGTTGTCCAAGGCCTCGGTATATCTTTCCTTGACATACTGGATGTGAGCGTAATAATAGCGCGCTGCCTCTTGGTATTTGCCCTCGTTCATCATTAGGCCGTGGAAGAGCGGCATGGCCTTGTCCAAGTCGTTCGACTGGAAGTAGGCATAGCCCATGTTGAACTGCATCTGCTGCGCCTCATCATTGGTGAGCGCCATGGCGTCGGTCTTTTCATAGATGGCCAAGGCATCCTTGTATTTCCTGTTTTGGAACAAGTGGTTGGCGTACAAGAAATTGGCATGACGCGCCCAGGTGCTTCCCGGGTTGTCGTTCACAAACTGCATGACCTTGGCGGGACCGTCGGCCTGACCCAGATAAAGCGAGCTGACCGCCTCGTAATACTGTGCGTCGACGCAGCGCTGTGACTTGGTGTCGGCGGCTTGGAGACGGTATTGGGTGAAGGTTGAGAGCGCCGCGCCGTATTCCTGGTTCTGGAAGAGCAGTACGCCTTCGTTGAAAAGGGCTTCGGGGTCGTAGTTCTCGATATGCTTTTGTGCTGATGCAGAAAGGGTTAGCATGACCACCATTCCTAACATCAAGCCGAGTTTCAATCGTGATTTCATAAGACAAAATTTGGGACGAAATTACGGATTTCTCTTATTAGTTCAGCAAAAAGGCTCAAATTTCATGCCGAGCGACCCTAGGAAAACGGATTTCGCCTTAGTTTTATTATAGGATTTCGTCCCGTGTCGAATGAAAAAGCCGTATCTTTGCCGCCAGCTTAGCAAAGCAAGAGTTATTATGACGCAACTTTTCACTGGCTCGGGCGTGGGTCCCACCATATTATATTTATCACTGTCCATTTTCCTTGGACTGCTTTTGGGCAAAATCAAAATCGCGAAGGTGTCGTTGGGCATCACTTGGGTGCTCTTCGTGGGCATCGCCTTGAGTGCCTGCGGAATCACGCTCAACCACGACATGACACACGTCATCAAGGAGTTTGGTTTAATCCTCTTCGTGGTGGCGGTTGGACTACAAGTGGGTCCGGGCTTCTTCCAGTCGTTCAAGAAAGGCGGCCTGGCCATGAACCTCATGGCTTTGGTCAACGTGGCCTTGGGTGTCGTGATTACCGTTATCATCGCCAAGGTCGCGCATCAGGATTTGGCCGACATGGCGGGCGTTTATACCGGTGCCATCACCAACACGCCAGGCCTCTCGGCAGCACAACAGGCCGTCGCCGACATGGGCATCGAAGGCGGTGCCGAGCGTTTGGCGGCAGGCTATGCCGTGGCTTATCCCCTCGCCGTGGTGGGCATGATCGTGGCCTGCATCCTGCTGCGCCCCATTTGCCGCATCGACTTGAAGAAGGAGCCCTCTACTGAAGACAGTCTTGAACCTCAAGCCTTAAAAAAAGCCACACCCCTGTCGCAACGCCACAAGGTGAACCTTATTCCTATCTTTGTCATCATCGCCCTCGGCATCATCGTGGGTTCCATCCCGATTCCAGTGGGCATGAAGGCTCCCGTCAAATTAGGGCTGGCGGGCGGACCTTTGGTAGTGGCTATCATTGGCAGCTGGCTCGGCGTGAAGAAACAGTGGTTCGACACCGATTTCACCGATAGCCACGGCGTTTGGATGCTGCGTGAGGTGGGCATCGCGCTCTTCCTCGCCTGCGTGGGATTGGAAGCCGGAAGCAAGTTTGTGGGAACCGTGCAAGAGCATTACATGTGGGTCGTCTATGGCGTTATTATCACCATGGTGCCACCACTCTTGGTCGGGCTGTTCGGACGTCTGGTCTTGAAGATGAACTATTACACGCTGATGGGCTTCATCGGAGGCTCGCACACCGACCCTCCTACCCTCGCCTTCGCCAACACCGTGGCGCCTGAAGGTTGCAAGCTGCCCAACATGGGCTATGCCACTGTGTATCCACTTACCATGTTTTTAAGAATCTTCACCGCGCAGCTGCTGGTGTTGCTGGCAGTATAAAAACAAAGAAGTCCCGTCGAAGCGGAACTTCCTGTTTTGGTGACGACCCAGACGAATAAGCGGGATTCTGTTCCCCTTGCGGGGCGACTGTCATTTCTCTAGACCTGCGGTCGCCCACAGGCTCAAGCGCCCTACCCTGAGACGACGGGCGAGCAGCCCGTTCACTCCCGAAGGAGCCTTGTCTCTATACTTGGACTTGCAGCCCATAAGGTTTGCCCCGGCGGAATGTCGCCACCCGCCGCGTGAGCTCTTACCTCACGTTTTCACCCTTACCCTTGACCCTTCGACTAGCTCAGGGCTCAGGGCGGTATATTTTTCTGTGGCACTGTCTGTTGCCCTTGCGGACACCTTCCTGTTAAGAAGTATGGTGCTCTGTGCTGTCCCGACTTTCCTCGCGCCGGCTTTCCCGACCCGCGACAGTCTGCCTGAATCGCGGCGCAAAATTACGAAAAAACACGACAGAACCGTGGTTTTTCGGCAAAATCAAGCAAAATCTCGGCATCAGAGAAGCCCATTTCGTGGCAGACCCTCACCATGTCCTCCCCCATCCGCTCGTTAATCTCGAACCAGATTTGGCCGTTGGGATTCAGTTGGGGTTGAGCCAAGGCCAAGATTTGCCGATAGAAGCGCAGCGGGTCGTCGTCGGGGACGAAGAGGGCGTTTTCGGGCTCCCAGTCGAGGACGTTGGCTTCCATGGCAGCGCGTTCGCTGTCGCAGACGTATGGTGGGTTACTCACCACAACGTCTACGGGTTGGTTGAAATAGTCGGATTGGGGATGCAGGACATCGTCATGCACAAAGGTCACCTTCACGCCATTGCTTTCGGCGTTTTCCTTAGCGATTTGCAGGGCTTCTTCCGAGACATCGAAGGCGATGACTTCGGCGTTGGGGAACTGTTTGGCCAAGGCGATAGCGATACAGCCTGAGCCTGTGCCGATGTCCCAGATACGAAACTTTGGGCCGCCTCCCATAGATTCCCCGCTCACGCACTTGCCCACGCTGGAATGACATGGGAGGCTGCCTATGCCGATTTTTTGCACAAGCTCTTCCGTTTCGGGCCGTGGGATGAGCACGGCGGGCGACACCTTTAATAATAGGTCGTTGAAGCGGGCCATTCCTGTCACATACTGCACCGGCTCGCCATCCAGAAGTCTTCGCACCGCCTCCGAGAGCAGGTAGTGTTGCCGCTCGTCGATGCAGAAGTCTGGTTCCATGAGCTGGCGGTTCCAGTCGATGCCGAAGAGGTCTTCGAGCAGGATACGCATCAGCTGCTCCGCCTCGCGCCGGGGGAACTTCGCGGAGAGCTTCTCCATGAAGAGACGTTTTGTTTTTGCCAGATTAAAGCCAGTCATGGCGCAAATTTACGAAAAAGCATATCCGATTTTGAAGTTTTTTATGTATTTTTGCAACGATGAAACAATTATGAGCAAGTCCATTATCGATAGAATCAATTACATCGTGGCTTTGATAACAGAGTTTGCCACCGCTCATCACATCACCAACCAACAGGCCTATCAGTATCTACAGCAGTACAAAGGCCTTGATTTTGTGGAGAAGTTTTATGATGTGGAGCACACCTATTCCTTTGAGAACACTGTGGAGGACTTGACGCTCTATTGCAAACGAATGGGAGGGACACTGGCATGATACTTTATCACGGCACAAATGCAACGATACAAGAAATCGACCTTAACCAGAGTCGTGTCGGCAAAGACTTCGGCTTAGGATTCTATCTCACAACAGACGAGCAAGTAGCGAATCGACAAGCAGCCCGTAAATTTGAGCAATTTGGCGAAGGCGAAGCAAAAGTATATAAATACTACTTTGATGAAGCCTGGGCACAAGCCCTCAACGTGCTCAGATTTGAAGAGTACACACAGGACTGGGCCAGGTTTGTCCTGGACAATCGCAAGAATCGAACCCGCCAGCAAATCCACGATTTTGACATTGTCATCGGCCCCATTGCCGACGACGTGGTCGGTTATCAGATACGTCGTGTTGAGGAAGGCATCATTACCGAGGAGCAGTTTTGGGAAGAGATCAAGTTTCATACGATAACAATCCAATACATGTTTGCCACTAACCAGGCAATCGGTTTATTAAAAGCGCTATGAACGGGAAAGAGACATTTATGATAGAGACCTTGACGCGTGAGTTAATCGTGCGTTTGATGGAGGATCAATCCCTACCAATGCGCGAAGCAATGGGGATTGTTTATAATTCAAAGACTTACACAGCGCTCAACAACTTAAACACAGGGCTTTATTTTCAAAGTCCCGCTTACATTTACGACGTTTTGGAACAAGAATTAGAAACGGTAGAAAAGTAGAATAAGCCGATTGTAATT
>Ga0310786_10010452_pt1 | contig 11659 bp, 10 predicted proteins | sample AusTroGonzalo_MG_FD_203881 | JGI IMG/M metagenome (GOLD analysis project Ga0310786, IMG submission 203881) | Bovine rumen microbial communities from tropical cattle in Woodstock, Queensland, Australia - Gonzalo_03 (v2) (version 2) | ecosystem: Host-associated > Mammals > Digestive system >... | reverse complement strand
TGGTGCTGCAGCCGCTGGAGGAGCGGGCTGAAAAAGTGCCCGGGGTCCTGTGGATCCACGGCGGCGGGTATCAGCACGGCTCGGCAAAGGAGGTTTTCCTGACCCGTGCCCTCTCCATGGTCGCGAAGTTCGGCATGGTACTGGTCGCTCCCGACTACCGGCTCTCCAAAAAACACCCCTATCCGGCCGGCCTGCAGGACTGCTATGCCGCCCTGCTGTGGCTGAAGGAGCATGCGGATGAGCTGAACGTGAGAACGGACCAGATCATGGTCGGCGGGGAAAGCGCCGGTGGCGGCATGACCGCGGCCCTGTGTATGTTTGCTCACGACCGGGGCAGTGTGAACATTGCTTTCCAGATGCCGCTCTATCCCATGCTGGATGACCGGGATACCCCTTCCTCCCGGGACAATCACGCGCGGAACTGGAATACGCCGAAAAACCATAAAGCCTGGCGGCGTTACCTTCGGGAAGCCTATGGCACGGAGATTGTCTCCAGCTATGCCGCTCCGGCCCGCCGGAAAGACTACAGCGGCCTGCCGCCCTGCTATACGTTCGTCGGAGATATTGAACCTTTTTATGACGAAACCCTCACCTATGTCCGCAACCTGCAGGAAGCCGGCATCCGGGCAGAGGTCGACGTCTATCCCAACTGCTTCCACGCCTTCGATGTGCTTCTCCCGGCCAAGAAGGAATCCCGGGAAGCCATTGCCCGTTTTGAGGAAAAAGTCGCTTTCGCCCTTGCCCATGACTTTGCTCCCCAGACGGATTCCGAAACATAAGATCAGCCCCGGCCGTTCCGGCCGGGGCAATTGTATCATCAGTCAGTCATTGTTACCCCTCCGCGCTGCATCCTGCGGAAGAGCTGCCGCACCAGGCCGGTCCTTTGCCGTTCCGGAGCACCTCTTTTCCTTGAACGCCTCCGGCCGCACCTTGCGGACACCGACGGGAAATCCTGTCACCTTTTCGGGCTGTACCTGTTCCTCCCACCTCCTGTCTTATTCACTTGCCTCTTGTTTGTGACTACATTATTACATACTTTATTTCGTTTGTCAACACTTTTTTAACATATTTTTAATATTTTTTTATAATTTATTTATATTTCTCCCAAACCGTTGAAAATCAAGGCTTCTAAAGCGCTTTTTTTTTGGTTTTCGGACGGCTCCGGAAACATTTTGGATCATTTTTCTGAAAAATTTTTTCTTTTTTTTTGGATTTTTTTCACATGGGAGCCTGGCGGGTCCCGGAATATGTCCGCACCGCTTTACGCACCGGTTTCATTCGTTGTATAATGAATCCAGTCTATCGTATGGAAAGGATGAATCCTCATGAGTGAACAGCGCAGGCCACTGGTCTCCCATATTTTTACAGCGGATCCTTCCGCTCATGTTTTCAACGGAAAGATTTACGTCTATCCCTCCCATGATATTCCCCATGACGGTGAGGACAACGATGACGGTGATGAGTACCGCATGGAGGATTATCACGTCCTTTCCATGGACAGCGTGGATGCTCCCTGCGTGGACAACGGCTGTGCCCTGCATATGAAGGATGTGCCCTGGGTCAGCAAGCAGATGTGGGCGCCGGACGCCGCCTGCAGGGACGGGAAATATTACCTTTACTTCCCCGCCCGGGACAAGGACGGCATTTTCCGCCTGGGCGTTGCCGTTTCAGATGATCCCGCCGGGCCCTTCACCCCGGAGGCGGACTGCATTCCCGGCAGCTACAGTATCGATCCCGCCGTGCTCGTCGATGATGACGGCCGCGCCTATATCTATTACGGCGGCCTGTGGGGCGGACAGCTGGAAATGTGGCAGAGCGGCTCCTTTGATCCGGACGCCCACCGTCCGGAAGGCGATGAGCCCGCGATCGGGCCGATGTTCGCCGAGCTGGACGCGGATATGAAGCACTTCAAAACCGAGCCGAAACACCTGCAGATCCTGGACGAAAACGGCGCTCCCCTGACCGCCGGAGACGAGGACCGCCGCTATTTCGAAGGTCCCTGGATGCATAAATTCAACGGCAAATACTATCTTTCCTATTCCACCGGCACCACCCATTACCTGGTCTACGCGGAAGGCGACAGGCCTGACGGTCCCTTCACCTACAAGGGCAGGATCATGGAGCCCGTCATCGGGTGGACCACCCATCATTCCATCGTGGAATACCGGGGAAAATGGTATCTGTTCTATCATGACTGCGAACTGTCTAACGGCATCAATCACCGCCGCTGTGTCAAATTCACCGAACTGACCATCCATGAGGACGGCACCATCGATACCATCCATCCCTACGAAAGCTGACCGATGCGCCGCCTGATCCGCGCGTTGGCGCTGGCACTGGCCCTCCTGCCCGTCGCCTGCGCCGAAGGAGAAACGCCCATGAAGAATATCCCCCTGCAGGAATCTTATAAAAAAGCCGGGCAGAACAATCCGCTCTATACCCAGCGTTTCGGCGCCGATCCCGGCGTCATGGAATATGAAGGCCGGCTGTATGTTTATATGACCGACGACCAGATTGAGCGGGATGCCTCCGGCAAGGTGGTCGAAAACTCCTACCGGCAGATCCGGACAATCAACTGCATCTCTTCGGATGACCTGGTGAACTGGACGGATCACGGCCGCATCCGGGTCGCCGGGCCGGACGGCGCCGCGAAATGGGCATCCAATTCCTGGGCACCCTGCGCTGCCCACAAAACAATTGACGGTAAAGAAAAGTTTTTCCTCTATTTCTGCAATGGCGGCGACGGGATCGGCGTCCTGTGCGCGGACAGTCCGACCGGCCCATGGCGGGACGAGCTCGGTCACCTGCTCATCAGCCGCGGCGTCAAAAACTGCGCCGATGTCACCTGGCTGTTTGATCCTGCCGTGATGGTGGATAAGGACGGGACGGGCTACCTGGCCTTCGGCGGCGGTATTCCGGAAGGCCGGGCGGAAGCCCCCGGCACCGGCCGCATCGTCCGCCTCGGCGATGATATGCTCAGCCTGGACGGGGATCCCGTGCGCCTGGATGTCCCGTGGCTGTTTGAGGATTCCGGCATCAACCGGATCGGCGATACCTATTACTACACCTACTGCTCCAACTTCCAGACCAAAGGAAATGCCCTGGGGCTGTCCGACGGCGCCATTCAGTATATGACCGCGGAGAATCCGCTGGGACCATATACCTACCGAGGCGAGCTGTTCCCCAATGAGGGGCATTTCTTCGGCCTGTACGGCAATAACCACCATTCCCTCGCCTGCCTGAACGGCGAATGGTACCTGTTCTATCACAGCCGGCCTGTGGAGCAGGCCATGGGGATTACCGGCAATTACCGCAGTCCCCAGGCGGAGCGGGTTTCCTTCGGGGAAGACGGCTTCCCTCTCCAGGTTGCCGGTACCATGAACGGCCTGTCGCAGCTGAAACCGCTCAATCCCTTCCTGCCGGTTCCCGCGGCAACCATGGCCCGTGAAGCCGGAATCACATTGGAAGGAGAAGGCACTGATACCCGGATTACCGGGGAAGCCGGCTGCTGGATTCAGGTTGCCGGCGTGGATTTCGGTTCCTCCGCCGCTGTGCTGGAGGTGACAGCCGAAGGTGAAAGCACCTGCACCCTCCGGACGGTTCTGGATGATCCCGAAGGACCTGCCGTCTCTGAAATCCGGCTGGACCTGCCGGAAGGCGCCGGGCCCGCGGTGTTCTCCGCGCCGCTCAGCGCGCAGGGCATTCATGACCTTTACCTGATAGCCGACGGAAAGATCACACTCCGTTCCTGGCAGGTCAGGTAACAGCAACAGAAAAAAGGAGTTGTCTCAGTATGAAAAAGGTTGTATCCATCCTGCTCGTTCTGGTTCTGGCCCTGTCTCTCACCGCCGCTGCCGCGGCGGAAGAATCCGCCCCTGGAATGGTCCTTGGCGGCTGGGAACTCTACGGCTACAGCTCCGCCATGCTGCCGGATGAGGAGGTCCAGGTGATCTTCGACAAGGCCGTGGAAGGACAGGACGGAGTTTCCTATATCCCGGTCGCGCTGATGGGAAAGCAGATCGTGGCCGGCACCAATTACTGCATCCTCTGCCAGATGGTGCCTGTGGTCCCGGACGCGAAACCCGCCTGGGCGCTGGTATATATTTACGCCGACCTTGAGGGGAACGCGGAAATCAAAAACATCTACGAAATCTATATCGACCGGCACTCCGAACCGGCTGAATAAAAAGCGGCAGAATAAATCCGCGGCCTGCGCAACTGCAGGCCGCGGATTCTTTGTTTTCCTGTTTCAGATTACAGATACCGGATCAGTTCATCCCGTACGCCGTCGAGGCGGGCATCACTCAGTCCGAAATTCATTTCCCGGTAGGACCAGACGCTGCGGGCAATCTCATGCCGCTCAAAAACCGCGTGGATCGTTTTGAACCATTTGACCGTATCTTCGGGCGTAGCGTTCTCAATCACGCCGTATTCGCCGCAGTAAAGGGCGGTTCCCCGTTCCTCGGCGGTGGCGATGGCGGAGGCGAAATTGTCCTCAAACAGCTTTTCGGTAATCCCGGCCTCCTCAAAGGAAACGCGGGCGTTGATATCAAGCTGCGGCACCCAGTGGGCGCCCTGGTGGGTAAAGGGCAGCGGATCATAGCAGTGCATGTTGTAGATCACCCGTTCATCCGCGGGCGCTTCCAGGTCCTTGACCGCGTCCGGGCTGTTGTTCCAGTAGCTGCCCAGCAGGATCAGGGTGTCCGGGGCGATTTTCCGGATCCGGCGGATGCATTCCGCGGCAATCCGGTTCCAGGCGCCGATGAACTCCTTGTCCGTCACCTCGTTCAGCAGTTCAAAGGCGATATGTTCCGGATCATAGAAAGCTTTTGCCAGGCCCTCCCACAGCGCATAAAAGCGGCCCTGATAAACGTCGTTATCAAAGAACCCGCCTTCATTCTCATCCTTGTCGAAAGAGAAACCGGCTGTCTTGTGCAGGTCAAGAACCACCTTCAGGTTCCGTTTTTTCGCCCAGCCGACGGCCCGCGCCACCCGGTTGAAACCGTCCTGCTTCAGCGTGCCGTCTTCATTCTCCAGCACATTGTAATCCATGGGGATGCGAATATGGTCCAGTCCCCAGCCGGCGATCACGTCAATATCCTTCTCGGTAATAAAGTTGTCCAGCCTGTCCCGGGAGTAGTCGCACTGGGACAGCCAGCCGCCCAGGTTAATGCCCCGGTAAAATCCGAAATCTTTCAGTTTCTTCATTTTGTCGGTCACTCCTCTCTGATATCAGTATACATGAACCCTGCCGTTCAGGGAAGAGTCTTTTTTACGGCTTATCCTTCCACTCCGTATCAATCGCTTCCTTGCGCTCCCGGCCCTCCCGCAGCAGCCTGCAGAGCGTCTCCGCATCCCCGGCTGCGATGGCGTCCCGGTATTCCTGCAGGGAGCGGATCAGGCAGTCCAGTTCAAACCCCAGGTGTTCCCGGTTGTCCAGGAACAGCTCGGTCCACATCACCTCGTTCAGCTTCGCCACCCGGGTCAGGTCCCGGTAGCTGCCGGCGGAAAAGGACAGATGTTCCGCCGCGGTGGGGGATTTGATATAGGCGTTGGACACAACATGGGCCAGCTGGGAGGTAAAAGCGATCATCTCATCGTGTTTCTCCGCCGTGGTGATCGTCACGGAGCGGAAACCCGTCTCCCGCAGCAGGCTGCTCAGCCGGCTGACCGTAAACAGGTCCTCCTTTTCCCTGGGCACCAGGATCATGGTCGCGTCCCGGAAGAGATGCTCATCCGCGTACTTGATGCCGGAAAACTGTTTCCCGGCCATCGGATGGCCGCCGATAAAGGTGAATCCGTACGCGTCCGCCAGGGCAAAGCAGGGTTCGCAGACCGCCAGCTTTACACCGCAGAGATCGCACACAATGGTGTCTTTACGGATCTTCGGCGCCATCTGTTTCAGCGTTTCCACCGCGGCGCCGGGGTATATCGCCAGGAACAGGAAATCGCATTCCCCGATGCGGTCCCCTGTCAGTTCTTCCTGGATGGTATCGGTCAGTTTTGCGTAGCCGAGTACATGCGCGTCCGTATCCGTTCCGAGAATTCGGTGCCCGCAGGCATGCAGCGCCTTGCACAGGGACGCGCCCATCAGGCCCAGGCCGACCACGCCGATCGTTTTGCTCTCCATCCTGTCCTCTCCTCCGGTTTACTGTTCCACCGCCGCACGCACTTTCATGACCGCTTTGGCCACATCGTCAAACTGTTCCGGAGTCAGGCTCTGGGGGCCGTCGCACAGCGCGTGCTTGGGATCGTTGTGCACTTCGATCATCAGGCCGTCCGCGCCGCAGGCTGCCGCCGCCATGGCCATGGGCTTCACATACCGCGCCGCGCCGGTGGCGTGGCTGGGATCAACCACCACCGGCAGGTGGCTCAGCTCATGCAGCACCGCCACGGCGGAAAGGTCCAGCGTGTTGCGGGTATAGGTCTCAAAGGTCCGGACGCCGCGCTCGCACAGGATAATCTTTTCGTTGCCGCCCGCCATGATATATTCCGCGCTCATCAGCAGTTCCTTGAGGTTGTTGGCCAGGCCGCGTTTGAGCAGGATCGGCTTGTCAATCCGGCCCAGCTCCTTCAGGAGCTCAAAATTCTGCATGTTCCGTGCTCCGACCTGGATCACATCCACCTCTTCGAACATCGGCAGGTGGCAGATGTCCATGATCTCCGTGATAATCGGCATACCCGTCCTTTTTTTGACCTCCAGCAGGATCCGGATTCCTTCCGCGTGCAGGCCCTGGAAGTCATAGGGAGAGGTCCTCGGTTTGAAGGCGCCGCCCCGCAGCATCCCGGCGCCGCTCTGCTTGACCGCGCGCGCGACGGTTTCCACCTGTTCCTCCGTTTCCACGGAACAGGGGCCCGCGATCATCCCGAAATGGCCCCCGCCGAAGGCGACCTTGTCCGAGATCCGGATAACGGTATCGTCCGGATGGAACTTCCGGTTGGCTTTTTTGAAGGGCTCTGATATCCGCGTTACGCTTTCGACAATATCAAGGCCGCTGATCAGGTCCGTATCGATCCGGGTGGTATCGCCCACCAGACCGACCACTGTCTGGAATTCTCCCTCGGAGATATGCGTCCGCACGCCGTAGCTTTCCAGCCATGCGATCAGATGGTCCTGTTCTTCTTTTCTGATATCTTTTTTCAGTGCAATAATCATAGGGTCCGTTCCTTCCTGTGTCCTTCAAAAAGGGCCCGCAGGCATTCTGCGGGCAGCGCTCTCCGGATCACACGCGTATTGTAGCATCCATCCACCCGGATGGCAAGAACACCTTTTCTATATGCAGAGGAAAAACAACCCGCGGGTTTTGTTACATCAGAATCATTTTTGGTTACATGGTATTTCATGTATGCAAATAAAATATATCCGTTTTGGCCTCTTTTTCTTTGACAAAGCCATCGTTTTTTTGTATCATACAGATGGTTAAAAGTATGATTTGCCATATTGTTTCACGGGGTGATGTCTGTGGCGCAGGCCGATCCGCATCTCTACCCGGATAATTACACACCTGTCGGCGATCTGATCGTTGTCGCGATCAGCCTGGTGATGCTTGCGCTGATCTCTTTTTCCTATATCCGCAAAACAACCGCTTTCCGCGTTTACCTGCTGATTGTTCCGTCGCTGATCGCTTCCGCCCTCCTGAGTGTAACCTATAACCTGCTGGCAGCCCGGCTCGGCCCGGTGCCGGTGGTGTATATTGTCCGTTGCCTCTTCCATGCCGTGCTTTTCATGCTCTTCTTTGAGTTCGCCCTGTACATCATCACGCTGACCAAGGTGGAGCGCGGAAAAGCCATCTGGATCCTGTGCGGTGTCCTGGCTGTAGTACTCGCGGTGGTAACCGTCGATGTGATCCTCAGTATCAGTGCCATGTCCGCTCCGGCCGCTTCCGCCTCCATGAACAACCAGGGCCACCTGGTCTTCCTGATCGGTTACCTGCTTCTCGCCGGCACCTGCGTTGTCCTGATGGCGAGGGTGCGCCACCGCCTGTACAATCGGGTCATGTGGGGCTTTTATGTTACCGTGGCGATTTCCTTTGTCATCCTGCTGGGCCAGCGGATTCTCGGCGGCGGTTCCTCCTTCACGGTGGCGACGTTCCTCTTCCCCGTACTGGCCATGTACATCATTATCCATGCCAATCCGTATGATGCCGAGCTGGGGGCTGTGGACAGTTCCGCCCTGGCCGATGTGGTCCGCCGTCATTATGAGAAAAAGCGGCCCTTTGTGGTCATGAGCCTGTTCCTCCCGGCTTTCTCCGCGGAAGGAAAGCAGATCCCCGATACGATCCGTTCCCTGGTCCGCCGTTTCTCCGTGAATTTCTTCCGCGGCTCCATGCTGTTCCAGATTGACTACGGCCATCTGCTGCTGGTTTTCCGGAAAAACAGCAATCCGGACTATGAACACCGGATCGAAAAAATCCTGAATGCTTTTAAAAGTTATCATAAGCTGTACCAGTACAGCTACAAGATCATCATCGGTGAATCCATCGATGAGATCAGCAAAAAGAACGAATATATCTCCTTCATCCGGAATATCAACCGGACGCTGCCGGAAAACACAATCCACCGGATCAGTCCGGAGGATGTCCTCTCCTTCAACCGAATGGATTATATCCTTCAGCAGCTGACGGATATCCACCACAACCACGATCTGGATGATCCGCGGGTGCTGGTCTACTGCCAGCCGGTCTACAACGTCCGCCTTTCCTGCTATGATACGGCGGAAGCGCTGATGCGCCTCCAGCTGGATGAACTCGGCTTCGTGATGCCCAGTGATTTCATCTACCTGGCTGAGGAGCACGGTTTCATCCATACGCTGACGGAGATCATTCTCCACAAAACCTGCCTGGAACTGCGCAGCATGCTTGAAAGTGGATACAATATCAGCCGCATCTCTGTCAATGTTTCCATGCTGGAGCTCCGGAGCGACCTTTTCTGCGACGATATCAGCCGGATCATCGTGGACAGCGGCGTTCCCAGCGCCGCCGTCGCCATCGAACTCACCGAGTCCCAGAGCGAAACCGAATTCGATATGATGAAGGATAAGATCCTGGAGCTGAAGGATTACGGGATCAAGTTCTACCTGGACGATTTCGGCACCGGTTATTCCAATATGGAGCGGATCATCGAGCTGCCCTTTGACATCATTAAGTTTGACCGTTCCCTGGTTACGGCTTCCAGCACGGACGAGCGGTCCGAAAAGATTGTCCATAATATGGCGAACCTGTTCAACGATCTGCATTATTCCGTTCTGTACGAAGGGATTGAAACCGAAAACGATGAAAACCGCTGCAGGGAAATGGCGGCTTCCTATCTCCAGGGTTTCAAATTCTCCCGTCCGATTCCCATCGCTGAGCTGCGGGACTTTGTGGAGAAAAAGAACGCGGGCTGATTTCCTTTTCCGGAAACCGGCCCGTGGCTTTTTTATTTTTTGGCTTCCCTGGGAAGCTGGCCCGTAAACACCAGCCGGTTGCCTTCCATGGCCGCTGTCATCCTGCCGCCGTGCTTTTCCGCGATGGCTGCCGCGATGGCCAGCCCGATGCCGAAGCCGCCCTTCTTTCCCTTCGTCCGGGAGGAATCCACCCGGTAAAACCGGTTGAACAGCTGTTCGCACTGTTCCTTTGTCAGCGGCTCTTCCACCGGGTTGGAAACCTGCAGGATGATATTCCTGCCCTCGCCCCGGATCTCCGCGGCAATCGGCCCGTCAGAGGCATATTTCACGGCGTTGTCACACAGGGTGGACATCAGCCGCTGGATCGACGCCTTATCCGCGTTCATCCGCAGATCCTTTTCCGCGGTAACCCGCATCTCCCTGCCGCTGAATTCCGCCATGGACACAAAGGGTTCCGCGGTTTCCTCCAGCAGCTTGCCGGCGTCAAAGGTTTCCGTCTCCAGCGTCGGATGTTCTTCCTCCATCCGGGAGAGATACACGAGTTCATCCACCAGTTTGCTCATCATGCCGGTCTGTTTCAGCGTGGAGCGAACCCAGGGATTATCCTCGGTCTCCATCTGCAGCAGTTCCATATTCGTGGCAATGACCGTCAGCGGGGTTTTCAGCTCGTGGGAAGCGTTCGTAATGAACTGCTTCTGCTGTTCCATGTTCCGGACAACCGGCTCAATGGCTTTCCGGGAGGAAAGCATCACCAGCGTCAGGGCCAGCAGGATGCCCCCGGCACAGGCAATCGCGGAGATCAGTGTCAGATTCCGCATAGTTGACAGCCGGGTTTCACAGTTCAGTACCAGTACTTCCTTCTTGCCGTCCCGCCAGGGAATCACCCGGTAAAGATAGTCCTGTATATATCCTTCCGTCTGGCCGCCTGCCAGGATCTGTCGAACCAGCTCCCCGGCCGGTTCCTCCTCCAGGTTTTCAATCCGGGCCAGCATCAGGCGCTCCACTTCGCCGTTTTCCGAAATCAGCGCAGAGAACCAGTTGGACTCCGCCATCATGTTCCGGAAATGACGGGAAGGCCCTGGAAAAGGACTTTTGCTCCCTTCCGTTTTCTCTTCCGTCTGTCCCTGCTGCTCCGAATTCTGTTCCGGCAGATTCGGAAATCCTTTCCGTTTTTCTGCCGTCTCGTTTTCTCCCAGCCGGTCTGTCTCGTTTTCCGCCAGCAGGTTCAGCGTACTGGCAAGTTCATTCCGTACGCTGATCCAGTTGGCAATATTTACAATCCCGACCACGAGCACCATGGCAACCGTCAGGGAAATGACAGCGATCCTGATGAACCGCTTCTGCAGTTGTCTGATCATGCTTTTTTCTCCAGCGCGTATCCTGTTCCGCGGTAAACCCTGATCTCCGTTTCTGAATTCAGCTCAGCGATCTTCTTGCGCAGCTGGGAAATATTCACCCAGACCACGTTGATCTCCGCTTCGGATTCCCAGCCCCAGATCTTGTCCATCAGCTGCTGGGCGGAGAACAGGTGTTTCGGATTCTCTATAAAGAGTTCCATCAGCTGGTACATTTTGCCGGTCAGCCGCACGCTGTTCGTTCCGCAGCGCAGTTCGCAGCTTCCCTTGTCCAGCTGCAGGTCTTCCCAGGAAACAAGATCCGGAACAAAGGATTCCCGCCGCCTCAGCATCGCCCTGACCCGTGCCAGCAGTTCCTTTCCGTTGAAAGGCTTGGACAGATAATCGTCCGCGCCGGCGTCCAGGCCGGTTACCCGGTCCTCCACGTCATCCCTGGCTGTCAGCAGCAGACAGGGTGTTTTAATTCCTTTCTGCCGCATCTCACGCAGGGCTTGCACGCCGTCTTTTTCCGGCATCATCCAGTCCAGGATCATACCGTCATAGGCTTCCGCCAGGGCGTAATCGACCGCTTCCGCTCCGTCGCCGACCGCGTCCACCAGGTAGCCGGACCGTTCCAGCAGCGTTTTGACCGCGGCGGAAAGATCCCTGTCGTCCTCCGCGAATAAGATCTTCATACTTTTATTCACCCGTACCCATGGTATCAGAATTCGTCTTAGCTGTCACTACCACCGCCATGCCAAGGCAGATATTCTCATCCGGTTCGAAATCAATGACGGCCTTGTAGGTCACCTTGTCAGTGTCTTCTTCAGGTGTTTCGGCAATATATCTGACCGTGCCCTCATAGGTCTTGCTTTCATCTGATTCCATTTCAACGGTCACCTTGTCGCCGGCTTTCAGGCTGTTCCGGTCGTCCTCGCTC
>Ga0310786_10010450_pt1 | contig 11661 bp, 5 predicted proteins | sample AusTroGonzalo_MG_FD_203881 | JGI IMG/M metagenome (GOLD analysis project Ga0310786, IMG submission 203881) | Bovine rumen microbial communities from tropical cattle in Woodstock, Queensland, Australia - Gonzalo_03 (v2) (version 2) | ecosystem: Host-associated > Mammals > Digestive system >... | reverse complement strand
CCGTAGAGGGACGCGACGTCGTCGATGAGGTCGTTGAAGCGGTCGAGGTGATGGCCGCGCACGACGTATTTGTCCAGGCCGATGCGGTGGGCGGGGTAGCAGGTGTCGTTGTCGATGCCCGTGACGTCGACTCCGCCGTTCTGCCGGACGTCGACGAAGACGTTGGCGTTGTGGCGGTCGCCCTGGCCGGTGATGGCGTCGAGCCAGTCGAGGCGGTTGCATTTGCGCATGAGTTGGCCCTGGATCCTGGCGTGTTCTTCGGCGGAAAGCATCTGGACGCCGGAGGCGTTGAGGGAGCCGGGGGAGGGCTCGTGGTTGTTGGCGAAGGAGTGGACGGCGGTGCCCGGGGCCTTGGTCATGAAGATGCCGTACTGGCCGTCGTGCTTCCCGACGGAGGTCTTGACCACGACGTCGCCGAGGCCGAGTACGTCGGCGGTCTTCTGGGTGGCGAGGTTGAGCTGGGCCATCTGCTGGTTGCGGGTGTAGCCTTCGAAGACGTAGGGGGCGTGTTCGAGCATGTCGCGCCCGGGGGCCTCCGGCTTGAAGAGGCGGATCTGGCCGTTCTTGAAGGTGACGGCGGTGACGGTGTTGACGTTGCCGTGGCCGAGGGGACGGGACTTGTCGACGTTGGTGGGGTCGGTGGCGGGGTCGACGTCGTCGTCCTGCATGCCGTGCACGCGGGCCTCGACGAGGGTGGAGGGGGCGAGTTCGCCCTCGAAGGCGCTGAGGAAGGTCTTGGAGGAGAGGAAGTCTTCGTCGCCCATGCGCTCGACGGTCTTGCGCATGTCTTCGAAGTGGGCGAGCTGGGTCGTGTAGAAGCTGCGGTTCTTGTAGAAGGCGCCGAAGGCGTTGACGGGGTCGTCGCCCGTCGTGTATTTCGCCGCGGCGGCTCCGAATTCCTTGATCAGCTCCGGCGTGATGGCGCGGCGTTCTTCCGGGGTGAGTTTCGACTTTTTCTTTTCGATGGAGGCGGCCCGCACGTCGTCGTCGGTGTGGGCGAAGCCCAGGGCGGCGGTGCGGAGGTGCTCCGCGATCTCCTCGGCGGCGACCCTCATCGGGTTGGCGTTGTAGGCGACGATGGCGTCCTTGAGGGCGTCGAGGTTTGCGTCGGAGGGGTCCTGGGCGTACGTCCGGGCGGCCGCGTGGACGGCGTCCTTCGCCGCCACGAGGCGCGCGGCCTGCGGGTAGATGATTTTGAGGAGCGGGCGGAACTTCGGGTCGAGGATCTTCAGGCTCGGCGGCGGGGCGAAGATGCTGTCCATGTAGGAAGCGAACGCGGCCTGGGCGAGGCGCTGGCGGGCGCCGGACATGCGCTGTTCGACTTGCGCGAGAATCGCCTTCGCGGCGTCCAGGAAGGCGCTGTCGGGGTGCACCCGGCCTTCGCCCGCCTTGTAGCCGTCGCGGGCCAGCGTCGCGAGGGCGGTCTTCGCCTCCGAGAACTCCAGGCGCATGGCCGCGAAGTCGGGGCTGGCGATGCTCTTGTCCGGGTTGGCCGCGAAGCCGTCCAGCCGCTTTGCCAGCGGCGCCAGCTTCGCGCGCATGTGGTCGAGCGCCTCCGCGTGGCCGTGCATCGAGGCGGCCTTCTCGCCCATCAGCGAAAAAACCTTCGTGTCGAGGCGGGCGCGCACCGCCGGGTCGAGCGTTTTCGGGTCGTTGTTGCGTACCTTGGCAACCGCTTCCGCGAACTGCATCACGAGCGTTTCGAGCTCGCACGCGCGCCGGTCGCAGGTCATGGCGGTCGTTTCGAGTACCGCCTTCGCCTCGCGGGTGAGGTTCTTCGTCTGTATGAGCGAAAACACCTTCTCCGAAAGCGCCGCCTGGGCGTCGAGCGCGGCCTGTATGGCCTTGCCCGCCGGGTTCTTGAGGTCCCACAGATGGTGCCCGTCGGCGTCCCGGCTGGTCGCCATCGCGATGTCGCGTCCCGTGAACTTGTCGAGCGCATCCAAGGTTTTGGCGGCATTGTCGATGAGCGCCTTGAGTGCCTTGACCTCGCCCTTGCCGAGCCCGAACCCGCGCACCTGCGCCTTCAGGGCCTCCGCGTCGATTCCCTTCGTGGCCATCTTCCCCGCCTGCATGAGCAGCACATCCAGCTGCCGCGCAATCTCCCCCGGCCCGACCTGCTCCGGCGCAACCGGCTGCGGCACCCCGCCGCCCGGCACGCCGACCGGCGGATTGGGGTTCGCGGGCGGCTGCACGCCCCCGACGTTGTTCGCGATGATGGGGTTGATCGGCTGGTTGTTGTTGCCGACGGCGATGAATCCGTTGTGTCCGCTCATGGTATTCTCCTCGAAGTTGATTCCGGGTTTTCTGCCCCGTATCCACGCAGCCCCGCAAAAGGTTACATTGCCCCGCCAATTTGCCCCTCCGCCCGCCCCCGTTCAAGCGAAAAGGCGCGGTCGGGCGCATCTCCGGTTTGTACATCCTTCTCCCTTCCGCCTCGACTGTTGATGCCCCCTGATGGAATGGCAAGGCCTCGGGTGGGGCGAGCCGTCCCCGGCGAGCCCGTGTGGAATGGGGCAGGAGGTTTGGAAAACCGGCAGGAACGGCTCGGCGGGGACGCCTCGCCCCACCATGCGCTCCGCGCGGGAATAGGCGAGCTTTCATGGGTCCGTCTTGCACAAACCGGAGATGCGCCCGAGATGCGGGCGCGGCCTGTCCCTTGAATTTGCCCTTGCGCGGGGGGGGCGGGCGTGGGAAAAAGCGGGGGAGGGCGGTAACCTTGCCGGCGCTGGCGTGTAGACGGGGCGGAAACGGAAAGGATCGGAATCCATGAAAATCGCTCAGGACACCAACCGCATCGCCGACGCGAAGCTCCGCAGCTTCATCGACCTCTCCAACGCCACCGGGCGCCAGGAGGGGCTCATCAAGGTCAACCACAACGTCTACAAGGTCACCGTCGGCAAGGGCGGCGTGGATGTCCAGTTCCACGGCGGTATCTTCAATTCCTGGCGCCAGCGGTCGCTCGACCGCATGCGCCAGGCGATGCAGGAGCAGTACGACAAGTTCAAGGCCGATTACCAGGCCGCCGCCGCCCGCCCCGACTACTACGAGGACTTCGAGGGCCAGTTTTCTTCCGCCGTCAAGTGGTCCCGGGAGGCCTCCGACGCCGCCCTCGGCAAGCGCTTCGGCGAGGACGCCGGCGGCCGGGAAGTCGTCATGTACGGCTACCACGACCTCCGCACCATGGTCGCCGACAAGGTCGAGGAACACAACGCCGTCCCCACCTCCATCGACTTCTACAACCAGCTGTGCGGCATCGATCCCGCCACCCTCACCTTCGACAACCTCCCCGGCATCCTCGACGGCATCCGCAACAACACCCTGCAGCCCAAGGTCGACCCGACCGTCAACATCCCGCGGTTCCGGAGCCTGCAGTGGGCGCTCTTCCTGCACGACCACAGCGGGAAGGTCGACATCTTCGCCAAGATCCGCAACTACAAGACCGCCGCGGAAAGCCCCAAGATGTTCAAGCGCGAGACCGGCTGGGTCGGCGAAGCCGCGCGCAAGGGCTTCGATGCCACGATGAAGGCCCTCGTCCGCAAGAACATCCCCGGCGACCAGCTCAAGATCATGGGCTTCCACGAACTCGACGACCGGGACGTCACGGCCATCGCCTGTTTCTTCCAGCAGCTGGCGGCCCGCGACGGCCGGGCCACCGCCGACGAGCGCAAGACCCTCATGCTGGAGGCCCTCGGGTACGCCGGCTACGGCGAGGTCACCCTCGATCTCCGCAACGCCCTCCTGGAGGTGGCCGAATCGGTCATGCGCAACATGGTCTTCCGCCAGACCAGCAAGCTGGGGCTGGACTTCTTCCGGCGGGAGAAAATTCCGGTGATGTTCCAGTGGTCGAACCACGAAGGCGTTTCCCTGGCGAACAACAAGAACGCCGTCCGGAACGCCTGGTGGAAAGACCCCAACGATTCCATCCACAACCACTACGGCGCGACCATCACCCACTCCGAGATGCGCCACGTCATGAAGATGCAGGCCTCGCCCAAGGGCGGCAAACTCGACCTCCTGAAGGTCTCCGGCATGAAAGTCTGACTACGGGAGAACCCACCATGACCAACTCCAGCGAAGAATACTTCAGGGCGCTCGGCGAAAAATTCGGCTTCGAAGCCGCCCCCGGCGACGACGGCGCCTGCTTCATCGCGGCGGAAGGCGCCCCCGGCGTGATCGTGCGGGCCAACGACGCCGCCGTGCGCATGGAGCTTTCCGCCGTCATCGCGGCGGAGCTGCCCGAAGGCGTCGCCCATTCCGACATGCTCGACCTGCTCGGCCTGTCGCTCGGCCCCCTTTTCGACGCCCCCGGCATCGGCCGCGACCCCGAGTCCGGCGCGATTGTCCTCTACGCCCTCCTGCCGTTCCCCACGACGACCCCGGCCGACTTCGCCGAAGCCGTCCCGCAGTTTCTCGACCGCGCCCGCACCCTGGCGGACCGCCTCGCCTCCTTCGAGCCGCAGGGATAGCACGCCGTACCGTCGATTGCTTCGGACATCAGTTGTTGCCTTGCGCTGTCCTTGCGCGAGGACGCGGCAGGATGCCTTCCCTCCAGTTGTGTCTCTGCGCCCCTCTGGCGCGGTCGCTTTGACAATCGACCGGGCCGCGGAAATTTGCTATGCGACGGGAAAACGAAGCACAAAGGGAATCATCGATGAAATTCAAGCAGGCAGCAATCTGGACGGCCGCGCTGATCGTGGGCGCGGTACTGGGAACCCTTGGCATCGCGCCGCTCGACGGCTTCATGGACTTCGTCGCGTCCGCCTACACGCGGGCGTTCCAGTTCGTGGCCGTTCCGACCGTCGCGCTCGCCATCCTCACCGCGATGGCCTCGCTCGGCGAGGGCAACGCCATGGGCAAGGTCTTCGCCAAGACGTTCTCCTACACCGTGCTCACTTCGTTCGTCGCCGCGCTCGTGGGGCTCGGGCTTTTCATGCTCGTGGATCCCGGCACGATCGATCCGGGCGTGGTCGGGGCGGTTGCAAACGACGCCGACGCGATGGCGCAGATCTCCCGCGCGCCGGAGACCGTCTACGGACACATCCTCAACGCGATCCCGAACAACCTCGTGAATCCGTTCCTCGGCGGGAACGTCCTCGCGATCGTCCTAATCTCCGCGGGAATCGGCATCGCCATCGCCGTTCTCGGGAAAAAGAGCGAAAACGTGAGGACGCTGCACAAGGCGCTCGCGGGCCTGCAGGAAGTCTTTTTCGGGCTCATCAAGGGCCTTATCTGGGCGCTGCCCGTCGGCATCGTCGCGTTCGCCGCGCAGCTCGCCGCGCAGATGTCCGCCGGCGTCGTCGTCGGCTCGATCGGCAAGTACGTGCTGGTCGTCCTCGGAGGCAACTTCATCCAGTTCTTCGTGGTCCTGCCGCTCTTCTGCTATCTCCGCGGCGTCAACGGATACAAGGTCATGCGCCAGATGACGCCGGCGCTGCTCATGGCGCTGTTCACCAAGTCGTCGGCCGCGACCCTGCCCGTCACCGTCGCGACGGCCGAGAAGAACATGAAGGCGAAGCCGTGGATCGCGCGCTTCATCCTCCCGCTCTGCTGCACGATCAACATGAACGGATGCGCCGCGTTCATCCTCGTGACGTCGCTCTTCGTCATCCGCAACTCGCCGGAGTGCGGAATCGCCCTCACGCTGCCCGTGATGCTCGCCTGGTGCGTCATCGCGACGCTCTGCGCCATCGGCAACGCGGGCGTCCCGATGGGCTGCTACTTCCTCACGCTCTCGCTCATGGCGGGCGTCGGCGGCAACCTCATGATCCTCGGCGTGATTCTCCCGATCTACACCATCATCGACATGGTCGAGACGGCGGAAAACGTCTGGAGCGATTGCTGCATCTGCGCGGTCGTGGACAAGTCGACGCCCGCGTCGGCGGGCGCAGCGGCAAGTGACGGGTGACAAGCGGGCGGTTTTTGCCCTGCGGGCGGATCATGGCGGGAGGGAAGCGGGAGGAGGGAAGCTGCAAGAATGTCTCGAATGCCGCTGCGCGGACTCGGATGGCTGGGATACGGGATGGATGTCTACATTGAAAACCAAGAAAACCGCTTCGCGGACAGGAACGCTTGGCGAGCGGATGGGTTGAGACAACTTGGACAACCCAGGATAACTGTTTCAAGCCGTCTGGGGTTTGCAGAACCCGCTAGTTCATCGGTAAGGCGGTGGTTTTACAATATTTGGAAAACTATTCGGGGAGACGGCAATGGGGGCTTGCTTGGCTGGAGAGAATAGGTCGGAATCCGTGTCCAGTTCGAGGATTTCGATTTGGTCGCAGGTTGCGCCGATGCCGTGTTTGACCAAGAGTTTGACAAGTTGCTCGCCGTTCACAAGGGATATGGTACTGGCTTTTGCATTTTGGCTTGAATGGGTTGAGAGATTTCAGACTCATTCCCCATCATGAACTATTTCATGCAAGGATAGACCGCGGGCGGGGGCCGCGGTCCGGCAGGGATCAGGGTGCGGGCGCGGGGGCAGGTGCGGGGGCGGGGGCTTCGTCGAGGTGGAGGACGAAGTCGACGGTGCCTTTGAAGCGGCAGGGCTCCGGGATCAGCGCCACGCGGTCGTCCATGGTGCCGTCGAAGTCGTTCACGGCCTTGCGGTCGTAGTGCGTCCAGTCGGCTTCCGCCAGTTCGGACAGGTTGTCCGCGGGCAGGGTGATCGTGATCTGGAACTTGTAGGTGCTCCCCGCCGGCATGTGGTGATGCACGGGGTGCTGCGGGTCGCGGTTGTCGAGCACCATCTGGGCGTTGGTGCTCTGGGTGACGGTCAGGCGGATGTTTCCGGCGGGGTCCTTGGCGAACCGGAGGTCGGGTCCGGGGCCGCCGAGCACGGGGATGGCGAAGATCATGGGGTTTTCGCCCGGGCGGGCCATGGAGGTGGCGATGGCGTTCTGCCCCAGCGAGACGGTGTACTGGGTGGCAAGGCTCATCAGGATGGCGACGCGCTTCTTGACGGCTTGGGAGGCTCCGGCGAAGGTGGCGTTGCGCCGCCCGGTCAGGAACCGGACGAAGCGGTCGCGGATTTCGTTGTAGTCGCGGGTGTGTTCTTTGCATCCCGGGAAGTGGTAGCGGTAGTTCTTGAGGTCGCGCTTGAACTGGATGTGCTCCTTTTCGAGGTCGATGTGGGCGTCGGGGCCCTTGCCGGCGAGTTCGCGGGTGACGACGGTGCCGAGGGTGACGGCCACTTCCTTGGCGGCGTGGGCGTTGAGGCGGGTGGCGAAGGCGGTGGCCTTCTCGGTGGCGGTGGCGCCTTCGGGGGCCCCGGAGCGGCTGTCGATGAGGTTCCTCATGACGTTGGAGGCGGGGCCGTTGCCGGTGACGATGGTGGAACTGGTGAGGGGGGGGTCGGGGGGGAGGCCGGCGAGCCGGGCGTAGGCGGTGGCCTGGCGGCGGGCGGCGAAGTCGGGGGGGACCTGGACGGTCATGGGGGTGGATTCGCCGCTGCCGTCGAGGTGGATGGTGGTCTGCCAGCCGAAACGGATGGGGAAGCCTTCGGGTTCGCGGTAGCGGATGGTGACGTCGCCGGTTTGGGTGTCGCGCTCGAGGGTGAAGGTGACGGGGGTGTGTTCGCTGGTGTTGATGCCGTAGGCGACGAGTCCGCGCTTGAGCGCGGAGAGGCCGCTCTGGGAGAGGGCGTAGCAGACGGCGGAGACCTGGGCGGGGTGGACGTTGCCGCAGAGGGCGGCGACCTTGTCGGCGATGGCGTTGCCGGTGGCGGTGACTTCGGGGTCCTTGGCGGGGTTGCCGGTCTTGGCGACGAGGGTCAGGCCGTCGGGGAAGCGGAACTGGAAAACCGCCTTGTCGTCGGGGATGACGTGGTTCTCGCCTTCGGAGTAGGTGGGGACCTCGGCGCGGTGAAGGTCGCCGAGCAGGAATGCGCGGGCGCGGTCGGGGTTGCCGAGGTGTTCGTAGGGGGTGGCGACGGTGCAGACGCAGGGGGCGTTGGGGAGGGGCTGTTTGTGGAGGAGGGAGTCGACGACTTCCTGCTTGGTGGCGCCGGTGTGTTCGAGCATGAGCTGGACGGTGGCCACGAGTTCGGGAGTGGCGCGCAGTTCGTTGGCCGCGAGGGCGAGCACGGAGTCGCTGTAGATGCCGTAGAGCTGCTGGTTGGTGGCGTTGGGCGGGATGCCGAAGTCGGAGAAGAGGAGCTCGATGATGTGGCTGCGGTCGAGCTGGCCGGCGTCGCGCAGGGCGGCGACGGCGTCGTAGTTCTTGAGGACGCGCGAGGCGAGGACGGTGTGCATGGAGATGCGGGTTCCGGCGGACTTGTCGCCCGGGTGGCGCTTGAGGGGGGCCATGGCGTCGAAGACGGCGTAGAGAAGGCTGCGCCGCTCCGGCGGGATGCCGGCGAGGGTGTTGGTCATGGAGTCCATGTAGTTGCGGCCGACGAAGCGGGTGGCGGGGTTGTTCTTCATGCCGAAGACGTCTTCGGGGTCGGCGGGCGCGAGGGAGAGGGAGGGGTTGACGGCGATTTCCTCGAAGAGGAAGCGTTCGTGGGCGGCTTTGTGCTGGGGTTCGAGGCGGGTCGCGTGGCCGTTGACGAGGGTCGGGGTGTCGGTCTTGCCGGCCTGGATGTCGGAGGAGAGGCGGTCGTACCACCCGCCGAAGGAGTCGAGGAGCCGGAGGCCGGCCCGGAAGTTCTCGACGCTCTCGGCGAAGCGGCCGCCGTAGGACATGAGGCGGGAGGCCTTGCTGCCGGGGTCGAGGACGGCGGCGAGGGCGTCCCCGGCGGTGGCGCCGGCGGCGGTCTTGTAGAAGGCGTAGAGCTTGGCGAGGCGCGGGAGTTCGGCGTCGAGGAAGCCGGCCTCGCGGGCGCGTTCGGCGCCGGGGCCGTCTAGGAATTCGCGCGTGGCGGCGGCCGCGGCCGCGGCGTCGCCCCGCGCGGCGATGATGCCCGCCTTCAGGGGGCGGATGGCGGCGCGGGCGATGAAGCCGAGGGTGGAGGGGTGGAGGGTGCCTTCGTGGCTCTGGACGATGAAGCGCAGGCGCTCGCACGCCGGGGTGCCGGGCTTGAAGAGGGCGAGGGCTTCGGCGTTGGTGAGGCCTTCGAGGCCGTCCCAGTCCCTCTGGCGGTCGGCGTTGACGTCGGCGCGGTCGAGGAACTTGACGAGCTTGCTCTCGAGGCCGGGCTTGGAGAGGATCGCGATGTGGAGCATCGGCTCGGTGAGGTTGCGCTCGTCGTCGGGGCCGATTTCGCGGCCCCGGGCGCGGGCGGCGGCCAGGAGCTGGTCCTTGGCGGCGTTGATGGGGACCATGATCTCGCGCAGCGCGTCGTAGATTTGGCCCCGCGGGACGTTGGAGTCGAGGAGGGCGTCGAGCGCCTGGACCTGGTCCGACGCGTTCCTGGCGGCGTCGACCATCGCGGCGACGTTGATGTCGTCGACCTTTTCCGTCGCGAGGATCTTCGCCTTGAAGGCGTCCTTCGCCTCGGCCGGGATGTCGGCCTGGTCGATCTGCGCGAAGATGGCCGCGCGTTCGTCGACGAATTGCTGGACGGCGTTCCGGTAGACGGTCTCGATTTCCGCATCGGTCTTGGCGGGATGGTCCGTGATCAGGAGCCTCTGCGTGAGCCGCGTTCCCAGGTCCTGGAACCGCTTGACCGCGAGGATTCCGTTCCCCAGGGACGCGGGGGGCACGCCCAGGCGTTCCCCCATCGCTTCGCGCGCCCAGTCGGCCATGGCGCGCTGGCAGCGCCTGCAGACGGTGGCGCGGTGGGCGGTTTGGTCGATTTGTCCCGCGTACTCGTCCATCACCGCCTGCGCCTCCTCCGGCGACTGCGCCTCGACGAGCCGTTCCATGATCCGCGGCTGGAGTTCGCGCAGGGAGTTCGAGACTTGGAGCGCGTTGGCGTTTTGGAAGCCCGCCTCCGCCATGCGCCGCTTGACGGCGGCCTCCATGAAGCGTTGGGCCGAGGAGCGGACCGCCGCCTCCATGAGGCCCGCGCGCAGCGTTTCGGGGGTGATGCGCGGCGCGCCGGGGGCGTCCGCACCCGTCAGGTGCTTGGTGTCGGTGCCGGAAGTCAGCCAGGTGGGGGTCGCGTTGTCCGAATAGCCGTCGGCGCCGTAGCGCGCGCGCACCGCGCCGGCGGTGGAACGCAGGAGGAGCTGGAACGTCTCGGGCAGCTTTTCCGAAGAGCCGCGGAGGCCGGTCGCCACGACATCGTTGAACACCTTGGCCGGGAGCGCGAGGACGTACGCCTGGACGAAGGGGGAATTGCGGGTGCCGGGGTTGATCGCCGCGCGGGCGTTCCGCACCACGTCGCTGTTGCGCAGCGCGTCGCCCTCCAGGTCCATCCCGTGCTGGACGAGTTCGACCGCGAAGGAAATCGCGGTGACGGTGTCCAGGCGGTTGGCGATCGACAGCGTCTCCGCGTCGTCGATGCCGCGGTCGTGCAAAACCATCACCGCGACGACGCGCGCCTTGAAGGCGTCCTGCGGGTCCTCCGAGCCCCACAGCCGGCCGATCCACCGCTCGCGGGCTTCCTGCGTCGGGAGCTCCTTGAACTCGCGGCGCACGTCCATCTCCTCCGGAAGCGGGTTGTGGTTGGCGGAGAGGCGCACGATCATCTCCTCCAGCTTGCGGACGAACCCCGCCTCGTCGTGGCCCGTGTCCATGGTGACCGACGCGCCGGAGGTCGTGCTGCGGGTGATTTCGCACGGCTGGCCCATGCGGAGCTGGCCGTGGCAGCGCACGAGGACCGTCTCCAGGCAGCGCTACGCCATCGCCAGCATGTCGCGGCGGGTGGCGTCGTCGTGGAAATCCACGTCGCCCGCGACCACCGACTGGAAGATTGCCACGCGCCGGTTCTCCTCGAGCGCGCGGCGGGCGGGGAGCTCCGCGTTGATCTCCTCGCGGCGGGCGCGGCGGTTCTCCCGCACGCGGGGGGCGACGCGGGCCTGGAGCTCCTCGCTGGTGCGGATGGTGCCGGGGCCCACGTTGGCGTTGATGGTATCCGCGTTGTGGTCGAGGATTTCGCGGATCTGCTGGCGGGAGAGCGGCTTGATGCTGCGGTCGAGGAGCGACCGGTCGACCGGCTGCCTGGGGGCGAGGCCGAGCTCCTGGCGCACGCGGTTGATTTCCTCGGCGCCGACGCCGCTTTCCGAGAGGGAGCGGACGAAAGCGTTCTTGATGGCGAGGACCTCGCGGTGGGTGAGGGACGTCTTGTTGGAACCGCGCTTGTGGGCGTGGTTGTTGATCATGTCGAGGGAGTGCTCGTTCCGGAGGCGGACCTCGCCGGCGTTGATCTCGCCGGTGGAGATGTCCTGGAACTACTGGATGCCGATGTGGATGTTTGCGTAATCGATGTTGGGCATGGTCGTGTCCCTTCCAAGAAGTTGTTCCGTCCGGGCGGACCCGGCTCTCCCCGTAAACACGCGGCGCCGCGAAAAGTTACACCCTTTCCCGCGCCGCCGGGGGAATCCGGGCCCGCATCAGACGTTTCTCCGATTCTCGCACACCGCCCCCGATTGCTCAACGGAAAACATGTACAAGCCCATGGAAATGCAAATTCCAAGATGAACTGGACCGGGCGGGAGGAAAACGCCCCCCCGGTTGGAGGGGGAGGCGGGGGGATGGGGCCGCGGCCCCATCCCCCCGCCATCGAAAAAGGATGCCCCTTCGGGCAGACTGCACTTTTTGAACAACTGACAACAACCC
>Ga0310786_10010447_pt1 | contig 11664 bp, 8 predicted proteins | sample AusTroGonzalo_MG_FD_203881 | JGI IMG/M metagenome (GOLD analysis project Ga0310786, IMG submission 203881) | Bovine rumen microbial communities from tropical cattle in Woodstock, Queensland, Australia - Gonzalo_03 (v2) (version 2) | ecosystem: Host-associated > Mammals > Digestive system >... | reverse complement strand
CAAGAAACGCAACGTTGTGGTAACAGGCCAGCAGCCATTGTTGGAGCAGATGGCTGTCGACAGCAAGTATAATAAGTATATTGATGCCGATAACCATCAGCTCGGCATCATCGCCAGTGGTATTGCATACAACTACCTAATGGAATGTTTTCCTGAGGGTTGTCCGTTCCCCGTGCTGAAGATTTCACAGTATCCTATTCCCAAGAAACTCATCCGTCGCATGACCGATGATTGCGAGCAGGTGCTGATTGCTGAAGAGGGTCAACCCTTCATCGAGGATCAGGTGCGTGGTGTGATGCCGGGTAACGCTGTGATTAAGGGGCGTCTCACAGGTGAGCTGCCTCGTACTGGTGAATTGAATCCTGATTTCTTGAAGAAGGCGCTGGGCATTGAGAGTAGCGAGAGCTATGCTCCCTGTGAGGATGTAACGCCACGTCCACCTGCACTTTGTCAGGGATGCGGACACCGTGATGTCTATACTGCCCTCAATGAGGTGCTGCGCGAGTATCCCAATGCTCGTGTATTTGGTGATATTGGCTGCTACACGCTGGGATTCCTGCCACCTTATAAGGCTATCCATTCCTGTGTGGACATGGGTGCCTCCATCACGATGGCTAAGGGTGCTAGCGATGCTGGTCAGTGGCCCGCTGTAGCCATTATCGGTGACTCTACTTTTACCCATAGCGGCATGACAGGTCTGCTTGACGCCATCAACGAGAATGCTGATATTACCGTCATCATTAGTGATAACCTTACTACCGCTATGACGGGTGGACAAGATTCTGCAGGCACGAATAAGTTTGAGGCAATCTGTAAGGGCTTGGGTCTGAGCGAGGATCATCTGAAGGTGGTAAATCCTATCCCCAAGAATATGCCAGAGATTACGGCAGCCATTCGTGAGGAGATCAACTACCATGGAGTGAGTGTCATCATCCCGCGTCGTGAGTGTATGCAGACATTACAGAGACATTTGAAACAGAAGAAAGCACAGGAGGCAAAGAAATGAAAACAGACATTATATTATGCGGTGTAGGAGGACAGGGCATCCTCTCTATCGCTACTATCATTGGCGAGGCTGCCATGAAAGAGAACCTCTATATCAAACAGGCCGAGGTTCATGGTATGAGTCAGCGCGGTGGCGATGTACAATCAAATCTGCGTATCTCGAGTAATCCTATTAACAGCGACCTGATTGCCTTAGGCGGTGCTGATGTGATTATTTCTATGGAACCCATGGAGGCTTTGCGCTATCTGCCTTTTCTGGCAAAAGATGGTTGGATTATCACCTCAAGTACACCTTTCGTGAATATTCCTAACTATCCTGATATCGAGAAGATAAAGGCTGATTTGGAGAAAATCGATAATGTGATAATGCTTGACATTGAGCAGGCTGCTAAAGATAATGGTGTGCCTCGCTCTGCTAACGTGATTCTGCTGGGCGCTGCTCAGAAGGCTCTTGGTATCGAGTACGATAAACTTGAGGATGCTATTCGTCGCGTATTTGGTCGTAAAGGCGAGTCTGTCGTCGAGGCAAATATCAAGGCTCTTGCCATCGGTAAACAAGCACAGAAGTAATGGAGACACCAATTAAGAAAGAAATTGTCGACGGCCTCGTGGCCGATCTTGGCATCAAGGACTTTGCCAAAGCAACCATCCGTGAAGTGAAGCAAGTGGCTGCTAAAGCTGAAAAGGCGAGTGGGGTAGAGTTCATAAAAATGGAGATGGGTATTCCTGGACTCCCTGCCGCTCAGGTAGGTGTTGATGCCCAAATTAAGGCTCTGCAGGACGGTATAGCCCATTCTTATCCCGATATTCAGGGTGCACCTGTACTCAAGGAGGCTGCTTCTCAGTTTGTGAAGGCTTTCATAGGTGTGGATATCAAGCCAGAGGGTTGTATTCCCGTCAGTGGTTCCATGCAAGGTACCTTTGCCTCATTTCTTACCTGTTCGCAGCGTGACAAGTCGAAAGATACCGTTCTATTCATCGATCCAGGCTTCCCCGTGCAAAAAATGCAGCTTGAGGTGATGGGCGTGAAGTATGAGACCTTTGATGTCTATAGCTATCGTGGTGATAAACTAGGCGCCAAACTTGAGAGTTACTTGCAACAGCGTAATATTTGCGCCATTGTCTACTCTAACCCAAACAATCCCTCATGGATCTGTCTGCGAGAGGAGGAGTTGAAGGTAATTGGTGAACTGGCTACGAAATATGATGTCATTGTGATGGAAGATTTGGCTTATTTCGCTATGGATTTCCGCAAAGACCTCTCTAAGCCCTTCGAAGCTCCTTATCAGGCTACCGTAGCCCGTTATACCGACAACTACATGCTGCTCATCAGTGGTTCTAAGGCATTTAGTTATGCTGGTGAGCGTATTGGTGTGGTTTGCATCTCCGACGCCCTGTTCCATCGTCATTTCGACGATCTCTCTGAACGTTATCAGGGTTTGCCTTTCGGTCCTGTGTTCTCCACCCGTATGCTCTATGCCCTGAGTTCAGGTACGAGCCACAGTGCCCAGTATGCACTAGCCGCTATGTTGAAGGCAGCCTATGAGGGCAAGTATGATTTCCGCAAGGAGGTTAGTGTCTATGGTAAACGCGCCAAGAAGTTAAAAGAGATTTTTTGTCGTCACAATTTTTATGTGGTTTACGATAAGGACCTTGATGAGCCTATCGCAGATGGTTTCTACTTTACGATAGGCTATCCTGGTATGACCTCCGGACAATTGGCTCTCGAACTCATGTATTATGGTGTTTCAGCCATCTGCCTCATAACCTGTGGTTCTGAACAGGAAGGTCTGCGTGTATGTACCTCATTCATCGAAGACCATCAGTACGATATCCTTGAAGAACGCATGAAGATATTCGAAATAAATAATCCTCAATAAAAAAGAAGCCCTTGCAATTGCAGGGGCTTCTTTTTATCTATTTGGTGGTGGCATCTTACCATCCTTTTTGGACTTCTTCTCCTTCTTAGGCTTTTCTGTTTTGACAGGTTCAGAATCTTCACTCAGGTCCATAGGGGTGAATTTGAACTCGCTTGCTGGCAAATAGCGTACATCGTATGCACCTTTCTTATTATTAATGTATTGCTGCTTCATCTTGGCATACTTCTTCTCAACATCCTTGCGCTTTACAGAACCGATTACCACACAGGTACGATTTGGCAAGTTACGCTCACGAGTGAAAAAGTCGCGCAGTTGATACGAGTAGTTGCTCTTACCCGCAATCATATCTTTCTTCTTCGTTACCCATACGTTGTCCATCTCCTGGATATCAGTAAAATAAACGGTAGAGTCGTTGAATGATGCCACAAAGCCGAATATATAGGCCTTGGGTACTTGCTTGTTTTGTGCCGATACTGTTTGGCAGTTTGCTGCTATCAGTATGGCAACTGATAAGGTTTTAATCAGTCTCATTATCCTAAAAATGTCTTTAATATCTTGTTCTTACTACAACTGCGGAGCTTGCGGATGGCTTTCTCCTTAATTTGACGTACACGCTCACGGGTCAAACCGAACTTTGCACCGATTTCCTCAAGTGTCAGCTCTGGACGGTTGATACCATACGAGGCCTCAATCACGTTGCGCTCCCTTTCATTGAGTATGTTCAGCGCATTCTGTATCTCTGCCCTTAATGATTCTTCTACGAGCGAAGAGTCAGCCATTGGCGAGTTCTCATTCGCCATCACGTCAAGCAGACTATTGTCTTCTCCTTCGACGAAGGGCGCATCTACCGAGATATGATGCCCGTTGATGTTCATTGCTTCGTCGATCTTCTCTTCGGGGAGATCAATCTTCTCGGCAATCTCGTCGAGCGACGGCTTACGTTCAAACTCCTGTTCGAAACGGTTAATCTCGTGAGCTATCTTATTTACACTGCCGACCTGATTTAGGGGAAGTCTCACAATGCGACTTTGTTCAGAGATAGCCTGCAAGATACTCTGCCTGATCCACCACACGGCATATGAGATAAACTTAAAACCACGCGTCTCGTCGAAACGCTCTGCAGCCTTCAATAGTCCGAGGTTTCCCTCGTTAATGAGATCAGGTAATGTAATGCCCTGATTCTGATATTGCTTGGCCACACTCACTACGAATCTGAGGTTCGCCTTCGTCAACCGTTCCAGCGCCTTTTGGTCGCCGTGACGGATTCGTTGTGCGAGTTCAACCTCTTCTTCCGCCGAGATCATCTCTTCTTTACCTATTTCCTGAAGGTATTTCTCCAGGGCGGCACTCTCTCGGTTAGTGATAGATTTAGTGATTTTTAGCTGCCTCATGATTGGTTATTGTTTTTAGCCGTTCTGCAAAAGTATAGCATTTTCCTGAAACGACCAAAAAAAAGCCGCGAATTTTTACATTCGCGGCCTTTTTTTCTTATTTTTCGGCTTATTCGTTAGCCAAAGGAACTGCAAAATAGCCTTTTTTACCCGTAGGATAGATACCTTGAATGTAGAGCACAGGCTCACGACTTGTAGAGGCTTCTTTTACCACATTCTGCAAATCATCGATGGTCTTGATTGTCTGATCGTTTACACGCTGGATAATGAATCCCTTAGGTACGTTGGCATCCTTTAGTTTGCCACCATTGATCTTTAGAACCTCCAGACCATAACCAATATTTAATTGCTCTTTCTGGGCGTCAGTCACAGCGCGGAAGGTTCCACCCAGTACGTCGAGGTCGGCATTCTTCACCACCTTCGTATTACCTTGCTCGTTCTTCAGTGTCAGGGTCACTGTGTGACTCTTCTTATCGCGCAGATAAGTGAGTGAAAGCTTGTCACCAGGACGTTTCTGAGCAATGATAGCTTGCAGGTCACCCATTGTCTTCACCTTCTTACCATCAACAGAGGTAATAATGTCTTCGCTCTTCAGGTTGGCATCAGCAGCAGCACCGTCTTCCACCACCTTGTCAATGCGTACACCTTCCATCGTACCATAGTCTTTCACCTCCTTATCCTGATCCTTCATGATGTCGATATAATCCTTTACACTACCACCCTGAATACCAATCATGGCACGCTGGTAAGAACCATACTGCTTGAAATCTTCCACAGCCTTGTTCATGATAGCCGTAGGAATGGCAAAACCATAACCGATGTTTGAACCTGTCTGTGAATAAATCATTGCGTTGATACCAATCAACTCACCACGGGTGTTTACTAAAGCACCACCAGAGTTACCTTGATTGATAGCAGCATCTGTCTGAATCATCGACGACACACCTTGTCCCATTGAACGGGCCTTGGCTGATACAATACCAGCAGTTACCGTGTTATTCAGTCCAAGGGGATTACCCACAGCAAGCACCCATTCACCTACACGTACATCATCTGAATTGGCAACCACGATAGCAGGCAGATCCTTTGCATCAATCTTAATCAGCGCCAGATCGGTGGTCTTGTCAGCACCGATAATACGTGCAGAATATTCCTTCGAATTTTCATTTAGAGTTACTGTCAGTTCATCCGCACCATCCACAACGTGGTTATTGGTTACAATATAACCATCAGAAGAGATGATTACACCAGAACCTGCAGCAGCACGCTTCGGGGTTTGTACTTGACGCTGGCGACGTTGACCATTACCTTGACCCTGTCCGCGACCAAAGAAACCGCCAAAGGGGTCTGAGAAGAAATCCTCAAACGGATCATTGTACTCCACCGTTTGAACTTTAGAGTTTTGTACCGATTTGATGTATACCACCGATGGCAGGGCCTTCTCGGCAGCATAGGTCAGGTCTACAGGTTGTCCAGCAGGTGCTGATGTTACGACAGGAGCTGGAGCAGGAGCAGTAGCAGCATTGGTGTTGGTGAATGCAGCTACAGAAAGAACCAAAGCAACGGCGCACACGGCTGGCGTTGCTACATTGACAATCTTTTTCATATTCTCAGTCATTTTTGTAATGTTTAAAATTCAACTCAAAGTTTTCGGGTGCAAAAATAAGTGCATTTTTCCATATACTGACAAAATGTCGTTAATATTTGTCCCAATTTAACAATTCCCTTAACACCCTTAACGCGCATTTGCGTTTAACACTTTAATTCTTAAATTACTGACAAATTTAAGGATTATTTCTGATTTTAGTTGTAAATATGCAATTATAAAAACGTCCATGTGCGAATTCATGTATATATTCGTGACTTTGAGACTTTGTATTGAAGGTAAGTTATATTGATTTTTACATCTTTCTTACGATTAAGGACATAAATTTCTTTGCTTTCTCTTCGCTAAATCGAAATTTTACACTACCTTTGCACCCCAGAAAGCACTGCAACGGTCTGTCGCTGGTGTCATTATGGCATGAGAGGAAAGTCCGGGCAGCATAGGGTGCCCCACTTCTGAAAGTGGAAGCTATTGGTGACAGTAGGTGCCGGTAGAAGAAAATAACCGCCTTTCTTCGGAATGGTAAGGGTGAGAAGGTGGTGTAAGAGACCACCAGCCGACGGGTGATCGTCGGGCTGTGCCGACTGGGGGCTGCAAGTTCATGTAAACCATCGTCTGAGGGTTACCCGCCCGAGTTATACGATGGAGGGTAGAATGCTTGAGCCATGAGGTGACTCATGGACTAGATAAATGACAGACGCCGCTTTTTGCGGTACAGAACCCGGCTTATAGGAGCAATGCTTTCTTTTCAAACAATAATCCCCTGCCAAATAAGGCGGGGGATTATTGTTTATTGATTCATCAAATATTGCTTGAAGTCCGTAAAGTCCTTTGTCATCGGAATACTTTGCTTCTCGCCCTTCATGAAGGCTGCCAGGCGATCGGGTATTTCTACGTCAATGCCCAGAATATCGTCCACCTTTTCCTTGAATTTGGCGGGATGGGCTGTCTCACAGAACACGCCAATCTCACCTTCGTTCAGGCCGTCTTCTAATGCCTGATAGCCACATGCACCATGAGGATCAAGTATATAACCTGTTTCCTCGTAGCACTGCTGCATAGTTTTACGGATATCATCGTCGCTATAAGTAGCACCACTAATCAGACTACTGATACGCTCATGACTTTTGCCATAGAGGTCATAGATACGGGCGAAGTTTGAGGGATCCCCCACATCCATAGCATTGGCCAGTGTCTGCTTCGAGGGCTTGGGCTCGTACTTGCCAGTCTGCAAGTATTTGAAGAAAATGTCATTGGCATTGTTGGCAGCAATGAATCGCTTTACAGGCAGACCCATTTCGTGGCCAAATAATGCAGCACAGATATTACCAAAGTTACCTGAGGGAACACACATTACCAGATTATCAGCCTTGCCAAGCGACTTCATTCTTGCGTAAGCATTAAAATAGTAGAATGCCTGTGGCAGGAAACGTGCCACGTTGATACTATTTGCTGATGTCAACTTCATGTGCTGGTTCAACTCGGCATCCATAAAAGCGTTCTTAACTAGTGCCTGACAGTCGTCAAACACACCATCCACCTCGATAGCGGTAATGTTCTTGCCAAGCGTTGTAAACTGACACTCCTGAATCGGACTCACCTTACCCTTCGGATAGAGTACATACACGTGGATGCCATCTACACCTAAGAATCCGTTGGCCACAGCCGAACCTGTATCACCAGAGGTAGCCACCAGCACGTTTACCTCCTCTTTCTTTCCTTCCATGCGGATAAAGTATTGGAGCAGGCGGGCCATAAATCTGGCACCAACATCCTTAAAGGCGAGGGTAGGGCCATGGAAGAGCTCTAACGTGTAGTTATTCTCCTTTACCTTAACCACCGGACAGTCGAACTGTAGTGTATCGTAGACAATATCCTTCAGGGCGTCGAGATCTACATCTTCGCCAAAGAAGGCACTCGCCACCGTATAAGCAATCTCCTGAAATGACATTTTATCAATTTCGTCGAAGAATGCCTTAGGTAACTTCTGTATTCTCTCAGGCATATACAGACCTTTGTCTTCTGCCAAACCCTTTACTACTGCCTTGTGTAAGTCGGCGATGGGCGCATTACCATTTGTGCTGTAATATTTCATATTATTGAATTTTCATTAGTTCTTTCATAAACTCATTAAGCTTCAGTAGACCGTAAGAACCTTCTACACAACTCACTTCGTCGTATTGTTGAACGCTATCAGCCTCAATACCACGATACCAAATCAAGAATGGCACGGGCTGTCCTACGTGGATGCGTTGCTCTACAGGCGTCAGATGATCCGGGAGTATGGCGATGCATACAGGCTCGTCCCACGTCTCCACCTTATTATATATAGGAGCGATGAGTCTCTGATCCAGATACTCTATTGTTTTGATCTTCAGTTCCAGGTCGCCGTCGTGTCCAGCTTCGTCGCTTGCCTCCACATGCACAAACACAAAATCGTCTTTCTCCAATGCCTCGATAGCTGCTTGCGCCTTACCCTCGTAATTCGTGTCTGCCAGACCTGTGGCACCTTCTACCTCTACAATCTTCAGACCTGCATAGTGGCCAATACCACGAATCAGGTCTACAGCAGAAATCACAGTACCCGATTTTACTTGCGGATATTGCTGCATCAACGTTTCCATCGAAGGACGATAGCCGCCACTCCAAGGCCAGATGCTATTTGCCTGACGCTCTCCATGTTTAGCACGTTCGATATTAAAAGAATGCTCACTCAGTAACTGCTGTGACTTCAGAATCATTTCGTTAATCAGGTCTGCTGTTTGCTGTGCTGAGAGTCGTCCTGCTTCAATGGGTGCATTTTCCTCTGCCTTTACCAGCAACTCACGCCAAGTTTCATTTGGATGATCGTGGGGTGGGGCACAGACAATGTGCTTCGAACCTCCCTTAATCACCAGTAGATGGCGATATTGAATGCCAGTAATGAATTTCACACGTTCGCAACCTTCTCTCTCGTTGATGGGCTTGGCGAGGTGCTCGTTCAGATATTTAATCAGCACATCGGCATCCTGCGTTTCCAGATTGCCTCCATTGTGCGTGATGATTTTCCCGTCTTCAAGAGTGATGATGTTACAGCGGATGGCCATATCGTCGTCAGCCATTTCATAGCCAATGCTTGCAGCCTCTAACGGACCACGACCCTCGTAGACCTTATTCAAATCATAACCAAGAATGGCCGTATTAGCAACCTCCGAGCCTGGAGGGAATCCTTCAGGCACTGTGATAAGTCTGCCACAGCGCCCTTCCTTGGCCAACTGGTCCATCATGGGCTTATGGGCATATTGCAATAAGGTCTTCCCACCGAGTCGTTCGACGGGAAGATCTGCCATGCCATCACCTAATATGATGATATGTCGCATAAGTTAGATGTTTGCGATTGACATAATGTTGGCGAAGACACCAGCTGCTGTTACAGCGGCACCAGCACCATAACCCTGAATCAACATCGGGTATTCCTTATAGCGCTCTGTGGTGAGCAACACGATATTGTTAGAACCCTCCAGTCCATAGAACGGATGTCCATAAGGAACCTCCTTCAGGGCCACGTTCGTCTTGCCATTCTCCATCGTGGCCACAAAACGCCAACGCTTGTTTTCTGCCTCAAGCACCTTACGACGGGCTTCGAAGTCTGCATCGAGCTCAGGCAACTTAGCCCAGAAGTCTTCGATGGATCCCTCGAAATAGCTATCGGGTACAAAGAGATGCTTTTCAACATCATCCTGTTCAACCTTATAACCAGCCTCACGGGTCAGAATCACAAGCTTACGAATCACGTCAGTTCCACTCAGGTCGATACGTGGATCAGGCTCAGAATAACGCTGTTCCTTAGCACGCTTAACCGTCTCTGAGAATGGCACGTCAGCAGCAATCTCGTTGAAGATGAAGTTCAGTGTACCACTCAGGATAGCCTCAATCTTCAGGATCTTATCACCCGAGTTGCAGAGGTCGTTGATGGTGCCGATAATCGGAAGACCTGCACCTACGTTGGTCTCATAACGGAACCATACACCACGATCACGGGCTGTCTGCTTCAGTTTCAGATAGCTGTCATAGTCGCTCGAAGCAGCAATCTTGTTGGCTGCTACCACAGAGATATTATGCTCTAAGAATGTCTGATATAACATGGCAATCTGCCTGCTGGCGGTACAATCCACGAATACAGAGTTGAAGATATTCATCTTCACGATCTCGTCGCGCATGTGGTCTGTATTGGCTGGGAATCCTGCACGCAGAATCTTCTCGTAGTTATCCAGATCGATACCATCGCGGTCGAGCACAAAGTTGTCTACATCGCTGATACCAACAACGTTCAACTTCAGTCTGCGTGACTGCATCAGGAACTGTTGCTGCGTGCGAATCTGCTCCAACAGCATGCCACCTACGGTACCGATGCCACAGATAAAGAGATTCAGTACCTTATATTCTGAGAGGAAGAACGAGTCGTGAAGCACGTTCAGCGACTTCCTCAGGAACTTACCGTCTACTACGAACGAGATGTTCGTCTCTGATGCACCTTGGGCACAGGCAATCACAGAGATACCAGAACGGCCCAGTGTACCAAACAGCTTACCAGCGATACCTGGTGTCTGCTTCATGTTTTCACCCACGATGGCGATTGTAGCAAGTCCACTCTCCACCTGCATGGGGAACATGGCGCCCGTCTCAATCTCCTTGGCAAACTCGGCGTTCAGCACCTCGGCAGCTGCCTCGGCGTCCTCGTCGCGCACACCAATTGAGGTAGAGTTCTCAGAAGAGGCCTGAGATACCATGAATACGGAGATACCCTTGTTGGCCAGCGTGGTGAAGATACGGCGGTTTACACCAATCACACCTACCATTGACAGACCCGTAACGGTAATCAGCGAGGTGCCCTTGATGCTTGAGATACCCTTAATGGGCTTATTGTCATCTTCAATCTTTGACTTAATCAGGGTTCCTGGGTGTTCAGGATTGAAGGTATTCTTTACTTTAATAGGTATATTCTTGACGCAGACGGGATAGATGGTTGGCGGGTAGATCACCTTGGCGCCGAAGTTACAAAGCTCCATCGCCTCCACGTAAGAGAGTTCGTTAATGGTGTAGGCACTCTTAATCACCTTCGGATCGGCTGTCATGAAACCATCCACGTCCGTCCAGATCTCCAGCACCTCTGCATTCAGCACAGCAGCCAGGATAGAAGCCGTATAGTCAGAGCCGCCACGACCCAAGTTTGTGGTTTCGTGAGAATCGCGGTCGCGTGCAATGAATCCAGGCACTACGTAGATACGGTTGTTGACCAGATCCTTGAACGTTTCCTTCACGAGCTCCGTCGTCAGGTCAGCATCAATCACGTGCTTGCCCTGCTTTTTCTGAGTACGGATAAAGTCGCGGCTGTTCATGCGCACGCCATTCTTCACCATCGCAGCCACAATGTGCGAACTCAGACGCTCACCATAACTTACGATTGTGTCTTCCGTTTTCTTCGAGAGATCATGGATCAGGTACACACCGTAGAAGATACTCTTCAACTGGTCGAAGAGCTGATCTACATTATTAAATAAATCTACGCGCTTTTTGTCGTCGGTGATGATGGTGTCTATCATCTGGTGGTGACGCTTTACCATCGCGTCGAATTCCTCGCGATAGTGCTCGTCGCCCTGTTTGGCCATCTGCGACGTGGCAATCAGTTTGTCAGTGATGCCGTCGAGTGCGCTAACTACTACAATGACAGGTTGCGTCCGAGCCTCTGTCTCCACAATTTTCTTCAAGCTAAGAATGCTTTTTACGGAACCTACGGACGTTC
>Ga0310786_10010446_pt1 | contig 11665 bp, 12 predicted proteins | sample AusTroGonzalo_MG_FD_203881 | JGI IMG/M metagenome (GOLD analysis project Ga0310786, IMG submission 203881) | Bovine rumen microbial communities from tropical cattle in Woodstock, Queensland, Australia - Gonzalo_03 (v2) (version 2) | ecosystem: Host-associated > Mammals > Digestive system >... | reverse complement strand
ATACTCACTTGGACAGTTGGATACGTCTCTTACATAATTAATCTTACCATCCCAGTATTCCACTTCTACCAACATCTGTACTGAATCCATATCCTCAATATTGGAATCTTTGAATTTTCCATAGAACCGGTCTATATACCATGCTGCTCCCCATGTTCCCAAGCCATGAATCCCTGTCAAATAATATTCTTTGAGCTTATCCATTCCTGGAGTTTCGTTATATTGAGAAATTTGGTTAAATCGTGCAATGACAGCATAATCTCTGGCTACAATATTACCAAGACTTCTATCCCAATCATCAATAGGATCTACATCTGGCCGTTGCTGCTGAATATATTTGATTAGAGGCGATTTGATGTTCATCCATTCACCATCTTTATTCTTCCAGCGAATATATGGCTCTTGCTTTTTGTTTCCCGGTATGATATCAAAGATCTTGTCTTCCCTGTTTCTCAGAGTATCGAGTCCCCTAAGCTGGCGAGGTAAACATATCCAGATGATGTTTGATTTGTCAAAATCTGGTGGTGTGTCATATTTAGAGTAAACCTTATATTCTCCAAGCCCTACCATTGCAAGGTTTTTTAGTATCTTATGGAGTGCTTTGAAGTCTTCAAAAAAGATATTTGGCAGAAGACGTCTTTGCCATAGGTTGATGCATTCAGGCATCCCCATCCAATCTCTGGGAACAGGAGGATAAATGACTAACGCTTTGGGATTAACCTGATTGTCTAATTTGCCGAACTGCCAAAATTTTTTCAGTTGTTCAACCTTAAAGGATGCTTGTTTCATACGAATTAGAATCTGATACAGGTCATGGGTCAGCATGCTTTCAAAATCGCTCTTGTTCTTGAATTCCTTATAAAACCAGAATGAATATTCCCGAAGCCTTTTCTTCAATTCCATTATTTTCTGCTCTTGTAATCCCGCATCAGGATTTGGCGTAAACTCTTTAAAGTAGGACAATATCTTTTTCTTCTTATCTTTAGAAATATTGTCGATAATCGTATTTATCTCCCGTTCTGTATTTGAGATTGTATGTCCTGGAACCACCGTTCCATACCTCTTATATAATATAAGCAGGAAGAAATGACAGTCTTTAATTTTTTTATTAAGTCTTTCCTGTAATTCTTCATCTGTTGATTCTGGTGGTATTTTCTCCCACTTTTCCACTGTAAGATGGATGCCCAAAGTATCGCTAATAGCATCATTAATCTTTGCGACCACGTCATCAACAACGCTTCTCTCTCCTGCAACATCACTTGGTGATGAAACAAAAATTTTGTATTGAATATTATATGCCATACTATATTTTGTTATATTACTGATTGATTGTGTAATGATTTCTCTGCTGCAAAGATAGGACAAACAAATTAATCAGGCAAATAAAAGGCGTTTCAATATATTTTTTTGCATATGATTAGAAATCAGGATTATATATATATATTGGAGCAAAAAAATACATATACGAAACGATAATAATGACGGTATCAACTCAAAATAGTTCTTGTAACTGTTCAAATATATTTCATGGTGACCTATGGAATTTAATTAGCTAGGAATCCACAACGTGAGGTGCCTACTCATAGTCTTCCACGTTATAACCCTCATTTGCACCAGTCAATCCCAGTTGTCCGAACTCATGTAATAGTTTGGCAGCCTTGTAAACTTCCCAAAGGCTCTTCTTGGGATAGTTCTTGTTTTCATTCAGTTGTACTGCTTCTAACAACAATAGTCGGGCACGGTTCAGGTCATTCTTTACATAATATGCAAATTCGCCTTTCATACAACGGACCATATCCTCAGCCTTGTGGTCGCCCCTGCTGTCCATGTCTGCAATCAAGTCTTCCAGAAGAATTATTTCTTCGCGGGTCAGATACTCTTGTCTTCTTACTAATGTAATGAAGTAGGAATGGATATGATAGATGTTGTTTTTATCGTTTTCGTAATTCTCTTTTGCCAGTTCATAGGCATCTTCATATTTTCCCCAGGAGAGTAGTATGTTTACTTTTTCACGCTTGGACCGTTGGTGTTTGGGGTCAACCTTCAGAACCTTATCATAGCACACCATAGCCTCATTGCGTTCGCCTATGTTGCGATAATAGAATCCACGTAGGAAATTATAAACTACAGTATTATCCTTGAAAAATCTCAGATAGTCAAGAGCCTTCCTGTCTTTCATTTTAGACAGAGCTGAGGTCAGCCAGTAGCGTGTCTGCCATAGAATCTGTTCGTCATAATTGCGAGTCTCAAGAAGAAGTTCTTCGCAGATATCCACAACACGTTTATATTTGCCCTGATCATACATCATAATAACATCTTTCAGAATGAGCGATGGAATAAAATATTTCGGTGGAATACGTTTCCCTCGCTGTAACATACTTTGAATGGTAATAATAAATTCAGAATAGTCGCGGGCCAAAGTCTTGTCCAAGTCTTGTATTTGCAAGTCTTTTACTATCAATTATTTACATATTAAACGGTAGAAAAGTGATTGCGTGGATTCTATGAAGAGTCAGAAATGGGAAGATTTAACGTTTTTAACTTTATTAAATAGGGGGCTGGAAACAAAAAATGCCAATTGTAGATGGCAAAATAATCGTTATATCTGATTCGACTAAAAAGAAAAAGCCACAGCGAATTTCGCCATGGCACATCTTTACTCTACCACAACCTGCCCCTGTGGTATTAGGGCTCTTCTCTAAACGGAGAGAATGCTGAGAATCTTATCCTCTTGGAGGAAATGGATCCTTACCATGAGAGTCTCTTTCTCGAATCTGTCCATTACGACCGTGAATAAATAGTTCGGAATGCTGGTTCTTGGAAATTTGACGAGCGGCAGCAATTGCATCGGACTGCCTATCAAATGTTGAAGTCAGTCTTGAATTGCCTTCGCCCTTAATGCCCCACTTATCTCCAGCAGGAACAACATGTTGGTTCTTGCCCATCTGTTACACCTCCTTTCTGCGCCCAGTTTTGACAAACATGTCATAGCGCTTTATATTACCCATGCAAATATTAAGCCAGAGTCGAATTTCTGACAAAATTGTGCCAATAACCGACAAAATGACAATGAATAACGTAATTTTTGTCGTATTTATACATATTTAACGCAGACAATTGTCAGAGTTCTGAAATAATTTGTTATCTTTGCAACGAAATTTCACGAAATATCAGACTTCATTATGTTATTGTCAGCCAAATTTGAAAACATTTACTCGTTTAACGAGGAAACACGTATCTTGTTCACAGCCAGCAAGAGCGACCAATTGCCGTTGCAAGTGTCACGTGCGGAGAAACGGGATGATATATCCGTGCTCCGTATGGGATTGATTTATGGTGCCAATGCTTCTGGAAAGTCAAACATTATAAAATGTTTGGCTATTATCAAGGAGTTTGCCTTGAATGGTTGGAGCAACCTCAAATATAATTACTTCAAGATGACGGATGAACCCCAAGAGCGTTCGAGTATCGAATTGGAGTTTAAGGCAGACAACCAGTTCTTTGCTTACGGAATAGCTTTCTCTAAAGGCGGTTTGCTTGAGGAATGGCTATATAAGACTGGCAGCCGCAATGACACCATGATCTTTGAGCGTAAACGCAATGGTGACAGTTGGGATAATACTATTGCACCTCAGTTCCTAAAAGATGAGGATGGACAATTCTTGAAGTTCCTGATTGACGGCACACCTACTAAGGGTACTTTCTTAAGTGAGTATATCAAGCGTAACGGAAAGGGGATAGATGCGATTAAGTCTGCTCGTAAATGGTTTGAGAATCTGAATATCATCTTCCCCAATACACATAGAACAGATTTCCCATTCCGAGTTGTGAACGACACCCAGTTCAGAACTGTGATGCGCGAACTGCTAAATTATTTTGGAACAGGTATCTCAGACCTTCGTCGCGTAGAGTCTAAACCTGAAGAATTGGGCATTCCCGACGAAATCCGTCAAAAGATTGAGGAAAGTCTTGAAGGCAAAGGCTCCGAAACAGGTGTGGTGATTCACAATGAGAACCGCTTCATCTTTGCAGAAAAAGATAAGTCGAAGAATCTGAAGTGGCATGAGCTGAAAACCATCCACAAGAAGGAAGACAGCAACTCGGACTATATATTCGAAATGTTCGAAGAATCTGATGGAACGTCACGTTTGTTCGACTTCATTCCAATGCTTATAGATATGCGTGCCAATGATGCGGTCTATGTGATTGACGAGGTCGATAGGAGTTTGCATCCAATGTTGACATTGAAATTATTGGAGATGTACAACAGCCTGCTTAAAAGCGATTCGCAAATGCAGCTAATATGCACTACACACGAGTCCAATCTTCTTTCTACCGCCCCTATCCGTCAGGATGAAGTCTGGTTTGTAGAAAAAGACAAGAAAGGAGAAAGCCATTTGTCTTCACTCTGCGAGTATAAGCCGAGGGAAAATGTGCAGAAAGGTTATCTGAATGGTCGCTATGGAGCGATTCCGTTCTTTGGCGAACTGAATAATATTCATTGGGACGATGCGAAGTAGGAATAGTTTGATGCGTGAACGTCGCGAAGCATTTCGAGACGCCCGCCTGATAGTCATAGCCTCTGAGGGCAAAGACACCGAGCAGATATATTTTAAAGCGTTAGCGAAGGAATATACCAACCCTCGCGTGCACGTGCATATATTAGAAAGGAGTGAGGACGAACAGAACAACTCCAGTCCAGAACATGTGTTGAAACAACTTAACGACTATAAAGGGCATTATGAACTGGAGTCTGATGATGAGCTTTGGTTGGTGGTGGATAGAGATCGTTGGACTGAGGCGATGCTGTCGCGTGTGGCTACAGAATGTGCTCAAGATCACTTCATGCACGTTGCCCTGAGTAATCCTTGCATCGAACTTTGGTTGTTGTTACATCTGGTGGATGCTACTTTGCTGACATCGGAGGAAGAACAATTATGGATGGAGAATCGCCGAAAGTCGAAAAATGCTGATCCATATCTGAAGGTACGATTACGTCAAGAGATGGGTTCCTATCATGAGTCGTCTTACGATGCCAAAATGCTAATAGAGCACGTAGATGTAGCGATAGCGAGAGCAGAAGCGTTAGACAAGAATCCTGCCGACCGCTGGCCACAAACACTCGGGACACGAGTGTATCTGCTGGCAGAGAGTGTGATGAATAGATATTAACCTCCCTGTGATTTACAAATAATGATTTTTATCAAATGGAAAGAGGACGCAATTATTTAAAATTAAATGAGAGTGAGAGGCAATCATTCTCTTCTTCAGTTTCAAAACCATGTGTATTCATTAGCCATAAAAAGGAAGATGCTGATTTCGCAAGACATCTTTCTGATTATGTAATGGAAAGAGGTATTAACGTCTATTTTGACGAAAATGATCCGATTCTTGCAAAAGAGCATAAGTCTCCTGATGAGGTTGTTAACGCCATCAAAAAAGGACTGGAAAAGTCCACTCATATGATTATTGTCTTGTCAAAGATAACACTTGAATCGAATTGGGTGCCATGGGAAGTGGGCTTTGCAAGTGCAAAAGATAAGGAATAGCGATTACTCAGACTTAATGATGTATTTGAAAATATTCCAGAGTTCTATAAGGTTGCAAAAATTCTGAATGATTATGATGACTTGAATAAATACCTTGCTTCGATGAAAACAACTCAAACTGATAGTCGAATCTCCAATGATGAGATTCTTCGTAGTAAACAACTACTTAAAAGACTGGATGAGTTGAAAAAGGTTGTTCCTCAATTAATTAAATAAGTAATTCTGAAAATATGGTTAGAGGTTTAAACTATTATTACCTTAGAGATAGTTATAACGGCGTACTCCCACGGCCAACGTTGGAGAAACCAAGGGTCTTTATTAGTCATCAGAAGAATGATTCCGATGCAGCGAGGGCTATTGCCGACTATCTACAGGATGCAGGCATCGATGTGTACTTTGACCAATACGACAGTAGCATCAATAGATCCGATCCACATTCAGTGGTTAGTGCAATTAAGAGAGGTATTGAGAATAGCAGTCACATGTTAGTACTGTTCTCACCCAACACTTTTGGATCTATGTGGGTACCTTGGGAAATAGGCTATGCTTATAATTCTGTTGTCACGCTGAATGTTCTCCGCTTAAAAGGCGTTGAGAAAGATAAACTGCCCGAGTATTTGAAGGTAGTAAATACTGTAATGAGTATTTATCAACTCAATAGCTTGATCGCAAGTATTAGAAGAACTAACAGAGACCAGTTTATATTAGAAAACCGTTCGTTCTCTGAGAGTAATGCATCGCATGTACTTAACAAAATTATGGATTCATACGCATGAAAAAGAATTTAGCTGTTTACGTTTTGTTTCATAGTCAGTATGAGCAAGGCAAAGCCACTTATAGTGATATCTATAAACTACTTTGTCGTGATGCAAACCATCCTTTTGAGGACGGCTTAGACATCCCTGTTTATCTGCGAACTGGAGATGACGAGAAGATGAGCGATATAAAGTCAATCAGTTTGGATAATACAGACAAAACATTTATCTTACTATTAGTAGATGACGAAATGTATTGTAGTGATGTGTGGAAAAAGTATTTAGGAGAAGTGGTGGCACTAGAACATGATAATCCTGATAAGGTACAGATTGTTTGTGTTGAATTGAGCAAATTTGCCTTTGACATCGGTCATGGTCTATCTGACAAACAGTTTATACGCTTGAAGTCATTCTCTATACGAGATAATTGGGAGGAATTTCAGATACGATTATTTGACAACATTATCCGCTTTATTATCAGAAAAAAACTGACAAAACTAAAGATTTTTATCAGTCACTCAAAGAAAGATGAGAATAAAATTGGTCAAAAACGTGCAATAGAATTCAGAGATTTCATTCGCTCAAAAACAAAGTTGGATTCATTCTTTGATGCTAGTGATATTCTCGATGGACAGGACTTTGAAAATCAAATAAAGAACAATGCAGCAGGAGAACAATCACTACTCGTCATCTTGAATTCAAATACCTATTCTGAAAGAGAATGGTGCCAAAAGGAGGTCCTCCTTGCAAAGAGTAATAAGATACCTGCAATAGCAGTGAGCCTACTTGATGGTGAAGTGAAACGTTGCTTTCCATACATTTCTAACATACCGTATATCCGTTTCAACGACAACTGGGTAGATGTTCTAATACTGATATTACGAACAGCATTAGATCAATATTGTCAAGCACAGTATTTGGAGAACCTTCGTAAGGAAATGGAGGAACCAGACAGAAGCACATTTAAGGTATTACCATTTTCACCTGAGGCCTATTCTTATGTATATGAAGAACTTGCATCGAATATCATTTATCCTGAGCCACCACTTACTAAGGATGAATTGGATGTCTTGAAGAAGATAGCAGGAAAAGAAAAGCTGTTTCTCACTCCGATGCAATTGCTAGCACAAACAGTAAATCTAAAAGGAAAGAGTGTAGCGGTTTCCGTGTCAGAAGTTCCAAATTCAGATGTACTAGGATATGGAACAGATATGATACGAGACTTGACAATAGAATTATCACGACATTTGCTAATAGCAGGTGCTAATATGATATATGGTGGTGATTTAAGACGAGGTGGCTATACAGAACTCTTTAGTGACATGTCGCTACAATATAAGAATTATCAAGGGAACGTAGATCGAGATACCTTTTTCTTCCGCAATTTTTTTGCATGGCCAACTTATCTTAGTTTTACCAATAAGATGAGATTGCAATATGTAAATAGTCGTGTTAATCCTGTATTCGTAGAATGTCCAGAAGAATATAAGGGAGATAATAGCAAACCAATAGCACCAGTCAATAATGATAATAACTATATCTATGCATTGGCATTATTGAAGATGCGGAGACAAATGGAAACTGAGACGAATGCGAGAGTGATTCTCGGTGGACGTACTTCTGGCTTTAGTGGTTTTATGCCTGGTGTAATAGAAGAATTTATTCAATCAGCAATGGCAGGTCATCCAATATATTTATTGGGTGGATTTGGAGGTGCTGTATCATTAATCACCTCCCTTATCAATAAAGAAAAGAACGTTGAAGATGTTATAAAGGAAGCATGTGAAGAAACTCGCTATGCTGATTTCATGTCTTTCTGCCATAATCAAAGTATAGATATGGGCTATAATAAATTGAAAGAAATTGTTGCGAATGGTATAGATTGCCTTAACAACGGATTGGAAAATGAAGATAATTATATCTTATTTCAATCTACGGATGTTATAGAGATTGTAGGATTGATAATTAAAGGACTAAAAAAAACAATTGAACATGCATAGAGTTTTTGTAAGTTTTTACCATCGTGATGATCAGCATTATAAAGATGGTTTAGTAGAATGGGCTAAAGAAAATGACGTTTTTATTGATGGCTCAGTTGATACAGGGGATATACCGGACGACTGGGATGATCAAAAAATACGAGAGACAATTCGTGATGAATACCTTCAGGACACCTCCGTCACAATTCTGCTTGTAGGACCGAACACGCGACACCGCAAACATGTGGATTGGGAAATTTACTCAAGTATGTACGATGGTAAGAAGAACAAAAGATCGGGGATTGTTGTGGTAATGCTACCAGAAACTTATTGCGAAGGCTGCCATATACCATACGCCAACGAGAAAACGCAGATTTATCCAGAAGTTACGAATTGGGTTAGTGTTGATTCAAGAAGTGAATACGAGAGACGTTATCCTGATATGCCCGAACGTATTATAGACAATTTGATGAAAGATGGAGTCAAGATATCGGTGACGACGTGGAATAAATTGACACCAGACAATCTTAGATTGATGCTTGACAATGCCTATGACAATCGGTTATCTCAGCCATATGATTTAAGCAGAGATATGCGGAGAAAAAACGGGAACTGTTGATCATGCTATCCCATTATTCCATACAGATTATATAGACAGGATACAATAAAAGTGTTATTACAGATATGAGTTTTTGGAATTATTTACAGCCAAAGGTAGACGTTCAATTGAACATACCTCAAGAAAAACCGAGAGACATCGATAGTGAGATAGACTGGAAAATCATTGACCAGTTGCACAACGCTGTTCTTAATTTTTCTAGGAATAGTATGCAGGCAAAGAAAATCATGTTTACGCTGCTTGGAATCTTTGTGGCTGCAATGATACAAGCTCCAACGATTTATTCTGTTGAAAAATGGTTCCCTGTCGTTATCGGTATTGTTGCCTTATTTTGGGCATTTGATTCTTATACTTATTTTTATCAAGAGAAACTACGTGCAGCTATGGACGTTAGATTTGAGGCTATTAAACAACGCTATACGGATACAGAAAACAACGATGAATTTACATTACCAGAAACTAGACAAAAAGGATACAGGTTTTGGAGGTCGGTTTTTAACGGTTCTGTTCTATTTTATCCTGTGATTATTGCTGTTGTTATTGTTTGTTGGGTTTTAATTGAGGAGGGCGTCATACAATGAGAGTATTTGTAAGTTATACTTCGAAAGACCCTGTGATAACTGATGAAAAACTAATACTGGTAGAGTCTCGCATAAAATCTTTTTCAGAAGTATTTATTGACAGGCTTCATAATGAAGAAGGAAATCAGAGACGTGTTGACAAGGAATTAAGTAGATGTGATGTTGTGCTCCAAATAATTTCTCCTCAATATCATTCTGAATGGGTGCAGAAGGAAATTTTAACAGCGCGAAAAAAGGAAAAGCCTGTAATTAAGATTGGGATTGAGGAACTATTGAAAATGGACGAAGAACAAGTCTATCTTCTGGTATCCGATGTGGATAAAAAAGGGTGGTCTGTTTGGGCTATCTTAATTGTGTCGCTATTGGTATGTTTAACTGTGAGTATTGTTGGAATATGCCTATCCTATTGGTTCGTTTCTAATCAAAATATTGAAGGAACAGAAAGTAGTTTGTTAAATGCAAGAGGTTTGTTCGGCGACAGTTGGGGCGGTGTTAATGCTATTATTTCAGCTTTTGCTTTTGCAGGAGTGATTGTAACATTATTTCTTCAAAACAGAGACTTGAATCTGCAACGTAGAGAAATGGCACGACAACGCGAAGAATTTGCGAAAGAAAACGAAACGCTCAAATATCAGCGCTTTGAGAATCTTTTTTACAATATGCTAAATTTGCATCAAGAGATAGTAGCAGCTCTTAGATTTGATTACAAAATAGAAGACCCATTAATTATACCACCTGGCGTAGAGCAATCTTCCGGTCCAAATTATTGGAAATCATACTATACTGTAGCAGGAAGAGAGGTTTTTAGATACACCTTTGAGGAAGCAAAGATTGAAGAATCTGGAAAAGACGAATATGACCAAAGAAGAGAAATAAGAGGATATAGAGGGTATCTGCATCGAAAAGGTTTAGAAGCTTATGATAATACATGGATTCCAACTTATTATGATCACTATTTCCGGCATTTATATAAAATAGTTCAATTCGTGGACTCCCAAGGATTTCCCTTTGATGTGGCATACAAGTATATATCTTTGCTAAGAGGAACATTGTCTCGATATGAACTTGTTTGGCTATATTATAACGCATTGACTCCTTCATTTGTAAAGTTCAAAAAACTCATTGAAAAATACAGTCTTTTGAAGAATATCCGGGAAGATCTTCTTTCGAGATGTGCGGAAACGGAGAGGTATTTGGCAGGATTAGGACTGACAGCTAATGATGTTATAAGCAAAGGCTTTTCTGGTTGTGACTTTGAGTTTTATCTAACGGACAATAGAGAGGATGCCTTCAAGTATTACTTATCTGCATTTTGGAAACAAGAAGAAATAGAAGCAGGTATTAGCTATCTGAATAGATGGAATGCCTTTATTGAAGATGTAGCGAGCAAAATAATAAAGTGATCTTTATGGCTACAATGTTCTCCAAGCAGAATTTTGGATTTTTCATATTCATATGTACCCACAAAATAGAAAACAATATGACCAATCAAACAAACATCTCAATACCTACAAGGAGGAATTGGTGGGTGTGGCATCAGTTATGGAATCGTTAAAAGTTTTTTATTCATACAACCATTTTATAAACTCTGTTTGAAAAATGAAACGCCATCACCACGGGAATTATTCAACATACCAAGCCAAAAGGGTGAAAAAGGAAGGGCCTTTCTCTGTCCCATAATAGTTCCAAATCCGCTCCTCGGTTAGAAAAATCAGACTATTGGTATCAGAAATATACCCAATAACAACTAATCCTCATGCAATTCACACAATGTATCATTATCATCATAGCCGACTTTTTTATATATGGCCCATTAATTTCCCCATTTTCAACCTCTACTATACAGCCTGAAGGAGCAGAAGAATCACAATTCTTTCTCATATCAATGGCTGGCATCAATGATATTTATGGAGCTGCGGACGTTGTGTAATTCTTGTATGGCGCAACATGACAATAAAGAATAAGATCATAGTCGAAATCGGTAGCTCCTATGATGTGAATATAAAAACTTTTAACCTGAATAGCAATTGTATCATTATGATGCAAGGATTCTAAATTAGGATATTCCAACTTTGGAAATGATATTTTATGCGGAGGAGTGATATAATGGGGCTTTTCACTCTTCTTGATAATGTCAATGCAAGTTGCAAACATAAAGTCAGAATAGTATATGTCAGTGCTA
>Ga0310786_10010445_pt1 | contig 11666 bp, 5 predicted proteins | sample AusTroGonzalo_MG_FD_203881 | JGI IMG/M metagenome (GOLD analysis project Ga0310786, IMG submission 203881) | Bovine rumen microbial communities from tropical cattle in Woodstock, Queensland, Australia - Gonzalo_03 (v2) (version 2) | ecosystem: Host-associated > Mammals > Digestive system >... | reverse complement strand
GAAAGGGCGCAGCGGATTCTCGACAACGTGATGCTCAATCCTGATGTGCCTCCCATCACCACGCCCTATATGCGTTTCTACGAACTGGAGGCGCTCTGCAGAATGGGACTGCAAGAGAAGGTGTTGAAGGAGATGAAAGCCTACTGGGGCGGTATGCTTCGCGAAGGTGCCACCTCATTTTGGGAGAAATACAACCCTGAGGAAAAAGGCATCCAGCATCTGTCAATGTATGGTCGTCCCTACGGCAAATCGCTCTGTCATGCCTGGGGGGCCTCGCCTATCTATATCATCGGCAAATATTTCCTCGGCGTGAGACCCGCCATGCCCGGCTATGAAACCTATGAGATCCGCCCCGTTCTCGGAGGATTAGAATGGATGGAGGGCGAGGTGCCGACACCATTTGGAAAGATCAGCATCAAGATGAATCAGCAGGAGGTATCTGTTTTCAGCGATGGGGGTAAAGGAACCCTCATCTTAGGAGACCGTCAAATCGATATCCCAGCCCAACAAAAGATCACTATCTCTCTATAAGATGTCTATCCGTCATATCATCATAGCAGCATGTCTGTTTTTGGTTCTGCCAACGACAAGTAAAGTGAAAGTCGTCACCAAGACGCCTCAGACAGAATATGCTGCCAGCAGACTAAACGCCATCATGGGGCACTATACCATCAGCCTCAGCGTGAGCAACACAGGTGAAGCAGAAGGATTCACGCTGATGCGGAAAGGTAAGAAGATCAGCATCACGGGCCATGATGGCAGTGGGGCAATCTATGGTGCCAACCGTCTGTTGGAACTGTATCAAAAAGACCCGTCACTGTCGACCCTGACAACCCTCACAGAAGTGCCTCAGATGAAACTGCGTGGGGCCTGTGTAGGTTTGCAGAAGACTGTCTATCTGCCAGGACATCGGGTCTATGAATATCCCTATACCCCAGAGAATTTCCCTTGGTTTTACGACAAAGCCCTGTGGTTGCGTTATCTCGACCTGCTGGCAGAGAACAATATGAATACCGTCTATCTCTGGAACGGGCATCCCTTTGCATCGCTGGTAAAGTTGAAGGACTATCCCTTTGCGCCAGAGGTGGATGACGAGACGATGCAGAAAAATCAGGAGATGTTTGGCTTCCTCGTCGATGAGGCAGACCGCAGGGGCATCCGCGTGATTCAGATGTTTTATAACATCATTCTGAGCAAGCCCTTTGCCGATCATTATGGTCTGAAGACACAAGACCGCAACCGTCCCATCACACCATTGATAGCCGACTATACCCGTAAGTCGATTGCCGCCTTTATCGAGAAATATCCGAAGGTGGGATTCTTGGTTTGTTTAGGTGAGGCGATGTCGGGCATCGAGACCGATATCAAATGGATGACGGAAACGATTATCCCTGGTATCAAGGATGGACTGGCCGCCTCTGGGCGTACGGACACGCCACCTATCATTCTGCGTTCGCATGATACAGACGGGCCTGCTGTATTGAAAGCATCCCTCCCCCTCTATCCTAACATCTATACAATGAGTAAATATACGGGAGAGAGTCTGACCACCTACGAGCCTGGAGGACCCTGGGGAGAGACGCATCGGCAGTTGGCGGCTGCTGCCCCCATCCATATCGACAATGTGCATATCCTCGCCAACCTCGAACCCTGGCGATGGTCGTCGCCGACCTTTACCCAGAAGACCGTTCAGGCTATGCATCGCGTGCATCATTCTAAAGGAATTCATATCTATCCGCAGGCATCGTATTGGGACTGGCCTTATACTGCGGATAAGTTAGCAGACGGTTCGCGACTGCTTCAGATCGATCGCGACTGGATGTGGTATAAGGTTTGGGGGCGCTATGCCTGGAACTGCGACAGAGGTGACGATAAAACCTTCTGGAAACAGCAATTGGCAGACTACTACGGCATCGACACCATTGCAGCAGGCCATCTGCTCGATGCCTACGATGAGGTCGGAGAGATTGCGCCAAAGCTGCTGCGTCGATTCGGCATCACAGAAGGCAATCGCCAGACGCTGCTGTTAGGCATGAAAATGGCACAGTTGGTAAATCCGTATAAATTCAATATCTATCCCGGTTTCTATGAGAGTTGCGGCCCTGAGGGTGAGAAACTCATCGATTTCGTGGAGAGGCAATACAAGGGCGAGGCTCACAAGGGCGAACTGCCGTTTGACATCGTCGATCAGTGCACCGCCCATGCCGAAGCAGCCGCTGAGGCCATTAGGATGATGGGCGACTGCATACCGAAACGACATCTGGATGAGTTCCTGCGGGTAAAGAACGATTTCGAGTGCTACCGGCTCTTCGCCATGTCGTTCCACAGCAAAGTGATGGCCGCCAGTCAGGCATTGGTCTATAAATGGGATAAGGACATCAACCATCTCAGAGGTTGCGAAGTATGGCTTGAACAGAGCCTTAACTACTGGAAAGAGCTCTGCCGTCTTACAGACTTGACTTATCTCTATGCCAACTCCATGCAGACCTCGCAGCGCCGAATTCCCGTAGGAGGCGACGATGGAAAGATGAAAACCTGGAGTGAGTTGTTGCCAGTCTATCAAGATGAGCTCGATGCACTGAGAGCTAATATTGAGAAGCTGAAGGCGCCAGCCAAAAGTTCTGTAGGCAGTACAGCCAAAGCGCTGATGCCGGCGAAGGGCATCGAGTATATCGCTGTGGCACAGCGACATGCGGGGACTGTTACCCTCCAGAAAGACGCTATCCTTTTTGAGAACCGCGAGGATACGCGCATCGACAGCCTCGCTCCAGAGCTGGTCGGTCTTCAGGCGCTGGTGCTGAATCGCGACACGACGCGCATCGTGGGCACCACAGTCGATTTCACCTGTGACGAGCCAGTGAAACTGCTCGTTGGTTTCTTCCAAGACGATGACCCCAAATGGGCCAAAGCACCTAAGCTTGAAATTGATGCTACAGGTAATGAATATGGTCAGGCAGAGCCCATCCTCACAAATGCCGTGAGTATGCTGCAGATGCCGCCCGTACATATCCATGCTTACTTCTTCGAAGCCGGTCATCACACCATCAATCTCCCCAAAGGCATCATTATGGTAGCGGGATTCACTTCTGATGCCATCAGGCCTCGTGATGTAGGCCTGCAAAGCGCAGGCGATGAAGTTGACTGGCTGTTTATGAAATAAAACTCTGACGCGATGAAAACGAAGATACTGTTTGCTCTACTGACCCTCTTCACGTTGACCGTTGCTGCACAAAACATCACGGAAAACGAGATGAAACACATCTATGAAGAGGTGAAGACACCTTACAAATATGGTATGGTGGTAGCGCCTGCGGATAACTCTCATAAGATAGACTGTCCGACGGTGTTTCAGGAGAATGGCAAATGGTATATGACCTACGTAGTTTATAATGGCAAGGACGGCACTGATGGCAGAGGTTACGAAACCTGGCTCGCAGAAAGTGAGGATCTTCTGTCATGGAATACCTTAGGACGACTGCTGAGTTATAAGGACGAAGGCTGGGACATGAACCAGCGCGGGGGATTCCCTGCTCTCATCGACTGGACCTGGAATGGCGATTACCACATGGGTACTTATAAATCCAAGCACTGGATGACCTATATCGGTGGACATGGCACAGGCTATGAAGCGGTGAAAGAACCGTTGAATATCGGTATCGCATGGACGCAAGGCGACATCACGAAAGCCCATGAATGGCAGTCGGCAGACAAGCCGCTACTCTCCATCAACGACAAATCAACACAATGGTGGGAGAAACTCGTGCAATACAAAAGCACCATCTATGAAATGAAGAGGGAAGAAGGAAGAGGGAAGAATCTACTGCCACCAGAGATGCGCAACTATCGTTTTGTGATGTTCTACAACGCCGGTGGCATCAATCCCGCCAATGAGTTGAAAGCCGAGCGCATCGGCATCGCCCTTTCCAATGACCTGAAGAAATGGAAGCGCTTTGACGGTAATCCCGTCTTTGCCAACGAGGTAGGTGGTATTATAACAGGCGATGCCCAGATAGCCAAGATGGGAGACCTTTACGTCATGTTTTATTTCATGGCCTATGACCCCTCGCGGAAATACAATGCCTTCAACACCTTTGCCGTCAGTCGTGATCTGATTCATTGGCAACGCTGGGAGGGTGAAGACCTCATCTGGCCTACGAAGAAATACGACGAGATGTTCGCACATAAAAGCTATGTTCTGAAGCATGATGGTGTGGTCTATCATTTCTATTGTGCCGTGAATAACGACGGGCAGCGTGGCATCGCCCTCGCCACCAGTACACCTATGGGGCGCAGTGCCGTCCGATTTCCCGAACCCGAGCCGAAGGGACGCCGGAAACTCCTGAGTCTCAATGACAGCTGGTCGGCAGAAATTATCCCCAGCCAGAGGCAAACCGTTGACCTCCCCCACAATTTCGATGATTATTACGGCTATCGCCAACTGCGCCATGGGAATCTCCACGGCTCGGCCATCTATCAGAAAGCGTTCGATGCCGAAGTACATGATGGCAAGCGTTACTTCCTCCAGTTTGAGGGTGTCGGCACCTACGCTACCGTGAGTCTCAACGGACATGAATATCCTCGTGAGCTCGTGGGTCGCACCGTCTGGACACTCGATGTCACTGATGCCCTCCGCAATGGAAAGAATGATTTACAGGTCCTCGTCGACCATCCTGCGATGCAGACAGAATGTCCCTGGGTCTGCGGTGGTTGCTCATCGGAATATGGCTTCTCTGAAGGGAGCCAGCCTTTCGGCATCTTCCGTCCGGTGACACTGATTGAAACAGACGAAATAAGGATTGAACCCTTTGGCGTGCATATCTGGAACAACCAAGCCTGCGACTCCGTCTTCATCGAGACCGAAGTCAGGAACTACACAAAAGCGCGACAGACCATCGAGCTCGTGAATAAGTTTACCCTCGCCAGCGGCAAACAAGTTTTCCGACTGGCGGAGAATATCACCCTCGCCCCTGGAGAGACAAAAGTCGTCCGCCAGTCCTCCGCTATCACCGAGGCCCACCGCTGGAGCATCAGCGACCCCTATCTTTATCATCTCTCTACAATACTGAAGCGTGAGGGCAAGACGATTGATGATCTTATGACACCCTTCGGCATCCGGAGCATCACGTGGCCTATAGGTCGCTGTGGCACAGCGACAAACACGACGGATAAACGATTCCGGCTGAATGGGGAACCGACTTTTATCAATGGCACCTGCGAATATGAGCATCTCTTAGGCAACAGTCACGCCTTTACCCATGAGCAGATTGCCTCCCGCATCAAACAGATCCGCCATGCAGGTTTCAATGCTTTCCGCGAAGCCCATCAGCCGCACAATCTCTATTACCAGCAACTGCTTGATGAACAAGGACTGCTTTTCTGGAGTCAGTTCTCGGCCCATATATGGTACGACACCCCACAGTTCCGCGAGAATTTCAAACGACTGTTGGTACGCTGGATCAAGGAGCGCCGCAACTCGCCCTCTGTTATTCTCTGGGGACTGCAGAACGAGAGCGTGTTGCCCAAGGACTTCGCAGAGGAATGTTCTGACATTATCCGCAGTCTCGACCCCACAGCCTCAACAATGCGCCTCATCACGACTTGTAATGGCGGTGAGGGGACTGACTGGAACGTCATTCAGAACTGGAGCGGCACTTACGGTGGAAATGCCGAAAACTACGACAAGGAACTGCAGCGCGACGACCAATTGTTGAATGGCGAATACGGTGCCTGGCGGACCATCGACCTTCACGGCTCAGAGAAATACAGCGAAGAATCATTCACTGAACTATTGGACCTGAAGACCCGTCTGGCAGAGAAAGCATTTGCAGACACAACCGGACAAGGCGTTTGCGGACATTTCCAATGGCTCTTCACCTCGCATGACAACCCTGGCCGCACACAGCCCGATGGTGCTCTGCGTCGTATCGACAAGATTGGCCCTATCAACTACAAGGGGCTCACCACCATCTGGGAAGAGCCCACGCCAGCCTATTACAGATACCAAGAGCGCTATGGGTCGGTAAGTCGCAGTGACACGGCGACAAACGCTATAGCAGCCAACAGAAATACCAACCTTTTGAAGGGCGCTGAGGGCTATCATTACCTCTACCGCATCAACTGCGGCGGCGATGCCTATACCGATGAGTTCGGGCAACAGTGGCTCGCTGACGATACCCTCTATAGTCATTCTTGGGGGCAGGACTTCGGTCTGCATCCCTATCAGGCTTCACAACGCCATATCAGCGATGACATCAAAGGGACCAAGAGCGATGAATTATTCCAGTTTTTCCGCTTCGGGCGTCATCGTCTATGGTATGATTTCCCTGTTCCCGAAAATTCCGGAACATCCGGATTGTCCGGAACCTCCGGTCTCTACCGTATTGAGCTCTATTTCGCAGAGCCTTGGCACGGAAAGGGCGGCGGTGCGCTGGATGACTATGAAGGGCTTCGTATCTTCGATGTCGCCGTGAATGGCGAGACCGTTATCGATGATCTCGACCCATGGGCAGAGGCTGGTTATTGCGGCGCCATGAAGCGCGTCGTGACTGCCAAAGCAGTAAACGGCCACTTGCGCATCTCTTTCCCAGAGGTCAAGGCTGGCCAGGCCATTATAGCAGCCATCGCCATCGCCAATAGTGAGCAGGTCGCTGTGACAAAGCGACATACAAGGACAGGCGCTTGGCGCAGCTTCGATACTGACACTATCGCCAAACTTCCTGTCTCCGAGCTTCCGCAAGATATCGAGGCCCGTCCTGCCACCGTCTATCAGCCAATTCCCGAGCAAAGCTCACCTGCCCATCGCCGATCACCCATAACCACTTTCATCATCAAGCCAGGCTTAGGACAGGAATATGCTCTCCGTTTCCGATATAAGAACACCAGTGGTGCTCCTGTGAAAGCCCGTATGACCATCACCGATTCGAAACGCATCGTACTCGTCGACAAGGAGATATCCTTCCCCACGACGCCGAATAAATTCAAGATGCTCTCTACGACGACCGGCACGCAGATCAATGCCGGTACCTACACGCTGAAGATCGAAGCAAAAGACATAGAATTCAAAGACATCGAGATACAATGAGAACAATCCTATTGATACTATCATTTATTATTTGTCATTTATCATTTAGCAAAGCGCAAGTCCATCACGACTGGGAGGATAACCATATTCTGCAAATCAATCGTGAGCCGGCGAGGGCCTATTTCATTCCTTACGCCCAACAGAAGGGCGACCGTCAGCTGTCGCTCAACGGCATCTGGAAATTCCAATGGACGAAAACGCCTGAGGAGCGTATCAAGGATTTCTGGCAGACGAACTTCGATTGCTCTGCATGGGCTGAAATGAAAGTTCCTGCGAATTGGGAAGTCAATGGCTACGGCACACCCATCTACATCTCAGCCGGCTATCCGTTCAAGATAGATCCGCCCTACGTCATGAAGGAACCAAAGAAAGACTGGACTACCTACGAGGAGCGCAATCCCACTGGACAATACTGTCGCACGTTCACACTGCCTGTAACTTGGCAGAGTGGCCAAACTTTCCTGCGTTTCGAAGGCGTTATGTCGGCTTTCTATGTCTGGATAAACGGACAAATGGTTGGTTACTCACAAGGCTCAATGGAACCTTCCGAGTTCAACATCACCCCCTATATCAGACAAGGTGAAAACCAGATAGCCATCGAGGTTTACAAATACAGCGACGCTTCCTATCTCGAAGATCAGGATTTCTGGCGCTTTGGCGGTATCCATCGCGATGTAATGCTCTATCACACCCCAAACGTCCGTCTGCGCGATGTGGCCGTCAGAACCACGCCATCAAAAGAGACAAACAGATGGGACCTTGCCGTCAATCCCCAATTCTCCGTCTATAATGGTGAGACTGGCAAAGGCTACATCCTTATTGCCAACCTCTTCGACGGCTCAACCTCTGTTTGTTGCGACTCGGTCACAACTACCGAAGTCCTCGACCTCGATCACAAGGCAGCCCGCATGAACGAGTGGTTTCCCCAGCGCGGCTACCGCAAGTTCAACCGTTTGGAGCTACATGTCGAGAGCCCACGTCTCTGGAGTGCTGAGGCCCCCAATCTCTACACCCTCTGTCTGCAACTGCAAGACAGCCTCGGCGCTGTTGTCGAGCAGGTGTCCCAACAGGTCGGCTTCCGCGACATCAAGATACGCAACGGACAATTGCTCATCAACGACCATGCCATCAAGATTCGTGGCGTCAATCGTCATGAGCATGATCCTTACACAGCCCGCGTCATGACAGAGGAACGCATGCTACAGGACCTCCGGCTCATGAAGGAGGCGCATATCAACGCCGTGCGCCTTGCTCACTATCCTAATTGTCCGCGCTGGTATGAGTTGTGCGACAGTATCGGCATGTATATCATGGATGAGGCCGACTGTGAGACCCACGGACTGCGCGGCACCCTCGCCTCAACACCCGACTGGGCAGAGGCATTCTTGGATAGAGCAGTCCGCATGGCAGAGCGCGACAAGAATCATCCCTCGGTCATCTTCTGGAGTCTTGGCAATGAGAGCGGCTATGGACCCAACCACGCTGCCATGTCAGCCTGGCTTCATGAGTTCGACTCCACCCGCCCCATTCATTACGAAGGCGCACAGGGCAATCCCGACCCGTCGACCGTCGATGTCATCAGCCGTTTCTATCCCCGCGTCAAAGAGGAATACCTGAATCCCGGCATACCAGATGGCAGCGAAATGGAACGTGCCGAGAATGCCCGTTGGGAGCGGCTGTTGGAGATTGCCGAACGTCCTAACGACCACTGCACCTGGATTGGCTCCGATGGCGGTCCGCGCCCCGTGCTCACCAGCGAGTATGCTCACTGCATGGGCAACGCCCTTGGCAATTTTAAGGAATACTGGGACGAAATCGACAGTAACCCTCGTATGCTTGGAGGTTTCATCTGGGACTGGGCTGATCAGGGACTAATCGACAAAGACGGCCATGTGCTCTATGGTGGAGATTTCGGCGACCAGCCTAATCTCAAGGCTTTCTGTCTGAATGGCATTGTGATGAGCGACCGCACACTGACGCCTAAATACTATGAGGTACAAGCCGTCTATGGACAGGGCAAGCATCCTTTGCCACAGCCGCTACCCTACAAACCCAAGAAATCAAAAAGCAAGCCGCTTACACCTGATCTCATACAACTGGTATCTAACATCCGCACTCAAGTCTTCCGCGCCCCGACGGACAATGACAAGAGTTTCGGAAACTGGCTCGCAAAGGACTGGATGCACTGCGGTCTTGACACATTGTGCCTTCCTGTGACCACTGAACAACACGACAATGAACTGACCTTTACTTTCGACATTCCCGACGGCCTGCCAGAACTGCCTCGCATCGGCATCGTCATCGAACTGCCTCGCGACTATGAACTGCTGACGTGGTACGGCCGAGGCCCGTGGGATAATTACCCGGATCGCAAGCAGTCTTGTCCCATCGGCCTGTGGAAAAGCACTGTCTCGGAGCAATATGTGCATTATCCCCGTCCGCAAGATTCTGGCAACCACGAGGACTGTACCTTCGTTGAACTGAAAACGAAGAAAGGCAAGACCCTCTGCATCGAGGCTGTCGACAAGCCCTTCTCTTTCTCAGCTCTGCCTTACTCCGCCCAATACATCGCCAGCAAAACCCACGATTTCGAACTGCAAGACCAAAACCATACTTACCTCTCTATCGATTGCGCTGTGCTCGGACTCGGCAACAGTTCCTGCGGCCCAGGTGTACTGAAGAAATACGCCATCGACAAGACCAAACCACATACTCTCCGCCTCAGACTCTCCTCCAAATAGGAACTGTCAACGCGTTTTTTTTATCTTCCAACTTAATAATTCTTCGTTTCCTGCGTATTATAGATGTATGACACGCTCAGAATTCGAACATATCGCTGCGCAGTTGCGCCAAAGAGTGCTGAAAGTCGGACTCGACTTCTTTAGCAACAAGGAAGATGCAGAGGATGCAGCTCAGGAGACGATGATGCAATTATGGCGCTATTGTGAGCACATCGATGCAGAGCGGAACATAGAGGCGCTGGCCGTCAGAGTAGCAAAGAACTGCTGCGTCAGTATGTATCGGAAATCATCACAGAGGGACGGTTCTTTTGTTACAGCACTTGACGATGTAACAAAAGAACCGTCCCTCTGTGATAACTCGCCACAGGCTCAACTGGAGGCGAAGGACACACAACTGATGCTGACAGAAGCAATTGCCCTGCTGAAGCCGCGAGAACGGGAGCTTTTCGAGATGCGACAAATAGAAGGGCTCTCAGCCGATGAGGTCGCAATGAAGACTGGAATCCCCAAGCCCTCAATCACCGCAATGGTCTCAGCAGCACGAAAAAAAGTATTCACAGAACTTAAAAGGAGGATGAAACAATGACAAACAAGGATATACAGAATCTGATTGACAAATATCTTGCAGGCGAGACTTCGCCAGCAGAAGAAAAGAAGCTGGCTCTCGACCTTCAACAGCGTCAGGATCTGCCTGAAGACTGGCAGGCTGTCCGCATGATGCTTGGCGAACTCACATTAGGCGAGGCTGAATACGATGCCTTCATGGCACAGAGAAAAGCAAAGCCCTCTGCCCTCATCATTGCCCTGCGGATCATCTCATCAGTAGCGGCCATCTGGCTCGTCGGTCTGTTCTTCTATCAGCAGACATCTGCCTCAGAGCCGACAATCCAATCGAATGAAGTACCTCATTACTATACCTCTCAACTCTCGACTGGCAGCACCCTCAAACATGTGTACACAAGCCGCCAGACAAAGCATCAACTCATCAGTTACACCCAATTAAGAAAAATGATTTATGAAAACAAGTAGTTTTTTCGGAATAGTTATAGGAGCAGCCTTGTTCCTTACATCCTGTCAGAAGGCCAACGTCAAGATGCATACCATCGTCTATGAAGATGGCTTTTGTGAACGTCAGATCAGCTACAGCACCGTCATGTCGAAGGAAATGCGTGATTCACTTTGGCAGGGTGATGTGGTGCGGTTGGCTCAGCCCATCCCCGAATGCCTGAACACAAAGGCTTTTATGGGAACGCATACAGAAGTGGAAGGCGATACAGTCACCACCACCTTCTCACGCGAATTCCATTCTGCTGAAGAGATGTGTCAGGAGACACCCCTGCAGCTGAACGGCACACGCCTGAAGTCACAGGCCAAGCTGGAGAAGCACTTCCGCTGGTTCTACACCGAATACACCTTCACCGAGGTATTCAACTGTGTGGGCGACACTTTTAAGATTGCTCCCACCGACTATGCAGACAAAGACGTTGTCAGCTTCTGGTTTACAGGACAGCCTAACCTCATCGAAGGTCTCAGCGGGGCTGAAGCCTCAGAGAAGCTGAGCAACATGGAACCTTTCGTCAGCAAATGGCTGAACGACAATCTCTATCAGGTCTGTTTCGACTACATCGTCAGTCATTACGATTCCATCCCCAATCCACCTGTCAGTCGCGAGGGATTCATAGCATTGCATGACTCACTGGCTACCTTCCTGCTAAAAGACCACGACGACATCCTAAATGTCAATGCCACCGAGACCCTGCGGTCGTTCTTCCACTCTGATGCCTATGCCCTGTTCTTCAACGAGGAAACCCCGTGCGGAAAGGCTTTGAACAAGGAGTTGGCCA
>Ga0310786_10010444_pt1 | contig 11666 bp, 12 predicted proteins | sample AusTroGonzalo_MG_FD_203881 | JGI IMG/M metagenome (GOLD analysis project Ga0310786, IMG submission 203881) | Bovine rumen microbial communities from tropical cattle in Woodstock, Queensland, Australia - Gonzalo_03 (v2) (version 2) | ecosystem: Host-associated > Mammals > Digestive system >... | reverse complement strand
AACAGGTACATGTCGGGGAGCGCCAAGCCATGTACGACATAGCTTGTCACGTTGTAGCGGTAGAGTCCCGGGAACACCGCGTGAATCACCACCGCCATTTTTTCGAAAAGCGCAGTGGAAGTATCGCCCATCTCGCCCATGCGGCTCGCAAAGCGCACCTGTTCCAAGAGCTGGTTGCTCAGGTGGCCCGCAAAGTAAACGCCGAGCGTAAACAGCGCCGAAAGTATGGTGCTGCTGAAACTGCTGAACAGGAGCGCCACCGCAATCACCACCGCCATCTCGCAGAAGATGAGATAGATGGCAAGGAGCAGGTTCGCCGTCGGGTCGGCATTCGTGAGCAGGAGCATCACGTAGTAGATGACGGTAAGAATCGCGAGGTGCACCGCCACCACGGCCAACAGGCCAAAGTACTTGCCCACGATAAACGTGACGCGGCTTATGGGCTTGGAAAGCAACGTAAGCACGGTACGCCGCTGGATTTCTTTCTGCACGAGGCTGATGCCCACGAATATCGAAATCAAGAGGCCCGAAAGGCTCATCACCGAGAGCGTGGTGGACTTGATGACATAGGCGCGGTCGAACACCGACCATTCGCCAAGCACAATGCTGAAAAGCGTGAGCGCAATCGCGAGGAACACGATGTTGTAGAGAATCTTGTCACGGATAGATTCGCGGAACGTGTTGTGCGCAATAATGAAAATATGCTTAAGCGTCTGCACGGGCAATTTCCTCCGTCAAAATGTCTTCGAGACTCGGGCGCTTGTGGTCCATCTTCTCGACCGCGATTCCCTTGTCCAGGCAGAATCGAAGCAGTACATCGCGGGCGCAGTCGTCTTCGCAAATGAATTCCATCGGGTGCCCCGCCAGCGAAACGCCCTTCGGCAAGTCGCTCTCGAGAATGGCGGCACGGGTACGCACGTGGTATTCCACCCCGCACGATTCCGTAATCTCGTCTACCGTCCCTTCGCGCACAATCTTGCCGTCCACAATCATCGCGACCTTGTGGCTTATGCTTTCCACGTCGCTGAGCAGGTGGCTCGAATAGAAAATCGTCACGCCGTCGCGGTTGAGTTCCATGATGGCCTCGCGCACGTCGCGGCGCCCCATCGGGTCGAGCCCGCTCATCGGTTCGTCGAGAATCAAAAGTTTCGGCTTGCCAAGAATCGCCTGCGCAATCCCCACGCGCTGCATCATGCCCTTGGAGTACGAGCGCAGGCGGCGGTCGATCCAGTCCTTGTTCGCATGCAACAGGTCGAGCGCCCAGCCAATGCGTTTGTCCAGCTCGGCACCGTCGAGCCCCACGAGCTTGCCGTAAAAGCGCAGCAGTTCGCGGCCGGTGAGGTAATCGTAAAAATACGGCTGTTCCGGGGAGTAGCCCACAAAGCGGCGGCTCTTCACGTCGCGCGGGCTAAGGCCGTTCACCAGCACCGTACCCGAATCGTAGTTCAAAAGGCCCGTAAGCACCTTGATGGTCGTAGACTTTCCGGCACCGTTCGGCCCGATAAACCCGTACACGCAACCCGGCTCCACACTGAAGCTCACGTCCTTGAGCGCAAGCTTCGGTTTCATCAAAAAGCCGCTATGGTAGGTCTTGTGCAAATGTTCAATCTTTATCATCGAATCGCCCATACGCTATTCACCTATTTATCTTCATCCTTTTCGCCGGCACCGGCATCACCCGCCGAGGCAGTCTTCTGGAACGCACGTTCCTCGGCATCTTCAATCTCTTCGCGGCGTCTGTCGGCACGGCGCTTCTTGTTCACAAAGAAATAGATGACCGCACCAATTACGTATATCACGATGCCCGAATAGCTGACGGGGTTAAGGGAATACCCCTCGAGCCCAGGGAAAGCATTGTAAATCAAGTTGTGCCCAAAGCCGGAAAGGCCAAGAACAATCAGTACCAGGCCCAGCACTCGGAATACGAAAGTCATTATCACGAGCTTGTTCATACAGACTCCTACAACGTCATAAAACCCCGCACAGGATTGCGCGGTTTTTGTCTTGAAAAAATACACTTTTATGCGGGAACAGGGGGCTCACGGCAAGCAAACCGCCCTACTTTTTGACGGCAAGCGCAGCAGAATAGCCCGCAGAGGTACGCACGCGCACCATGTACACGCCCGGAGCCAGTTTCGAGGCGTCCAGGGAGGCCCCGTTTCGCGGGAGATTCACCTCGTGACCGCGCAGGTCGAACACGCGGACTTCCGGCATGCGAGCACCCGCCATTTGCAGGCCGACAGCGCCCGGGATATCTATGCGCAGCTCGTTTCCGACGAAACGCGCATTGAACGAGGACGCCGCGACAGGCACATGCGAAACGACCACCGACGAATCGCCCGTGCCGAACTTCTCGCCGATATCCACGCCACGTTCTTCCACAAAGCGCGAGATGAGCCGGATATACGCCGTCTGGTAACCGAGGCTCGGCTCGGTGAGTTCCCAGGAATCGAGCGGCCAGCCGTTGTTGAAGTTCTGGTACATCTTCTCGGAAGGCTCGCCCACGGGGACCTTTACCGCATAGCACAGTTCGTTGTTTGCCTTGCTCCCGCAACCCTTCGCACTGTTGTCGGCATCGTATTCCTTGCAGCAAGACGCCCACGTGTAGCGGGCATTCGCGCCGCCCACCAGGTAACCCGGCGCAGGCTTGCCTTCCTTGAACCATCCGTGATAGAAAGAAGTCACACTCTTGCCGGCACCATAGCCTTCCATGTTCGAGAGGTACACCATGCCGAACGGGTTCACGCCGTGCAGGTAGTGCAGGTATTCCTCGGCGGCGCTGTGCCAGCCGGTAGCATCGGCACCCGCAGAAGCCTGCCCCGACATCGAGAGTTCCGCCATCTTGTCGAAGAACAGCCCGCTTGTAGACTTCGCGGAATTGGAACCCCAGTTGTAGTCGCGGATGTAGGCGCGGTAGCCATCCTTTTCAAGCCCGCCCACAAAGTTGTTGCTCTTCGGGAAGGCATCCACGAACTTTTCCTGCACGAGCTGCCTGGTTTCGGCAGAAGCATCCTTGTATTGCAGATAAAGTAAGTACAGGAAATGATGAGCATTGCGATACTGGTCCATCGCCCAGCTGCCGTACTGTCGCATCAGCGGCAAACTGTCGGGAGTCGCCTCGAAACGCTTGAGGTATTTCGCATCGCCGGTGAGTTCGTACATCGCGAAGTCCGCCGCCACCTTCACCACGAAGCGCGCGCCCGTCGTGTAGCTCGTGTCGATTTCCTGCTGGCCCGCCGCCAAGTCCTTGGTGCCGTATTCCGCCTTGTTGTTGTAGAACATCGAATCCGGATGCGCCTCCGCCCAGGTATACGCCTTGAGCGCCGCATCTTTCAGGGTCTTCGCATAGGCCTCATTCTTGCGTTTTTCCGCCACGATCGAGCCCAGCGCGAAAGCCTTCGCCGAGGAGTACGCCGACACCGCATTCGGGGCACCGTAGTAACTCCGGCCCGTCGCCGCCGAAGGCGGGGAAGCATGGTCCTCATCGACTACCGAGAGCACCGAGCCGTCCTCGTTCTGCATGCGCAGCAGGTGATCGAGCCCCCACTTCACCTCGTCGAGAATGTCGGGGATGCCATTGCCCGATTCGGGAATGCCGTAATCGTCGGTAAAGGCGCGCGGCCTGTCCATATAGGCCCGCAGGAGCGTCTCCACGTAGTTGCCGTTCCACACCGTATACTTGTTGAAGTCGCCCGCATCGAACCACCCGCCGCTCACGTCACGTTCCGTCGCCGCGTTCGTAGAGTCGGTAAACAGGCGCGCCCGCTTGTCCTGCTCGTGGTTTATTGCATCGGCCCATTCGCCCGCGTATGCAGCCTCCTTCGCCATGCCCACACGCTGGTAGAACATCATGCGCATCGCAGCCTTCAAAACGTCGTTGTACACACCGTCGCCAATCCTGAAGTAGAAGGACTGTTTCAAGTTGTCGGACTTGTCACGGATAAAGTAAGTGCCCGGCGTAGAGACGCCCGAAAAATCGAACCACCAGATTTTATCGCCCGAGGCCGTATCCACGGCACCCTCCTGGAAGGCGACCGGAGCACCCGAGAAAACCACCTTCGCGCTCGCACTGTCCACCACCTCCAGCGCCTCGCCCGGCGTATACGAAAGCGAGGCATCTGCACCCACCTCCGGAGAACGCAGCACCGCGACCTTTTTTGCATCGGGGCGGTAACCGAACTGGTCAACAGTGATGAAAACATCCTGGGCAAGTGCCGAGGATACAGCAAAAAGGGCCAGCAAGAGCAGCCCCCGGATAAAAAAAATTTTCATACACGACATACTATGCCGTTAAAATACACACATTCCGCCAAAAACGGACAAAAACGCCTATTTCAAGTTGGAATAGGGCTAAATTTTCAAAAATTCAAGGCTGTTTGTTGTCGCATGCAACAACGGAAAAGGCGGTGCGCACAGGGGGCCAGGCACATTTCGAATATAAATTATGGGCGAATCGATTTTGGAGGTTAGAATGAAGATCGTTTTTAAAACCGTAGCAGTTATGTCGTTGATGGGTGCCGTGGCTTATGCAGCCCCCATTACCACCGTTCCCTGGGATGGTCATCCCGGTGCAGTTTCGTTCACGTTCGACGACAGCGAAATTTCCCAGCTGAATAACCTCGGGGATTATTTCGAGAAGAACCAGGACATCAAGGTGACGTTCTTCATGACAGGCGGCATGAATGCCGGAAACCAGTCAAAGTACTTCCCGATGGCCGAGAAAGGTCACGAAATCGGCAACCATTCCAAGACGCACAGCGACTTGACCAAATCCAACAACCTGAAAAGCGAAATTACCGATTACAAGTACGACCTTGAACAAAGAAGCGGCGCCGAAGTCGTCGCATTCGCAACACCCTACTGCTATTACAACGACGCCGTGGAAGCCGAAATCGCAAAGGCCCATATTGTCAACCGCAACTGCCAGGGTGCCACCAAGTACAAGTGGGACGAGGAACCCGTGTGGGAACGCATCAGTTCGGACTGCTACCAGGGCAACACGCAGCAGTCCAAGGGCAACATGAGCGAGGCCAAGCAAAAGAACGCCTGGACCGTGCAGTTGAACCATGCCGTGAGCGGAGGCGGAGGTTATAGCATTAGCAAAGACGACATGATTTCCATTATGGACGAAGCCAAGGCGCAAGGCTTGTGGCGCGCCCCGATGGGCCGCGTGGCAGCATACTACCGCGCACACTTCGTGATCGACAAGGCCGCAGCGACAGACATCGAAGGCGGCTTCAAGGTCACCTGGAAGTCCCCGCATTCGGCCATGCCCAAGAGCGTGCCCCTCCGCGTAAAGATCGAAGGTGCCGAAGGCAAGACCGTGAAGCAGAAGGGCAAGGAAGTCAAGGCTGAAGAAGACGGCTCTTACGTCATCGAGTTCATGGACCTGGAACTGGAAGTGGTCGGCGCCGTTCAGGCACCGGAATCTAGCAGCAGCGAAGTCGCTCCGGAATCGAGTTCCGAAATCGCCCCGGAATCCAGCAGCGCCGAAGAACCCCCGACAAGCTCCACCGACGCCATTGCCCAGGACCTCCAGTGGGTAAGCCAAGGGCCGACGACATTCGCCGTGTTCTCCGCTACGGGCGCGATGGTGAAGACCTTCACGGCCACCGCAGAGTCCGCGGAAGGCGCCTTCAAGGCCATGCAAATCCCGCACGGTACCTACTACCTCAAGGACCTCAAGTCCAGCTACGTCAAGAAGGTAGTGAAGTAATTATTTATCCGCGCCATCCATGAATACAGCGAATGTGTTCTCGAACCACTTGTTGTATTCATCCAGTTTGGCGTGAATTTCCCTGAATTCTTCGGGCGACTTCGAATTGACAAAGTCGTACAATACCTTGTCGCTGGTGCGTGTCAGCGACTCGGCGTTTGCTGACATCATGTCAAGCTTTTCGAGCAGTTTCTTCAGCTCTTCCAGATGCTCGACGTCCTTGATTCGGCCCGCCAGCAGGTCCTCCAGGTCGGCCTCGGTCTCGTCTACGAAGCACTGACTTTCCCATTCCTCTTGTCTCATACACCACCCGTTTTGGATTATGTTCACCCATCGGGCATAAATTTACATTCTGAATAAAATAAAAGACAAAAAGGCCAAAAAAAAGTCAAAAAAGGCTCCATTAGGGGACCGAATGACTGCTGCTGCAATCGCTAATGGCTTTTTATCTGAAAATGGTGAAATTCGTTCAAATTCTACAATTTTGGATAAAAAACAGCCACAAAAAAGTATCAAAAAAAGTATCAAGAAAAGTATCAAAAATACAAATTCCTGAATTCCCATCAAAAATAGTAGAGGATGTTTTCGAGGCGTTAAAAATCAATCCGAAGGCAAGGTTGTCTTGGCTTGCCGATAACCTTGGCGTTAGCGAAAGAACAATCAAGCGCGGCACCATCAAGCTCCTCGATATCGAGGGGCTCCGGAAGATCGGGTAAGGGGTTGACTTTTAGAAAGCTTCGTTGATTGACACACCGCCGGTCAGATAGCGGTGTACAAGCGTTTTTATCAGCGTCTGGTAATTCGTGCCAAGGCGAGCTGCTTTCGCTTTCATGCCCTCGATGTCGGCATCGTTCATGCGAATCGTGATATTGTGTGCAGATCCCCTAACCGAAGCCTTGATTGCCTCCAATTCTTCTTTAGGGACTGGCTTTGTGTCTCCGCGTTCAATCGCTTCCATCAGCGAACGCTCTTCGTCATCCATCGGTTCATACATCGATTCTGAGATTTCCATTTTCATACCTCCGCTGATAAACTCTGCTCGGAAAAGCCGTTTTAAGAAAGATTGTTCCATCTTGCTCAATGACGAACGGAACACAATGAGCATATCCGTTCACCAACACCACGAACATCTTCTGCCCAGGGTGACCGTCTTGGTTTGCGACGTCATGGACATCGAATCTTTTTGCAATTATTTCTTGCCGTATTTCTTCCATGTTGACGCCGTGTTTTTGCAAAACTTTTTGAGCCTTTTCCTCGTCAAACCTCACATTTGTATCTATAATATACATATATATTATTCCAAAGTCAATGATTTTTATTTGCGAAATATGTATGTAATTGTCCATATCTCCATTTAACGGCAGCCCCGAAAACAGGGCGCCGAATGCGTCATTATTTGTCACTTGGATTCGCTATGTTTGTAGAGCAGGCAGGGAACCGGCACGGGTTAAAACGTGCAAAAACGCGCAAAAAGGAGCGAAAACCATGAAACAGACAGAATATCTCTACAACAACTACCGGGAAAAACTCCCGGCTTGGCTCGCCGGCATCGGCAAGAACTCGCGCATCCCGTGGAAACAGTTCCTGGGCTCGCGCACCGTGTTCTACCCGGGCGCCGGGCTCGACCCCTACACGGTGAACGCCTTCACCCGCAGCCACAGCGCCTACTGCTTCGTCAACGTGGACTACGGCATTCCCAAGGAACAGCTCGAGGCGGAACTGCGGACGCCGATGTTCCCCGGGTACTCCGTCATCTGCGAGCGCGATACCTCCGAGAGCTTCTTTTTCTCCATGTTCAAGCAGCCGTATTCCTTCGTCGCCGATTTCGGGCTCGATTCCGGCAGGGACTCCCTCCCCAACTGGACGCACGACATTTTCACCTACAGGCACGCGGACCGGGAGCACTTCGACACCATCAAGCACTACGTGAAGTTCCTGGTGTTCGAGCGCGACAACAACGAGCGCTACCACGAAAAGTGGAACCACGGCGAGTTCTACCTGGGCGATTCCTTCGGCGCGGAGCGCTTTGCGCTGCTGTATATCGGCGGCGACGCCTTCCCCGTGTTCAACGCCCTGTACGCGAACAAGAACGCGAACCTGTTCGCCCTGCTCATGGACGACTACGGGTTCGGCGCACAGTACGCCTATTACGAGAAGGGAGAACTGCTCCACATGATCGCCAAGAAGAGGAACATGTTCCCCGAGCTCATCTTGACGGAGCGCTGCACCGGCGACCGCATGTGGGACGGGTACGGGCCCGTCGCGGAGGCCGACAGCCACGAAGAACCGTGCCTCGGGCGCGTCCACAGGGTACTCTACAAGCGCGGAGGAGAATAATTATGAAACAGAACAAACGCAACTACATGCTCCTGGTGGGCTTCGGCCAGCCCGAGGAATCGGAGATGACCTTCGAACGCGCCATGCACCTGCTGAAGCTGAGCGAAATCTACGGCGACCCTCCCAAGGAAATCACGCTCCTAGAGGAATGACCCCAGTGGGGGAAGCCCCCCCCCTGTTGTTTTTTTGTATATTGTTTGAAAATCGTAAAATCGGCAGGGCAACCTGCCTAAATGCCGACCGTTATTATATGCATTCCCGATGACGAGAAATTCGTCGGGTTTTATATGATGACGGTCGGCTTTTTTTTGTTGGAGTAAAAAAATGACTAAAAGCATAAAAAAGTTGGTTACGCAGGCCGAAAATCAAATTTTTGACAGGAAGAGTTTCTTGATAGATCCTAAAAATTTGGCGATGACAATCGTTGCCTTCGCCAATGCCGATGGAGGGGATATTGTCCTTGGCGTAGAAGACGACGGACGTGTTGTAGGTGTGGACAACAATCCTAGGCACCTGAACGAATTGTTGAGGGCGCCCCTCGATTACTGTGTCCCCTCGATTAACATAGGTGCGGAATATATCGCTTGCAAGGACTATGCAGGGAACAAAAATCATCTACTCCTAATGCACATTCCGCAAAGTCCGGACCTACATGCGAATCAGGCCGACGAATGCTTTTATCGAATTGGCGATAAATCCAAAAAACTGAATTTTGAACAGAGGATGCAACTCTATTACGCTAAGGGCAAACGATATTTCGAAGACAGCGCCGTACCAGAAGCTTCTATGGCAGATATTGATTTGAATCTTGTTTCAAAATATTGCAAGAAAATTCATTACGCAAAGAAACCGGAAGAATTTTTAAGAACGAATAAGGATTTTCTTCGTAATGTGCGTGGCGAAGAGAAAGTTTCGGCAGCAGCGATTTTGCTATTTGGTAAAGATGTACAGCGTTTTTTCCCGCGGGCAAGGATTCGGGTAGTCCGTTTTTATGGTGACGAGGAACGCTTTGGTCGTGAAATGAACGTTGTCAAGGACGTAGAATTTGGCGGAAATATCCTTGACATGACAAAGAAAACTCTTGACTTTATTGCGACTCAGATAAAGGAGTATTCGTTTCTTGGAGAGGGCGCGAAATTTGTAACGATACCCCAGTATCCCGAATTTTGTTGGACGGAATTGGTCGTAAATGCAGTTGTCCATCGCGATTATAGCATTATGGGCACAGACATTATAGTCAAAATTTTCGATAACCACTTGATTGTAGAGAGCCCAGGAATTTTGCCGGGTATAGTCAGGCTAAATAATATACGTAGGATTCATTTTTCTCGGAATCCTAAAATAGCTCAATATATGCACGAATATGACCTTGTCAAAGAATTTGGCGAGGGCGTAGACAGGCTTTTCCGTGAAATGGAATCGGCCGGTAATCCCGCGCCAGAATACAGGCTATACGATTTCATGCTTAAGGCAAAGTTGTCTTCTGCGTATCGGGAATCTGGCAATGGCGAACAAAAGAGTCATGAATTGGAAGGTGGTCAGACAGGTGGTCAGACAGGTGGTCAGACAGGTGGTCAGACTAACGGCAAAAGCAGTGTTGATGCGGTTTTGAATGCAATCATTGCAAATCCTGCAATCTCACGAATAAAGCTTTCTGAACTTACCGGAATGGCCCCCTCTGCAGTCCAAAAACATATCAACAAATTGAAAAAGCAAAAGATTATTGCTCGGTATGGTGGCGATTATGGGGGTCACTGGAAAATTTTACAAAAGGAACAATAACCAAAGAGAGGAAAAAAATGGATTATACATTTACAGAGAAAGAAGTTGAAATGATGTACGAATGGGGTTATACCCACGAAGTCGAGCATGGTTTCGAAGCCGACGAACAAAAATTATATGATAAGCTGGAGCGGATTTTTACACCGTTACAAAAAGAAAAAAGTGAATCTCGTAAGATTGTAGATTTTTTCGAAGAAATATGCGATACATATAAGGGTATATCATATTCTTTGCGAATACCCGGGGGCAATTGTATAAGATTCACTGGTATTGATAAGGAAATTTGCTTCGACACTGAAAAGGCTAAATACACAGACGTGGTTCTTGAGGTGACAAAGATGATAAACAAGTTGAAACTGAAGAAGCGGGAGGCAAAATAAGAAACATCTAATTCTCTAACGAGCTGTTGGAGTTTTCGCATTTTCGTTTTATCGGCAGCCAACTGCTACCGATTTATGATTGTTACAAATTAAGTCCACTGATGGCTGAATTGGTGATTTGAAAATCAATATGCAAAAAGGAGATTGTATTTGATGTTCAACGCTTTACTCGCTTGGCTGCTGTTCCAGTTCAATCCGTTTTTCTTCTGACTTCTTCAACACCTCTTCGAGCGAGAAATCCTCCTGCGTAAAGAAGAAGGTATTCTTGCCCAGGTCCTTAAGCGAAGCTCCGAAATGGTACGCCGTATCATCGATGAAAAGGAATCTGTCGTGCATCCCGTAGCACGATAAAACGTTTAGAGGACTATCCGGATACTGCGCATTGTATTTCTCCAAATCCACCTTGTGTACCTTGCTCTGGACATCGGTATAAATGGTTGCAGAGACGCCCTTTTCACGTTTGAGCATCATCGCCAAGACATTCTCGCTCACGTATTTATCTACTAGGACAATTCGCCTTTTGGCCTGGCGAATTAGGCCGCAGACGAACACGTAGGCGTCGAACTCTTGGTTATTGTAGAACAGGCCCTTGGACTTGAGCTCGCCACGGTCCATCGCCTCGAAAAGTTCGTCAAATTTACGGTCATGGTCTATCAGATGAGAGTCCTGTTCCAAGATTTTCGCTTCTACGTTAGAGAGCCGATTGATGAAGCCGCCATTCTGCATCATAAAATGCCGCATAGCAACGAAAGCGTCCATGATTTGGAGCGAAATGCGCACCGCGGTTTCACTGCGCAATACAGATGCAAGCATGGCGACCCCCTGCTCTGTGAAGGCGAATGGGAGCTTTTTTACATTACTTCCACGCTTATTTCCGCTAACGTTCAAAGTCACAATTTGTGACTTTGAAGGATTGGGCAATTCATCACGGGTTAATTGAAAGCAATTCCTTTCAGGGAAACGTTCCTGATTTCGCTTAACTGCCTGGTTAAGCACCTTTGTTTCCACCCCGTAGAGCGTTGCCAAATCGCGGTCCAACATGACCTGTTTATCCCGGATGACAAGTATTTGCCGGGCAATCGGCATGTCCTCGACAGTGGGTTCTAGCGGTTTTTCGTCATTTTTCATCAAAAAACTCCTTTTTTTAGGCACGAATCAACTTGAAGTCACAATTTGTGACCTCAAAATCTTGTGGTCATCGTTTAAAGTCGCAATTTGCGACTTTAAAGCCATTTGGAAATCGCAATCTGCGACCTCCATTTCTCGTATTTCTATATGGGATGCTCTTGCGGTGCTGTTGGCGGGGGTCTTCCCCGGCGTTACTTGGCGCGGCTTTCGCCACACACTCGAGCAGGTCGTGTTCCTGCCAGCTATCCAACAACATCAACAAGAAGGTTGATGAACCCCACCGCGGATGCACGTACGGGCCGCAAGGCCTATGCCGACTGTCG
>Ga0310786_10010443_pt1 | contig 11668 bp, 6 predicted proteins | sample AusTroGonzalo_MG_FD_203881 | JGI IMG/M metagenome (GOLD analysis project Ga0310786, IMG submission 203881) | Bovine rumen microbial communities from tropical cattle in Woodstock, Queensland, Australia - Gonzalo_03 (v2) (version 2) | ecosystem: Host-associated > Mammals > Digestive system >... | reverse complement strand
AAGGTCGGATGTCACATCGGCCGCCCGGGAGATGAGCCGCAAGGTGGAAACCCGCATGAACCTGCTGGACTCCTACATCGGACAGGCACTGGAGGGGGATCCATCGGCCTGGCTGGATTTGCAGGGTCTTCCGGAAGACATGGTGGTATACCGCTACCTCGACGACTCCCTCCAAAGTTGGGTAAACCAATTCCCTGTCAGGAACGACGATATCCACCTCCGTACGCTGGTGCAGCGGCTGGGAGACACCCGTAGTTCGCTAACCTCGCCGCTGTGGGAGGCATCGGCCCAACCCTCTTTTGTAAATTACGGTCCCAAATGGTACCTGGTGAAAGCCGTTGAGGGGGCCAACTGTAAAATAGTGGCAGGTCTGGAGATAGTGAATGAACTCAGTTCCGCCACCCAGAGCGGAGTCAACCGCCACTTCCGCGTCAATGAAAGATACAGCGTCCGTCCCCTTTCTGCCGGAGCCGGCGCCCCCGTCTGCGTAAACGGCGAGCCTTTGTTCCTGCTTACGGACGAGACCCTGGCCGAACCCTCCGGCACGCATTCGGCCCTGTTGTGGCTGGCCGTCGCTTTCCTCATGACCGGCCTCATCATGCTGCTCAGTGCTCACCCCACTCTTCCCTGGCTGGTGGGCGTCATGCTCTGCCAGTTAGCCGCACTGGCCTGGCTTTACCTGAACGGCCCCCATCTGTTCCAGAATACCCAGCTGTTCTCTCCCCTGCTGTATGCCGACGGTCCCCTGCTCTACTCGCTGGGTGCCGTCATCCTGGTGAACCTGGGACTCAACCTGGTGGTCATGGACCTGTTCCTGGTGAGGTGGACCCTCCTCAAACAGGTACGCCGGCTCCATTCGCGCCCCCTGCAGTGGGTCGTAGCCGGGTTGCTGTTCCTGCTGTTCCTGGCCATAGCCACCTACCTGCACCTCACCTTCCAAAGCATCCTCAACAACTCCAGCATCAACCTGGAACTGTATAAGGTCTTCCTGCTCAACGACTATACGGCCGTGGTGTATGTGTCCTTCCTGGCACTGTCCATTACCCTGCCCGTGCTGCTGCAGATGCTGTCCCCCTTCGCCCGCGCACTCCTGGGCGTACGCTACGACATCTTTACCCCCGTGGGGCGCCTGGTGTATGCCATTTGCATAGGAGTCTATTTTGTGGTGGCCTCGTCCACCCTGGGCTTCAGCAAGGAGCAGCGGCGAATTGACGTATGGGCCGCCCGTCTGGCCATGGACCGCGACATCGCCCTGGAAATCCAGCTCCGCACCGCTGAGAACGCCATAGCCAGCGACCCCATGATTGGTGCCCTCTCCGTCCTGGAGGGCAGTGCCGATATTATCCGCAGCCGCCTCACCAGCGCCTTCATGAGCCGCATCTCCCAGGATTATGACATCACCGTCGTCATCCCCGGGGCCGATGTCAGCGTTGCCACCCTGTTCCAGGAACGCATCCGTAGCGGAACGCGCCTCGGAGAGAGCTCCCACTTCTTCTATACCAGCCTGGGAGAAGGCCGCACCTCCTATACCGGCCTGTTCTCCTATTATGTAGAGAAATATGGCTCCCGCCTGGTGCTAATCAGCGTTGAATCCAAGCACAACCGCGAAGACAGAGGATACCTGAGCCTCCTGGGCATCTCCGACCCGGGCCGCGTCTCCCTGCCCTCCGTCTATTCCTGGGCCAAGTACAACACGGACAAACTGGTACAGTACAAAGGTTCTTACCCCTATCCCACCATCTATTCGGGCCGATTGAGACAGCTGGCCGAACAGCACTCCAGCGGCCACGTGGACCTGGAAGGCTGGTGCCACTTTGTCCGAACCGTTTCCGACGAAGAAGTCATTATCATTTCCCGTCCCAGGACGGAATGGCTGTACTATGTGGTGGAGGCCTTCCTGTTCTCCATCCTGGCCTTCGGCCTCCTCACATGGATTTCCTGGAGAAAACGCAATTCCGGCAGCCGCCGCTACTTCCAGAACCGGATTAGCCTGGTGGTCTATATTTCCTTACTGGTCACATTGGTGGCCATGGCCGTCTTCAGCGTGTGGTTCGTGTACAAGCGCAACAACTCGGACATGAACAGCGTCATGACCTCCCGCATCAATACCCTGCAGGGCATGTTGCAGGAGCGTCTGCGCCTGGTGGAAAACACAGAGCAACTCTCCACCACCCAAAACCTGGCCGCCGTGGAGGGCGTGGGCAACAACCTCCGCTGCGACATCACGCTTTACGACGTGGCAGGCCGTGTGGTCATGAGCACCACCCCCGAAGTATTCGACCGCATGATTCTGGGCCACCGCCTGGACGACAAGGCCTTCTACAGCATCCTGTACGCCCACAAGCGCTTCTACATGCAGAAAGAGCGCGTGAGCCGCCGCAGTTTCTATGCCCTGTACGCCCCGGTATTCAACAGCCGCGGCAACATGGTGGCCATCGTGTCCTCCCCCTTCACGGACCTGTCCCAGGACTTTGAAAGTGAGGTTATCCTGCACGTAGCCACAGTCATAACCATCTTCCTGCTGCTCCTGCTCATTTCCCGCTTCATCACCTTCATCATGGTGAGCCGTCTGTTCCGTCCCCTCACGGCCCTCAGCCGCAAGATGACGGTAAGCGACGTGGACCACCTGGAACCCCTGGTATACGACGGTGACGACGAGATTACCCCGCTGGTAGAGGCCTACAACCGCATGGTGCAGGTACTGGGAGAGAGTTCCCGCCGCCTGGCCCAGGTAGAAAGGGACAAGGCCTGGACCGACATGGCCCGCCGCGTGGCGCATGACCTCAAGAACCCCCTCACGCCCATCAAGCTCCAGCTCCAGATGCTCATGCGCATGAAGGAATCCGGCAATCCTGTCTGGCAGGACCGCTTTGACGAGGTGGCCTCCACCGTCCTGTACCACGTAGATTTGCTGGCCGATTCCGCCGACCAGTTCTCCACCTTTGCCAAGATGTACGACCAGAAGGCCGAAAGGATAGACCTGGACGCCCTGGTGCGCCAGGAAGTGGACCTCTTCGATTCCAGGGATGACATCCAACTGGAGTACTTCGGCCTGGAAGGCGCCTTTGTGCAAGCCCCGCGCCCGCAGCTCACCCGCGTGGTGGTGAACCTCATCACCAACGCCATCCAGGCAGTGGAAGACATGGACGCCCCGCGCCGCCTGCTGGTAGCCGTGCGCAACGCCGCCGAGGACGGCTTCTACAATGTTGTGGTGGAAGACAACGGCCCGGGCGTCTCCGAACAGAACCAGGACAAGATCTTCACCCCCGACTTCACTACCAAGACCAGTGGCAGCGGCCTGGGTCTGGCCATCTGCAAACGTATCGTAGAGCACTGCGGAGGCACCATCGCCTATTCCCGCTCTTTCGCCCTGGGCGGAGCCTGCTTCACCATCAAACTTCCCAAGGCCTAGCCCTGCAGGGAGTGCCTCCAAAAGGTACGCTCCTTCGGAGCTATCCCCCTTTCTGCACTAAAGCACGATATCGCCCCCTCAAGGCACAAAGTGTGCTTTAAACCATGGTATCACCCCCACCTAAAGCACAGTTTATGACGTGCATTGAGGTTTTTGTGCTTTAGGCGCAGACAGGCAGAGAAGGGGCAGGTGGTTAATCTCGCATCACTTCCCTCCCTCCCAGGGGCGCATAAAAGAAAATTTGCAGAAAAAATGACAAATCATTAATTTTGTGCGATATTTCGATCAATTAATAACTAAAGATACATTTTATGGCAACAACTGCTGATCTTAAGAACGGAATGTACATCATGTACAACGGCAAACCCTGCGTTGTCGTGTACTTCCAGCACGTAAAACCCGGCAAGGGCCCTGCCTTTGTTAAGACCAAACTGCGCAACCTGGAGAACGGCCGCATCCTGGAGAACACCTTCACCGCCGGTGTCAAGCTGGACACCATCAGCGTGGAGCGCCGCCCCTACCAGTTCCTGTATGACGACGGTGAGGCCTTCAACTTCATGCACGAAGAAACCTACGAGCAGATCACCCTTCCCCACGACGTGGTGGAGAACTCTGACCTCATGAAAGAAGGTCAGCACGTGGAGATGATGTTCATGACGGAGCCCGAAGAGCGCTGCCTCACCTGCGAACTTCCCACCTACGTCACCCTCGAGGTCACCTATTCCGAGCCTGCCGTGAAGGGCAACACCGCCTCCACATCGGCCCTTAAGGAAGTGACCCTGGAGACCGGCGCCAAGATCATGGTTCCCCTCTTCATCGAGACCGGCGAAATCATTACCGTGAACACCACCGACCGTTCCTACGGCCAGCGCGTCAAGTAAGTTTCGCACCCATAAGCAAAACAATCCCCAGACCTCGCGGTCCGGGGATTTTTGTTGTCTAATCCAGGAAAAACCTAGAAGGCGTAATCCTTGACATCCTGGGCGCTGATGGGGCTGCCGCCCAGAATGAGCAGGCGCTCCACCACGTTGCGCAGCTCACGGATGTTGCCGGGCCAGGAACGCTCCTGCAGCAAGGCCAGGGCCTCGGGAGAAAACTCGCGGACGGGTTTTCCGCTCTCGGAGCAGATGCTTCCGGAAAAGTAGTTGATGAGGAGAGGGACGTCGTCCTTGCGGTCGTCCAGGGCAGGGACCTTGAGCACGATGACGCTCAGGCGATGGTACAGGTCTTCGCGGAAGTTGCCCTTGGCAATCTCTTCCTGGAGATTCTTGTTGGTGGCCGCAATTACGCGTACATCCACCGTAATCTCCTTGTCGCCACCCACCGGGGTGAGCTTTTTCTCCTGCAGCACGCGCAGCACCTTGGCCTGGGCGGCCAGGGACATATCGCCAATCTCGTCCAGGAAGATGGTGCCGCCATCGGCCTGCTCGAATTTACCCTTGTGATCCCGGATGGCGGATGTGAAGGAGCCTTTCTTATGGCCGAAGAGTTCGCTGTCTATGAGTTCGGACGGAATGGCGGCGCAGTTCACCTCCACGAAGGGCATCTGGGAACGCTGGGAAAGCTGATAGATGCTCTGGGCCACCAGTTCCTTACCGGAACCGTTGGGGCCGGTGATGAGTACGCTGGCCTGCGTAGGGGCCACTTTCTGGATCATATCCTTGAGGTGGGCGACGGGTTCGGAGGCACCTACCATCTCGCGACCGTATATCTTCTTCTTGAGAATCTTGGTCTCCTTGACCAGGGAGGCCTTGTCCGTGGCGTTCTTAAGCGTGATGAGAATGCGGTTCAGGTCCAGCGGCTTCTCGATGAAGTCGAAGGCGCCCTTCTTGATGCATTCCACGGCGGTGGTAATATCGGCATGGCCGGAGACCATGACCACCGGCGTTTCAATGCCTTCTTCAATGACCTTGGCCAGCATTTCGGTTCCGTCCATCTCGGGCATTTTGATGTCACAGAAGATGGCGTCGTATTTTTCTTTCTCTGCCTTCTGGAGGCCTTCCAGTCCGTTTTCGGCGGTTTCCACCTGATAGCCCTCCATTTCCAGGATTTCTTTCAGGGAATAGCGGATGGCCCTTTCGTCGTCAACAATCAGAATCTTCATGGGTGAGTTTGTTAGATAATGCAAATATCGCAAAATTATTCTTATTTTTGTATTCTTGAGAGCACATAAAACTATGAACTGCATTCCCGACATCATCATTGCCGTAGATGGCTATTCTTCCACAGGTAAAAGCACCTTCGCCAAAATGGTCGCAGCAGAGTACGGATTCCTCTATCTGGACAGCGGAGCCATGTATCGCGGCGTCACGTTATATGCCTTGGAAGCAGGCATCATCGGGGCCGATGGCGCCATAGACGAAGCCCGCCTGAAAAAGGAAATCGGCACCCTGGATTTGCATTTCGGAAGGGCCGATGGCGTCACCCGCCTCTACCTGGGAGAGCGCTGCATAGAGTCGGAAATCCGCACCTTGCAAGTGTCCTCGTATGTGAGCCCCGTCAGCGCTATCCCGTTTGTGCGCAACTACGTGGACGACCGCCTGCACGCCTTCTCGGAAGGGGGCCGCGTCATCATGGACGGCCGTGACATCGGCACCACCGTCTTCCCCAACGCAGAGGTCAAGATTTTCATGACGGCCGATGAACAGGTCCGCGCCCAGCGCCGCTACGACGAGTTGGTGGCCAAGGGTCAGAACACTTCCCTGGAAGAGGTGCTGGCCAACCTGAAGGAGCGCGACTACATTGATTCCCACCGCGAAACGTCCCCGCTCCGCAGGGCCGAAGACGCTTACGAGCTGGACAATACCCACATGACCCTTCACGAAGAACTGGTCTGGATCCTGGGCCTTCTGCAGGGCCGTTTCACCATCCTGGATAGTCCCGGCCTGTCATGCTGAAAGTAGAGATAGATCCCGGCTCCGGCTTTTGCGGAGGAGTGATCCGCGCCATCACACGCGCAGAGGACTTCCTGGCCAGGGAAGGCCAGCTGTATTCCCTGGGCGCCATCGTGCACAACGACGCTGAACTGGGACGCCTGCAGAACCAGGGCCTGGCAACGGTGAACAGCCTGGATGAAGTCCCCGAGGGCGGGACCGTGCTCATCCGGGCCCACGGGGAGCCCCCGTCCACTTATGAATCGGCCCAAAAGCGCCAGCTTACCGTCATCGACTGCTCCTGCCCCGTGGTGCTGCAACTTCAACGCCGCATCCGCGAGGCCTATGTCCGCCTGCACAAGGACGGCCACCACGGCCAGATCATCATCTTCGGCCGGGTAGGTCATGCCGAGGTTCTGGGCCTGCTGGGGCAAGTAGACGGCGACGCCCTGGTGGTTGAGAACCCTCAGATGCTGGAGGAAGCCATGGACAAACTAGACTTCTCCGAGCCCATGGAAATCTTCTCGCAAACCACCAAAAGCCCCTTGGAATACCAGGAAATCTGCGGGATGCTCCAATCCCGCGGCGCCCGCCTGATTGTTCACGACACCATCTGCGCCCAGGTAGCTACCCGCCATGAAAAACTGGCCCAGTTTGCCCGCACACACGATGTCATCCTCTTCGTTGCCGGCAAGTCCTCCTCCAACGGGAAGGTCCTCAGCGACCTCTGCCGCAGCGAGAATCCCCGCACCTATCTGATCAACTCCCCCGCAGAGATTGAAGCCGGCTGGTTCCAATGCGGCCAGAGCGTGGGCATCTGCGGCGCCACTTCTACCCCCAAATGGCTGCTGGAACAGGTAGCCCTGGCCGTCCGCTCCCTGGATTAACACATGAAGGTCTGGAAGGTCATACGCAATGTACTCATCGGGCTGGTCGGCCTGGTGCTGGTGTTGCTGGTGGCGCTCCAGATTCTGCTGCGTCCTTCCGTTCTCACCGGCATAGTGAACAATGTGGCGGCCGGCCTGGTGGAAGGTGACGTGGCCTTCCGGGAGGTGCACGCCCATGTTATCAAGAGTTTTCCGTTCCTGAACGTAGAGGCCAGCGAGTTTTCCATCACCTACCCCCATGAACGGTATGCCCGCTATGACAGCGTGTACACCCAGGTAGGCCGCCGGTTCAACCTGCTGAGCATGGGAAACGGCCGCGAAGTTCCGGTAGACACCCTGGCCTACGCCAAGGAACTGAGTGTATCGCTCAATTACGTCGCCTTGGTCAAAGGCGCCTATCACATCCATAAGGCGGAACTCAAGCAGCCTCGCATCTTCGCCCATTATTTCGATTCCACAGCCGCCAACTGGGATATCCTGCCCCTGGAATCCAATCCCGAAAAGGTCGATACCTCCAGCAAGCCGCTTCCGCCCATCCACATTGACAGGGTAAGCCTTTCCGACAGACCCATAGTGGTCTTCACGGATCCCGTGGACACCCTTCACGCCCTGTTCAGCATGCGCAGGCTCACGCTGGACGGAAAACTGGAACTGAACGACCTGGAGAAAGTCCAGGCCCGTTTTGCCATCGATTCCATGCTCATTTCCGGCCAGCTGCCGCAGGACACCCTGGCCGTGCGGTTGGAATCCCTGCGCCTCCTGGCCGAAGACCGGCACGTGGAGGCCAGCGCCGAAGCATCCACCCGCCTCCGCACCCGCAGTTTCGGGCGTCTGACGGTTCCCATCGGCCTGGAGATTAATGCAGACCTTCCCAAGAGGGCCGATAATGCCTTAGAAGTTGTACTCAACACCCTCAAACTGAGGCTTTCGGCCATGGAACTGGAAGGCAGCGGGCAGCTTGTCAAGCACCCCGGCAAATGGGAGATGGACGTTCAGGCAGCCATCCACAACTGCCCCCTTGGGAAACTGATTCAGGAGTATAAGAACAACCTCGAGTTCCTCAAAAAGGTTGACACAGATGCGCGGGTCAATCTGGAAGCATCGGCCAAAGGCTTTTATGGGGAAGGCCTTACGCCGGTTCTCAACGCTCACCTGCTGGTGCCGCCGGCCACCATCGACTACGAAGGATTGGGCCGAAAGGGCCGCCTGGCGGTGGATACCCGCGTAACCACAGACGATTTACAGGAGGTGGACGCCAGGATTGACCGCCTGCTGGTAGACATAGCCGGAGCCCAGATGGACATAACGGGAACGGCCAAGGACATCCTGGGGAAAGACCCCCTGATGCAACTTAACGGTACGGCCAAGGCCCGGCTGGACTCCCTTACCCGTGTTTTCACGGCCGAAATGGGTCTCTCCGGAACGGGAGACCTGGCCCTGAAACTGCGCGCCAAGGCCCGCCTCTCCCAACTTAATACCGCTCAGATAGGCAAGGCCGATATCAACTGCGACCTCACCGGTCACGACCTCTCGCTGGACTATGCCAAAGACAGCCTCACGGCCCTGCTCCCTTCCCTGGAAGTGAACCTGGCCACCCGCGGCAATACTATCGACCGCAACCTGCCGGAAGGCGCCCGCGTACTGGCCCTGAAGGCCCTCGTGGATACCCTTGACGTAAACTACGGCAGCATGTTCGTCAAAGGCGGCAAGCTAAACATCCTAATGCAGAACTCGGCCGATGTCCTCCAGGGTCGGACGGACCGCACGTCCATCATGGGCATGGTCAAGGTGAACAACCTGCGCATGAGGGACCAGGACGGCCTGTCCGTGGGAGTGAAAGAAAACTCCGAGCGTTTCCGCCTGGAACCCGCCTCTGAAACGCGCCCTATCCCGCGCCTCAACCTGGCCTCCAACAGCGGGCGCCTGCGCCTGAGGATAGGGGCCGATGTCTATTCCCTCCGGGATGTAAAGTTTGACGTATCGGCCCAAAGGCACCAGACGCGTCAGCCTTCCTCCGAACGCCTTAGCCATCTGCTGGATTCCCTGCAGCGCCTCTATCCCGACGTTCCCCGCGACTCCCTCTTCCGCAAAGCCCGGCGGGAGCGCCTGACAGTCCAGACCCGCGATGAGTTCGCATCGGCCGATATTTCCATCAGCCTTTCCGATGCCGTCCGAAAGTACTTCCGTGATTGGGATGTTGAGGGCAACCTGGACCTGGGCGGCGGACGCATCGCCATGCCGGCCTTCCCGCTGCGCACCAGCCTTGCGGGGGTGAAGGGTTCCTTCGACAACGATACGCTGAACCTGAAGAGTCTCACCCTCAACGCCGGAGCCTCGGATGTGAGTGCATCGGCCCGCCTGACCGGCCTTCGCCGCGCCGTTCTAGGAAGGGGTCGCAGTAAACTTAAACTCAAGGCCAACGTCACCAGTAACTTCCTGGATGTGAACGAACTGATGCGGGCGTACGCCTATTACAGCACCTATGAGCCGGAGCAACTGGCCGGAGCCTCGGACGAAGCCGTAGAGGCCGCTACCGACCACGCCCAATTGCCGGACAGCGTGAGCAAGTCCAGCCTGCTGGTGCTCCCCTCCAACCTGGAGGTGGATTTCTCCCTGGAAGCCAGCGGCATCCATTATGACAGCCTGGAAGTGAGCTGGGCCGCGGCCGATGTAGCCATGCGTGACCGCACTGTGCAAATCACCAACGCCCTGGCCGCCACCAACATGGGAGACATGTACTTTGAAGGGTTCTACAGCACCCGCGCCAAAGACGATATCAAGGCCGGCTTCGACCTCAACCTGGTGGACATTACGGCAGAAAAGGTCATCACCCTCTTCCCGGCCGTGGATACCATCCTTCCCATGCTTACCTCCTTCGCCGGAGACCTGGACTGCGAACTGGCCGCCACTACGGACATCGACACCTGCATGAACCTGGTGCTCCCGTCCATCGACGGTGTCATGCGCATTTCCGGTAAGGACCTTACCCTCAAGGACAGCGAGGAGTTCAGCCGACTGGCAGGTACGCTTAAGTTCAAGAATAAGGACAAGGCCCACATTGACAACATGTCCGTCACGGGTATCGTCCAGAACAACGTGCTGGAGGTCTTCCCCTTCGTGCTGGATGTAGACCGCTACCTGCTGGCCGCCAGTGGCCGCCAGAACCTGGAAAAGGATTTCCTCTACCATATTTCCGTCATCAAGTCTCCGGTGGTGCTCAAATTCGGCATCAACGCATGGGGTCCGGACTTCGACCATGTCCACTACAGCCTTACATCGGCCAAATACCGCAGCGCCAATGTGCCGGTATTTACCAAGCAGCTGGACACCGTACAGTACAGCCTCATCGCCGCCATCCACAACATCTTTGAGCTGGGCGTAGAGAAGGCCATGGCAGAGAACCGCAGTGCGGCCACGCATGTATCGGCCCAGTCCGCCCAAGAAGAAGAAGATGTTCCGCTGGAGGAAGACGTCCCCGAATCCGAGGGGCTGGCCGGTCTGGTAGAAGAGGTGACCAATACCGTCACTTCCCGCCGCGAAGCCATTAAACAGGAAGTCCTGCGCCTGCAGAAAGAAGCCGCCAAGCCATGAACAGTGAAGAATACATTGAAGTAAGCGTCAAGCTGGATCCGTTTACCGAAGAAATGGCCGAGATTCTCACCGCCGAGCTCTCGGACCTGCCCTTCGACTCCTTTGTCACGGAGGAACCTTTCCTCAAATGTTATATCCAGAAAGAGGCCTATAAACCCTCCGAGGTAAAGGTAGTCCTGAGCGGATATCCAGCCGCTACTGGTTTTTCCGCCGTGCTGGTCCAGGGACAGAACTGGAACCGTACTTGGGAATCGGAGTTCCAGCCCATCGTGGTGGACGGAGTGGTAACCGTCAAGGCCAAGTTCAATACCAACGTGCCCCGCACGCGCTTCAATATCTGGATTGACCCGCGGATGGCCTTTGGCACCGGCTATCATCACACCACCTTTATGATGATGCAGCGCATGCTGGGTCTGGAGGAGTTCATCCGCGGCCGCTCGGTGGTGGACATGGGCTGCGGTACGGCCATTCTTGCCATCCTGGCCGCCAAGATGCGTGCCCGCAAGGTGTTTGCCGTAGACATTGACGCCGTGGCCGCCCGCAGCGCCTGGGGCAACTGCCGCTGGAATCGCGTGGGCACCCGTGTGGAAACCGCCTGCGGAGACGCTTCCCTGCTCCAGATGGGCACCTACGACGTGCTACTGGCCAACATCCACCGCAACATCATCCTGCAGGACCTTCCCACCTACTGCCGCTCACTGCGCCGGGACGGGCACATGCTCCTGAGCGGCTTCTACGTGAAAGATGTCCCCGCCATCCGCTCCGCCGCAGAGGCCCTCGGCCTGGTGTATGTGGGAGAATCGGCCCGCGAAGACTGGGCCTGCGTGGAATTCCGAAAATAATCCTTATCTTTGCACTCCCATGCGGGTGTGTTGGAATTGGTAGACAACCCAGACGTAGGATCT
>Ga0310786_10010442_pt1 | contig 11670 bp, 18 predicted proteins | sample AusTroGonzalo_MG_FD_203881 | JGI IMG/M metagenome (GOLD analysis project Ga0310786, IMG submission 203881) | Bovine rumen microbial communities from tropical cattle in Woodstock, Queensland, Australia - Gonzalo_03 (v2) (version 2) | ecosystem: Host-associated > Mammals > Digestive system >... | reverse complement strand
CGATCTTATAACCAATTTTACCCAATTCATGAAACGCCAAGCCTTCACAGTTAACTTCACATATTAACTAATCTTTTTCATGTTTTTCAGTTAATTTAGTGATTAATAATTCAATTACTTTTTCATTTGGACCGTGCTTATCAAAAATAATTTTGGCCTTTCTCATATTCGCGACAATTGTACCATTAATAGTATTACACCATAATGGATTTTCTATAAATTCACCATTTAAGGAATAATACATAGGTATGTTAAATGAGAACTCAACAGTACCATCATCTACTATTTTTAAATCTGGCTCCTATATTTGTCCTTTTAGCTCTACACCGAAAGGCTTCAGGACAGTTATAAAACTGTCCTGAAGCGTCCATATAGAGACTTCATAATCTCTTACTATTCTCATTATTTAGTCTCCTCCTTTTACTCATTAGAGATATGTATGCTTATATAAAATATCAAAATTATTTAATGTACAATCTGCAGAAATAGGAGTACATTCATTAGCTGTAATCCATCCTTGAGAATTGTACCTATTTGTATCTTCTAAATACAAGTACTTATTATATACCATATCTCCGACATTTTCTTGAATTGTTTGGAGGGTTGTTCGTGCGCTTTCTTTTAATTTTGAAGCAATATTACTAGCAGTAATACCACTAAAACTAACATCATCTTTAAAAATACGAACTGTAAAGGTACCAACTGCTTCGCCAGTTTTAGAATTAAAAGAAAAAGAAGCGGCATTATTACTGTTAGAGTTATCTTTTAAAAATACTTGCATGCCATTCTTAAACTTTTCAACAAAAGTATCTTCATTATCTATAGCGCCATTATTATCAATACCAGCATTATTACCTATTGCACTCAAACAATTTAACACTCCTAAAGCAAATGAACGACTATAATATTCATTTACACCTTCAATTAATTTAGTACGAACATCTATTATGGCTTCTCCGGCTTGAACAGAAGTAATGATCTATAAAGCCTAATTATAACCAGTATATAAACTTGGCGTAGTAAACTAAAATTCCTATGTGCCAACAACAATTTTATTATAATTCACATTACTTGACTAATTACTTGCAGTATTATAAATTTTATTATTGGGGAAATTAATATAACTATCATTTAATGTTGGTGTTAACGTAAAGTTTAATATAGTCGGCGCGGGAGCATTTCCAGCATAATATAAATAAGCACTAGCTGCTCCGTTATTACTTGCAGTAAGTTGTAATATTGCATTATATAAACGAGCCTATCCAACTTTTGCACCAATAACAGTATTACCACTGCCATCTATGCCGCCAGCGCGTGGCCTTTCACCAGTATTATGATATGTATCACCAGTAATTACTCCGCCAACACCACTAAACATTTCACGACTTGGCACACCATCTTCTAATATAATTTTTAAATAATCTTTATTGGCCGCTAATGAATTGGCGGCCGCATCACTAGTTAAATTTCCCCCCAATGTCTTAAACCAGTCTTCTGCGCCATCTTGCCCATACGATGGTAAAACATTATAAATAGAATACCAAAATGGATCATCCATAACAAAATCTAAATCAATATTACCGCGGTATACAGTTGTACTTATTTCATATTTATGTTCAGCAAAAGTAGTAGTTATTTTTTTCTCAAATGGGAGCATATGATATTGTGGTACTGTACTAATTCGCGCCATAATAGCGCGATTAGGATTTTCTGCTAATATCAATTCTTTATTTTCTCCGGGCTTAAACCAAGCTTTAAATTGCTATAATTGTTCTTCGCTCATTTCATCAGTAGATAACTACAAACTTAAACTATTTTTTACATAATGTGAGCCCCAAAACATCTATCCATTAATTACATCATAGGTAGAAACATTATCAGCAAACTCCCCATATAAACCTCGTTCCATACGATCTCCTTTTAGAGTTGCAATTAAATTAAAATCTTCAATGTGCTTTCCACCGTATGTAAAACTAATAAATGAACGCTCACGGTGGGGCAGACGCTTGTCTGCCCCATCGTGTGTCGCTAAATAAACTTGAGTATGGAGAGCACCAGTACTTTCCACCTCATTTCCATATATTGTTGTACTCATACTCCATTACCTCCTTGCTTGTTGTGCGGTCGTTTTGCGTGCTATACGCACCATTTCATCCATTACGGTGTCCGCCGCACGACGAGCATCGTAGTCATTAGAGATTGTAGCGTTCATATTAACTGTAGCGTTTTCAATATTAATTCCTTCATTACCACCAATTCCAACATAGCTATCAGCATTTACCATACCAGATACCATATCTTGGAAATCAAGAAGCATATTGGTTAAGGAACCTCTATTACCGCCAAGTATCCTCTCACGCCACATATGAGTTTCTTCTGCATTTAAGAATGCTTCAGGGTCTTGTTTTGAACCATGAACCATTGCGAGACCAGTATAATCTGCAAGACCACCTGAAGAATATCCATCGACTAAATATGGAAGATTTAAAGAAGTTTTATTAGTACTAGAACCAGCAGAAGTAATTGAATAAGTAGCTGTTTCTCCAGCATTAACTGTTAATTTACTTAATGTCTTATATGAAGGCATTACAAAACCTGTAGGTTTTAGTTTATTAGCCATGTCATATAAATCTTTTCCAGAATAAGTATGTACATTTCCGTCAAAAGTAACTTTACGTTCTCTTTTTATAGTAGTACCAGCAGTTATAAATTTAAACAGAATAGTTGCAGAAGACTAATTCTATGATCCAGAAACTGTATTCTTTGTTTTATCCTCTTTAACATTATTATTAGTTAAATTGTTAGAAGTAGGGACTGAAGTTTTATTATTTTCGGCGCCATTCGTACTAAATTTAGACTACTAATCAACCACATACTCTAAATTAAAAATAATGTTATGGGTGGCTGTAAGTTCATCTGAAACAGGACTTGCTTTTCCAAATTTATATCCACTTCCTTTAGGAATTTCAACAAAATCTTTAGCATTATATCTACCAAAAGCGCGTAAATATTGGCGAATTGTTGCCGAACCTGTACTATTTCCACTTACACCATTAGGATAATAATGGTGTACTGTAATAATACCCTAATTTGAAGAAGTATTATTATTTCCTCCATTACCGCCACTGCTACCTCCGCTACTACCGCCGCTACCTCCACTTCCTCCAGTAGGAGTGCCGTATCCGGTATTTTCAGCAATAGCGTGTGCGCCCGGCCTATCACCGAACTTGCGTTCAAAGACTTTATCAGCTTCACGACCAGCTGCATTTTCATCGCCACTTCTTGCATATTCAGCTTCGTATGCTTCTTTAGCCTATTGTATTAAATCAGCATCGGTAGTTTCATCTAGATGATATGCATGCTATGCCGCGGCATAATAGGTATTCCAGTTATGCGCGGGTTCAAGTGCAACTGGCTGATCTTCATCATCACGATAGCTAACCCATTGTTCAATTTCAGACTTAATAGTTCTTAAATCTTCAGCTATCTAAAGTGTTGACTTACTCTCCAAATCTTTAGAGTTAGTAAGAATAAAGTTTTCGATTTCTTCTGGGGTTTTCTGCATCTAAATATAAACTTCGTTCCATAATAGCCCATGTTCCTTTTCATAAGCAAGAGTCTCTTCCATAATCTTAATTTGATTATCAAGACGCTCCATTTCAGCGTCTGAAGCTTTTTGAATAGCATCAATCTATTCTTGCTATGCATTGAAATATTGGTCTTGTTCACGAGAAGCAATATCTTGCTATAGTGAACGAATTTGAGAAGCAGAACCACCAGAGCGTTGAAGTATTGCCAACTAGCGGCGAAGCCTATTAAGTTCATTATCGCTCTAGGCATTATCGTACATCTTACGCTCTTGTTCTAACGAATCACTTAATCCTTCAAGGAATTTATCGGCAGATTCTTGAATAGCATCCTTTTCATCCTTGGCCCTATCAATTTCACGTTGCCGCTAATCTTCAATGGCCTTTTCAATTCTATTTTCTAATGAAATCTGGTTATCTACAATTTGTTGTAATATTTCATTATACTTGGCTTCATTATCAAGTAATTTATTTTCAGTCTCCTAGAAATCATCATACAAGCCATCTAATTCATCTTTCCACCCATCAATCTTATCTTGGAAAGCTTTAACAGCATTTGTATAACCATCATCTTTAGACATATCAATTTCTTTACCTGACTTATCATACCTCATGTCCTCTTCAAAGCCCCAAGCAACTAACATATTATATTGCTCTTCAGCAGTATATTTAGAAGAACTATCTGCATTTTGCGCGAATAATTCAGCTAAACCAAAGAGGCCACCACGTTGCTCATATGCAGTTCCTTGTCCAAGAATAGCTTCGTCATTATAAATCATAGTACCATTTTCATCAAATGTAAAGAACTTACCATATTTAGAATTAGCTAAATCCTAACGACGAGCATCATAATAGCTACGTTGTAGATTAATTAATTCATGCTACATAGAAATTTCATCAGATAATAACTTTATTGATTCTTTCTAGCTAGCATAATATGCATTACCATCAATTATCCTATCTTTCTCTAATTTCTTGCGTAAAGTTTCTTGATGGGTTATTTCTTTTTCTGAAGTTTCAATCTTACGAAGTAATGTATACCAGCGTTCAAGATCAGCAATGTAACCGGCGTTATTTTTGTTACCGCCGCCTCCGCCGCCACCGCCGCCACCTGCCTATTGCGCGAACTCGGTAATTGATGCGTTCAATAATGATTCCCACATCGCACGGAGTTGCTTTAAGGTAGATAATGCGGCTGAAGCACTAGCCATAGCTGGACCAGAAGCATTACCTTTAGCGAAAGAGGTTGCTTCACGCTCATTAGTTATTGGTTTACCGTGACCACCATGACCGCTGTTTAATAAGCGTTTTGTTTGTAAATGATTAAATACAATTGCATCTGGATCAAGATTGACAAATTCAGCGCCATTTTGGCCAACTACAAAATATTTACCACCAGAAACTACTAATTCAGGTCCAAGTTCGCCCATAAGTGTGGATGAAGAACCACTTGCAAGAGCGTTACCTTTTGCAAGTGAGAAGCCAAAACGATGTTGACCTTTAACTGTGGCAACTGTTTCATCATTTGTTTTTACATCTAAGGTTACATTATATGTTAAGCTTTTAGATCTAAAATTATTTAAAACAGCTTGTGTTTTCTTTAAATTAGTAGTAGCAGCAGTTGCTGCGCTTGAAGCATTGTTGAGAGATGATTGAATTTCATTAAAAGTATCTAAATCAACATCAAAAATATAAGGATTCTCCGCTGAATTATCTGAATTACCATGAGTATCGTTATATTGTGATAGTGCTTCCGCTGCTACAGCAAGCTGTTCGGCAGTTAATTGTAAATCTTTCCCTTGACCTTCACTAGCCCAATAACCTATAAGATCAATTAAATTAAAATAATTAGTATTAGCATCTTGGACATAATTATCAAATAATGTAGTAAAATCTCCAGAAGTAAAAGCCTATTGGATAGCCTAAGCTAGAGTGTGCTCTTGATCCATAAAGGTGCTTTCAAGAGTACTAGCTAAATCCAAAATTTCACTTCCGCCATTCCAAGTTCTATAATAATGATCATAATCTGGAGACTATAATTCTCTAAAAAGCATATCAGGAGAAAAAGTTGTTACTTCACCGCCGCCACCTTCTTCATCTGAACCAGTAGAGTCTTCAGTTACTTCAACAGGCAGTGGTGCATCAGCAGTTACAGGCAATTCTTCGTCAGTTGTTCCTACAGCATTAAGACTATTATACCATTCTTGAAATGCCGTCAACTCTTCAGGAGTAACAGTACCGGCTGTATAAACCGCCCAATGACCTTCATCAAGAGGAATGGCAAATTCACTACCATTACTCCATAGATCAGTGAGATTACCCATAACTTCTTGCTAAGTAAATCCTTCAATATTTTCTATTACTCTAATTAAGCCATCAGTGCCATCTGCTTGTTCAGAAGTTTCAGTACCAGTTGTAACTTCATCTTCTACAACTACAGGCACTGGCTCTCCTCCCGGCACAGGAAGTGTGCGCGTCACTGCGGGCGGAGTATCTGAAGTTGGAATAGTACGATTATGATTTAGATTTTGTAATGCTTGTAAAACCAATCCTGCTGCCTCTGTCGCGGCTGCTGCCTAAATAGTAGCATCGTTTGCTGCAGCTTCTGCCATTGCAGCAGCATCACTTGCTGCTTGTACATATGCACTATTATTTTCTCCAAAAACACGTGCAGCATCAGCGGCATCAGTTGCTCGACCCGCCGCTTCTTCAGCTGATGTTGCGGCCGCTTCAGCTGCGTCTTTTGCAGCTTGTGCGACTTCTTGTGAGCCTTCAGCGCCAGATTGCGCGAACTCCGCAGCACGCTATGCGACTTCAGCTAAGCTTTGAGCTTCTGCTGCAGCTTCAGAGGCTGCCGTAGCTGCATCAATTGCGGCCTAAATAGCTTCTGGAATAGCAGTTTCAGAAACATTATCAGTACCTACTTCCTAGTTATTAATGCCTGCTTCAACATTAACAGCAGATAAATCTGCGCCTGATAAGGCGCCAAGAATTCTTTCATAATCCAATTCTGAAATATTAGAAAGACTTGTGTAAATATTAGATAATGCACTAGCAACATTGGTCAATGGCCCAGCATCAACTTCACTTAACCCTGATATTATTGTTGGTAAAGCATCAGTAATACCACGAGTAATTGTTTGAGCTACTTCTGTATCTACACCAAAAAGATTATTAACCATTTGTTGAAATGCGGTTTTAGCTTGATCAGGACTTTCAGCACTAAATGTGTATGTAAAATCTCCAAGATCAACAGTATATGTTCCATCCAGATTATTAGTTACATCTTCTGCAAAAATTCTCTCTATTTCTGCACGACCGCCATCAGCAATTTGTTGCAAACGTGCACGAAGATCTGGATCAGAACTAGGATTTATTTCCGTATCATCCTCAATATTTTTAAAAACTGGATCGATACGATGAATTATATTATATGTGCCATATACAAATTGTTCATAAGTTTCATATTCCTAATCTTCCGATGGCGTATGGTCCTAATAGTATCTCCATTGATCCTAGAAAAATTCTTCTCGGTCAGTATACCTTCCATTATGCCCTATATACTCAACTTCATAAGTCTCAGTATTAACTCTTACTTGAACAGGTTGATTACCAATCATAACAGTAGTGGTGCCAACAGTGGTACTGCCCGAATCCCACTCAATTGTTGTATCATTATCAATATCAAAGCCCGCTTCTTCAAGTGCCTATTGAGCCATAGCTTCGGGAATATTATTACTAACCCATCGTCCATTAACCTGTACGGCTGTTACTGCACCATTTTCGTCGATTCGAATTTTTTCTCTTAATGCTAATCTATATATTACATCTCTAGCCTCAATGGTTTCGTCGCTTACTATTCCCTATAATGCCTCGCGAGCCTACTCAGCAGTTACGTCACGCTCGCGCCTATAAGCTTCTACTATATCTTGAACAGTATTACTTGTCCAGTTAATAGTAACAGCCCCTTCATTTGAGAATAAATAAGTAATATCTCCTATTGTTAAAGGAATAGTTACTCCTTCTGGGATATTATTTTGCATAATAGTTCTAAATGATTCATAAACGCTATCTGGATTGTATTCTCCAGATTGAGCAGCCTAATATAAGGCGCTTACCATCGCTCTAAATCCTTCTTGAACTTCGTCACCTAATTCACTAAACTACTATGGTGTCATTCTAAAAATTTCTGCAAGACTAATACCATTAATTTTAGTATCATTTACTATTGCGGCTAAATCAGCATTATAATTTTCACTAGTTTCATCTATGCTATCAATAATATAGTTAGCTAAATTTCGATAACCTTCTGTATACTCCTCAACTTGTCCATCAGCATTTAGTATAAATAGATCAGAAAAATCAATGCCATTACCATCAACATCAATATCACCAAGTTGTTCCATGGCGACAATTAGCTCAAGCATAGCAATTAAGCCATCAAGCATCTCAATCTACGATTGAGCAATTGCATCAATGCCACCTTCAATACCCTCACTCATTAAGTCAGCGCCAGATGAAATACCTATACCGACGTTCATTAAATTAACTTTTAATTCACCAGTATCAACTGTTTCAAGTGCATGACAGCCGGCTTCAATTGCATTAGCTGCACTTTCAAGACTTCCATCAAATGTTAATGCTCCAACTTGAATTGGGCCACTTAATGCGGCAAGATTATTAATTTCATTAGCAATATTATACCAACTCTAATAATCAATAAAACCAGTCTAGGTTGGATTCTTTTCACTATCAAAAGCATCACGCACTAATGTGAAAGCAGACATCCAATCTTTGGCATAATTTAATGGATTATTTTGAGCTCCCGGAATGTTACCTGACATAAAGCTAAATGAATCATCTTCAGATGTAGAACGCACCGCTAAAATTTCTTTTGCAAGTGCTAATTCTTGCTCATACTACTAAATACGCGCATCTGAAGTTTCTTCGTTCGCACTATTAATAGCAGCCTATAATTCAACAATTCTACCCATCGTAGAAGTAACACTAGCATAATTTTCATTACTTTCACGTAATGAACTATTAAGTTCATCAAACACCAACTATGCTTGAATTGCATCAATTTTTTTAAGTTCATTATATAATGTAATAGCAGAAGCTTGAGTTAATTTTAAGCCATCAGTAGTTTGAGTATAATGAAGCTCAATATCTGGCACTAATTCTTGTAATGTCGTCAATTCACTTCTCTTTAAAGAACCAGTAATGCCATTTTTAATTAAATTAGCTAAATTCTAAATATATTCATCAATTGCTTCAGCTAATTCATCTAAATCTTCTTGAATAACTAAACCATTTTCAGCAGCAAGCGATCCTAAACGAGACACAATAGCAGGAATATTAGCATTATTAGATAAAGTTAATATACCATTTTCAAGGCTTGCGCCTAATCCAGTCAATGCAATTTCTATAGCGTCTTCACCATTTTCAATAGCGGTGGATAAATAAGTAATATTTATACGGTCGCCGCCATGCGCTTCAGTAAGAGCTTTTATCTAATCAGTAATATTATCTGCGCGCTAATGATCAAGCTCAATAAGTGAATCATTATATTTAGAATATGCTTCAATATAGGCTTCACCGCCAACTTCCCAATTCATCGCATTAGAGAACTAATGAAAATTAGCAATTCTTACTTGGCCATTGCCAAGCATTTCTAAACCAATACCAGCCATATGATTCATTGCAAATTCTAGGCTATTCATGGCTCCACGACCATACTGTGCCAATAAATTACCCAACTCTTCATAAGTCATGCCCATAGCATTATCAAGAGCACTAATAGCATCAATATTACCTTGATCACGAGCGGTAAGCATTTGAGCATATACGCTATTTAATTGAGTAATAGTTGCTTCGCCAGTGGCTTGCATTTCATTATAAATACGAGCATATACTTGTACTAAATCAGCCATGGTCGCAACAACAGCAGTACCATCACCAAGTTCACGAACTTCTCCACCCGCAGATGCAACAATACTAATTAAGTCACCAGTAATAATTGAACCAACTGTCATTTCGGCTACTTGCTCAATAGCAGTTTGTAAACGATTTACCTATGCTAAGTATACTGCTTGAATATCTTCAGAAGTAACATTATCTTCGCCTTTAATGTCTTTTAGGGCTTGAACTGCAGCTTCTCCACCTTGGATAATCTAATCCATATAATAAGCAGTTATAGCTGTTTGTGTATCTGGAAACCGAGAGAGATTATAACCAGCTCTATATGCAGGAACATTAAATCTTGTTCGTTCACTGCCTTCAAGACTGTCATAAGTTAAATCTACCCAATTTTTAATTGCTGCACCTAAAACTCTTGCTGACCTACCAGTTGCACTAATATCATTACCCTATAAGAAAGAAGTAATGTCAATACTTTCATTAATTAACTATTGTCTCTAATCATCAATATATGCAGTAATAGCATCATTAGACATACCTAAAGATTCTAAAATTGCACGACGTTGTTCTAGGTAAGCATTAATTACATCTGCATTTAAAGTAAATTGCTGTAAATCCTCATCATATCTAAATGCACTTAAATCAATTCTATCAGCAGGGTTCTCTACATGAGCATTATAATCCTCAATAAACTTCTCAATATCAGCCATATTAGAAGTTCCTTGGAAAACTAAATTTAACCCAGATGTAATGGCTTGTAACGCCACGTCTTGCGCGGCCGTCGTATTAGTGCGAAGCATATTGATAAGATTAGTTTTGACTTCTGAATCAATATTATCATCTTCATTAATACGATTAATTAAATTAGTAATATTTAATATTCCATTTTCATAATAATCAGATAAATTAATTCCTAAAGAATGTAATGAAGCTTGTAAAGTGGTCATAAATGTATCTGTTTCAGCCGCGGTTGCGGTACCACCTAAAATCTAATCCCACTTTAAATCAGTTAAAGACTTAATTAAAGCATCTTCAGCCGCATAAAGAGCGCTACGAACCTAATTTTTCTATGCATCACTAAGTCCATCAATATCACGGGCGTCAGAATTAAATGCGTGTATTAGATATTCTTCATATGCAGATAAAGTCATAACATAGGTATCACCAATTTTAACAAAATTATCTGCTAAATTATTAAGATTAAATCCACCTTTCTCAATTAAGGTACTAATATTTTCAGCAGTAAGTGAACTAATATTTCCACTTATACCATTCCAAGCATCCCAGCTCTATGTTAAAATAGTTTGTGCTGTTTTCCAATTCTTGGCCAAATCTGTAGCAGTCCAACCGGTACGTCTGTATAATGCCGCTGCATCTAAATTACTTAAACTAGCAATAAGATTAATTGCATTTTGAGCATACTAAACAGTATTAGTAATAGTTAAAATACCATCAACAATTGCACCAGCATCGTTTGCAATCAAACGAGCCTAATCCTCTAAATCTAATTGAGAAACATTTATCTATTTATTTTGAGTAATAGAATCAAATGCCGCCTAATACTCTTTACTAAGTAAATCAGCCATTTGAGTATCTTGCGTAATTAACCCATCTACATAAGAAGCATAAGCATTACTATATTCAAATGTATCACTAATTGCAGCAACATTAATGCCTTGACCAAATAAAAAGCTTTTAAAACCTTGCCAATCACTGATACGAGTTTTACCAAATTGATCGGTTTCAAAAATACCTTCTAAACCATTTTGCCATCGCTTGGTTACTACATTATAATAATTCGCTAATTCAAGCCCAAATGTTGTAAATGTAGTCTAAAGCGCACTTATATCTAACGATGCACCTGAACTTAATGTAGTAATTACTTGATTAGCATCGGCAAATGCCGCAGTTAATATAGAGGTATAAGCAGTATTTTTATCAGCAATAGTAAGAAGATTTGCTTTATACTAATCATATAATTCATATGCAGTTTGTACAAAATTGTCACAAGCCTCAATTACTCCGTTTACTACGCTTACATTAATATCTGCTTCTTGAAGTAAAGCAATTGTTGTATCAGTTAATATCTGTCCTGCACCTGCTAATACTTCTGTAATAGCAGTAGAAAGCTACTATGAACGAGACTGGGCAATCTAACCATAGA
>Ga0310786_10010441_pt1 | contig 11671 bp, 21 predicted proteins | sample AusTroGonzalo_MG_FD_203881 | JGI IMG/M metagenome (GOLD analysis project Ga0310786, IMG submission 203881) | Bovine rumen microbial communities from tropical cattle in Woodstock, Queensland, Australia - Gonzalo_03 (v2) (version 2) | ecosystem: Host-associated > Mammals > Digestive system >... | reverse complement strand
AACACGCGAAAAACAACCAAAAAAAGCCTTACAAATGGCTTTTTTTTTTTTTTTTTTCTAGTTTTTTGACTATCCAAAGGGGGGTAACGGTCCCTTTGGTGTTAGCTTTACGGCCATTGGTCGCGCTAAAGACTGAATGAAACGCGCTAGACCTTGGGACCATGAGGGCGGGAGAAATGCCCAGACACACCCAAGCGTGACACCAGGACAACGTAAGGCGGCATGGATAGGGCCGCGCGGACAAACTCCGCCGAACGCCGAAAAGGCAGGCTTGTAATTCATGCGGGGGGCCAAGCATACGGGCGTACGGTGTACGGACGAAATGCGGCGGCGCTCCAACCACACCAAAGGCGCGGGTACGTTCCCGCGTGGTTGATTTGGGGGGTTGGGGGGCCCATGCACCGAGCCCCGAACCCGGACGAAAAGGGCCCCCACCGTTCGGCCCAAAAATTTACACACCGCAAATCCAGAAGCGGACCGGCGGCCAAAGTCCGGTTTATTTTCAAGAAAAAAAATTTGTGTGTAACACCACGGAACGCGCGGAATTTTTCGGCCCGCGTGACGGTGTGAGGCGGTTGGCCCCAAGGCGGGCGGCCCATGCGTGGAAAGCTCCGGACCGGGAACAGATCGCAAGGCCCGGCACGGTATGCGGGCGCGATGTTGCGGAGCGCATGGGAGCCGGGGCCACGGTTGCAAGCGGCCGCGCAAGTCTTGGCCGAAAAAACCGCGATTGGATGCAAAGAAGCGGCCGGACCGGCGGCCCCGGTCCGACCTTCAAAAAAAATCTTGCCGTGACTATTGACTTTTGATATATATGTATATATATTTATATATACGTGAGCTGCAATGTTGCGGCCGGAAAACAAAAGGGGTCCATTATGGATAATATGAACAAAGTAAAAAAAAGGAGCTTTATTTTTTGCAATTTCTTTCTTGCGAAAGATAGGGCGCAATTTAAGGCTAAAATGAAAAAGCGCGGTATTGCTACGGACTTTCTAAACGAATACAATTTAATTATTGTGAGTGATAGGAACGCCCGCGGCGTTATTCTTTCTAATATTCCAGAAAAAGCAATTTTTCAAGAATTAATAGTAACAGATGAACAATTTAGATCTATGGAAAACTTTAAAGGGGGTAAAGTATGATTTACTTTGTTTTAGAAGTTAGAACAGAATGGCGCGGCCATGATTACGAAACAATGGACGTTGTAAGAGAAAATTTTAATGATATTTTTGGTATTATTAAAAATCTTTTTTTAATGCCTTTTGGAATAGATACAATTGAATTAAAGCAATACTCATATAACAACGGGAGAACAACTTTGTTAAACTGTTTTAATGTCAAATTTATGGGAAACAACATGATATATGATCCAATTTTTGAATATGTAAATGTTTCATATTGTTTATAAGGGGTAAGTAATGAAACGAAAATTTCTTTTCAACCTTGACGCGGATTTATTGGAACGCGCCAAAAAGAACTACATGGGCGGCCGCATGGAATATGCGAACAATACCGCTTTTATACAAACGCTTCTAATGGTCGCGGCGGGCCATTACAAGGGGGTAAAAAATGAACGTGCCAGATGATGTAAAAAAATGGTTGGCAAGCTTGGACAAAAAGCAAATAAAACAGTTTATTTTATTTGTAATTGCCAGATTTGCCGAAGGTGTAATAAATGAAAGATTTTTTGGGAGATGGTTTAAATGAAGTGTAGTTATTGCAAGTGTGAAATTGTGGACCGTGGTTTTAATCTAATCCCGGTTTGCGATAAACCATTATGTAAAACAATGTACAACGAAGATAAAAGAAAAGTTTTTGAAATGTTCGCTAACATTGGCGGACGAACAACAAGGGGTACAATATGAAAGACAAAGTAACGAACACAAAAAACAGTCAACACAACAGTGCCGCGCACCAATGCAACGCAACGTGTAAAATGGATTGTTACATATACGGTTGTGCGGAAGCGGGGACGCAGTGTTGTAAACTTTTCGGCCGGTTGCCGGACACCGGCGCGGCATAATGGGGGTAAATATGAATAGTATAACAGTATATTAGATGATAAAATTTGCAAAGAATATAGTAAACTAAGGCGGGGGAAAAAATGAAGCTTGACGTGTATCAATGCCCGGTATGCTTCAATACCGAAACCGAACCGGCGGGCCAAGTTAGGCTTTTTCTGGAAACGTGCCCGCGTTGCGGCGCGGGAAACATGGAAAAGGCCGAAACTTCGGTAAGCGGCCCGGAATATGACGAACGCACAAAGGACAAAATGAAACGGCTAAAAAAAACGGCTTGTCGTTTCCTTTGAAAAAATTATATATTCCTTACGTACACAACGTAAGGTTTTTTTTATGGTATATGTTTTGATTTCTTGCGGCGCGGTTGTTCTTCTGGCTCTAGCGGTCGGTAATGATTGAAACAACCCGACACCTTGAAAAGGTAGCGCAAACGGGGGAAGAAATGCGCCGGTTGTGCGTCATGTATTGCGCGGACTTGGGGCCGTGGTTGTCCGTCCCCTTCATGGATTATTACCGTCATATTTGCGCGTTGCCATACATACCGGACCCCCCGGGAGTTGAAACGGTGAGCCGCCCGGCGTATACTCTTAACGGGGAGTATGGCCCGCGTGATTGTGACGATAAAGCCGTATTGTGCGCGTGTTGGTGGTTCGCTCACGGGGTCCCGGTACGGTTTGTAGCAAGCTCAACGAAGCCCAATAAAAAGTTACACCATGTATTTTGTCAACTCGGCAACGGGCTTTTTATTGATCCCACATACAAAAAGAACGAAAATTATATAGGTTTATACCCATATTTCGGAAAAATAACCCGGATTATTGCGCTTACAGATTTTTTTTGATATATTTTTCATACACGGAGTAGAAAAATGGCTTATCTAACAACTTTTGAAGCAGAAACAAGCCCGGTAACTATTGATGACCTTTTCCGGGTAAACGATTATTTTGGGGTAAAGCTTTTTGGTGACTATTGGCCCGAAATTAAGCAAGCGGCCGCGAACATCGCACAAAAGGCCGTTGACGCTCCGATTATGTTTTACGTTCGTTCGTTCGCGAACGAAGCAAGACAACCGGCGGGCGAAAGCTCACAAATTGGCCGGGCGCTCTGGGGTTACAATGACGCGGCGGGCGTTGAGCTTCTGGGGTCCGCGACTTGGGGCGCGGTCAAGCACGAAATGGACGAGCTTTTAGGGTGGAACCCGTTTAGTTCAATAAAGAAAGCGGCTTCTTACGTAACAAAGCCTATTGAAAAAGTAGCTTCTAGCGTTGTTAATTGGGCTGCAAATAGCGGCGTTCCGGGCCTTACACAAGCGGGCAAGGTCGGCAAGGCGATAGGGACAGTTTGGGAAAGCGCAAAGGAAATTTCACCGCTTACCACGGGCGAAAGGCTCGTAAGCTATGCACAAGGCCAAGGCGGCTACACTCAGGAAGAAATAGAAGCCCAAGAAGCGGCCAAGAAGCGCAAGGCCGAAGCATACCAGAGCGCATACAATAGCGGTTTGCAAGCGGGAAAGGCGGCGGCCGCGGCGGGCCGGGCACAAGCGGAATGGGAACGCCAACAAGCGGCCGAAGCGGCCGCGGCAAGCTCTAACGCACTAACCACAACGGCTAGTTTGACAATGAGCCCGACCACGAAAAAGGCGCTTATTATCGGCGGCGTTGGTCTTGGCGCTTATCTGCTCTTAAGGCGCAAAAACAGAAGGCGTTAATTAATGGCTAAAAACGGCATTGACATAATCAACAAGCAGTTGGAAGCCAACGCGGCCGAAGAAGCCGAGCGCGAAAAGACGCGCAAGGCCGAAGCCAAGAAAAAGGCAGCCGCGGCGGCCAAGGCAGCGGCGGGAGCCGCGGCGGCGGCCAAGGCGGCAAGCGCGGCAAGCGCGGCGGCAAGCGCGGCCGCGACAAAGGCCAAGGCCAAGGCGGCAAGCGTTGACGCGTCCATGTCTGCAAGCGCAAGCGCGGCAAGCGCGGCGGCAAGCGCGGCGGCCAAGGCCCAGAAAGCGGCGCAAGCCCAAGAAAACTATAATATCGGTCATGGCGTGAACGTTGACGCGTCCATGTCTGCAAGCGCAAGCGCGGCAAGCGCGGCGGCAAGCGCGGCGGCCAAGGCCCAGAAAGCGGCGCAAGCCCAAGCAATAAAGGACGCGTCCAAGGCGGCCGCGGAAGCGGCCGCGAAACAAGCGGCGGCCAAGGCTAGGGCGCAAGAAGAACAGATAGCGGCGGCCAAGGCGGCCGCAACGGCGGCACAAGCCGACACCGCGGCAAATTACACCTATTACGCAAACGCAACAAAAGGCGGTTCTGGAATGGATCAACAAAGTATACCGGCCGAAGAAGAAACGGCCCTAACGTTGCCTAACGTTGATGTGAAGGGGGACAACCTTAGAAATTCCCTTATTGCTTGCGGCGGGCTCTTGTTTATTTGGTGGTGGTTGAAAAAGAGAAAAAAGGGTAAAAAGAGAAGGGGCAAAAGATGATTTCAGCACTTGACACGAAAGTTAACCAGATTTTCAATTGTGACGATAAACTAGGCGTTGCCATGATGGGACGCGCCAAGTGGAACGCCCTAAAGGGTGAAGTGGCAACGGCCGCCCGGCGCAAGGTCGCGCAAGGGCGCGGCGCGATCATCAATACTTCGGGTATCAAGGCGGCGGCACGTGCCAACGTTGACCCCGTGACAAATACCCTTTTTGGCTTCAACCATGACGCGGGGGCCGAACTTCTGGGCTATTCATGGAGTACGTTCACGCGCCAAGTCAAGAACGCAACGCACAACGTGCTTAATGTTGGCGCGCAAATTCCCATTACTTCGGGTCTTGTATCCACGGTCCGAAGCATTGGCGACCTTTTCAGCTTTGGCAAGAAGGCAAGCACGGAAACCGACAACGCGATAGACGCGGCCGCGGCGGCAATCAAGGCCAACAAGGTAAAAACCGCCCTTATTCTTGGCGGCGTTGGCCTTGGAACTGCCGGTTTGATCTATTACATGGGCAAGAAGAAGAAGCGCAAGGGACGCAAATAGTATGTCTTGGGCATTAACGGACAGTGACGCAAAGAACGTATACAATGCCTTGTATAGGCATTATGCCGGGCAACAATTGCCGGACGGTTCCGGCGTGTTTTTCGGCTTTGCGAACTTCACGCAAGACAAGCTTTACTATTGCATTGAAGCGCTAAAAAAATATTGGTCCTATGGTTGGTATACAACGGACGCGGCCGCACGTAAAACGGCGCTTGAAAAAATCGCTAAAATTCTTTACGTTGACTTTGCAAACGTTGATTACGCCGGTATATACAAATTTCTTGTTTGGTGCTATACGTTCGCAACGAAAAATCCGGATATTCTGGACTACTTCAAGGGCGATAGTTACGGACTAATTGAAGATGTATATAACAACGTGACCGGCAAAGTCAAAAGCACGGCAAGCGCGGCCGCGGAAAATGTAAGTTATGCTATAACATACCCAAGCCTAGAAAAGAGCGTTAACGCGATTTCAAGCGCGATTACTCCCAAAACATCTACTATGATTAAATGGGGGTTGATCCTTGGGGCCGGTTGGTTTATCTGGCGTTGGATTGACAAGAAACTTTTTTAACACGGAGTAAAAAAATGGCTCGTATCATCAAGAAAAGAAGCAAGAAGCGCGGGGGCAAGAAGGCCGCCCGCAAAGTAAGCGTCAAGACCGTTACAAAGCGCGTCTATGTCAAGGCCAAGAAGGCAAAGCGCAAGTTTAGGCGCGTTGCGTCCGAACGCATGGGAACTAAGGATATTGTACTTAGTGTCGCGGGCGCGGGCGTTGGCGGCATTGGCGGAGCTTTTATCCTTACGAAAATCCCCGCGGCCGTTCCACCGGTTGCCGCAAACGGCGCTTTAGCCGCTTTGGGCGGCGTTGCCGCGGGCGTGGGCGTGAAAAAGAAAAACCGTCTTTTGATGGGCTTGGGCCTTGGGGCCGCGGCCGTTGGCGTTCGCGGGCTTATCGCTAACTTTGTCCCGACCTTGGCCGGGTACGATGAAACCCCGGTGTATTTGCCGACACCGACAATGGCCGCACCGTTCGCCGGTGAATTGGCCGCACCGTTCGCCGGTGAATGTATGGCCGCACCGTTTGACGGTGACGGAATGGAAGAAGTTTAAACCACAATAACAAACAACCTAAAAGGGAGTAAAAACATATGTCTAATATTACGGACCCGGTGCTTGTCGCACCCAATGCCCCGGCAATTAACAGTTTTGGCGCGGGCGGCCAGATGTACAACGCCGATATTTTCGGCGGCTTCAATATTTCGGCTCAGCAGGTTAACCCGCTTTTCTCGTTCCGTTCCACGGATCCGGGCGTTACTAACGCGGCTTTGCTTACCAACCTTACGGAAGCCCAGAAAATCGGATCTACGATGGATTTCAAGGCTACCGCCCTTGGTATCCGCATTATCCCGACCGGAGTTTCCGGTAAGGGTGATACCGCATTGACCCCGGATGAAGTGCAGGCCATCAAGAGTCTTTTGGCATCTTCAGTGATCACGCTTACGTACGGAAGCAATGACACAAAAATTGCGGAATTTTCCGGAATGCACCTTATGGCCCCTGTGGATTTCGCGGCCGCGGACGCCACAAACACTTGTGGTATGTCTAACGGCGCTATCAACTCCACGGCATGGATTAAGTTGTCAATGCCGGTTGGCATTGAAGCCAACTTGAACATTGGCGGAACCGTGCGTTTCACTAAGCCGGTCCCGGCTTCTCTGTACTCCACGGCCGATACGTTCGCGTTCGTGGTGGTCCTTAGCGGTCTTAAGATTGTTAAGAGCTAGTCCACAAAGTGTGGACCCCTTGGGGGGCCCCTTGTTTGACTACTTGGGGCCCCTATTTTTTTTCACAATTTTAAAAACAAAGGTAAAGGTTTTAAAATGGAAAAGCTAGAAAGCATTATTGCAAGCATTAAGGACACGGTTTACAAGAATATTGTAACCAAACTTGCAAATCTTTTTACAACTCAGCGTTATGAAAAAACGTTTGACTTTACAAGGACATTTGTAGCGAAGGCAAACACGGCCGATAGTTTCGCAATTCCTATTACTAACGAAGGGCCGTTTTTACAAGAGTCCTACAATATACGGTTTACTGAAAATTCCCGTTACGTCAAAGATGGAAATACGGTAAGTTTTTGCGGCGTAAAGCTCCGTTTCAAGAGCCAAGCCGACAACGCGGCCCAGAGTAACGATTATATCCCGGTACAATTGATTTCAACGCCGGGCGGCCAAAGCATGAGCCGTTACGGTGCGAGGCCATTTCTTCACATTTACCCCAAGGCCGATGTACTCATAATTGAGTATGACAACCGGGCCCCGGATGTCCTTAATGGTGAAGTTTACACCATGGCAGACGAACGTATAGAAATCTGCTTTAACGGCAAGATTTACCCCGTGGGCTAAAGCCAAGGGGGTAAACAATGCTTAAGAGCTTTACAGAAAAATTTTATCAAGGTTTGACCGGTATCAAGCCGGGGCACTTGGTAAATGACGAAAGCGAACAAGTTGGCATTTTGGCCGCGGCGCAAAACTTAAGGTCCAAGGATTACGTTTTCCCGGTAACGGTCAAAAATAGCGTTGTTTCAACGATCCCGGACGCGACAACAACGGCGCGTTGGTTTTTCCTTGTAACCGGCGTTGCGACCTATTGGGAAAGCGGCGGCCGTGACGCACCCCGCGTAAAAGTGGGGTGGCGGCCGTTTGTAAACGAAACGTGCTTTAATACGGAACCGGAGTATTTGGACGCGGTAACGCCAAGCCTTGTTTTTGGCCGTGAATTTTACGATGATCCAATTAATTCTTTAAAGCTTCATTTTGAAGAATACAAGAATTTGTATTACTCGTTAAATCAACGCGTCAACTTGTCCGTTGATGTTATACCGACCTACTCCGGGCAATATGACCGCGGCGCGGTTATTGTTTCCGGTCTTGAATTTTTCACGGGGGAGTAAATGGCAAACACGATTTATAGTCTTTTTCCCTTGTCCCAGATCAAGAGCGAACACGTAACAATTTATCCTTGTTACGTGGAATTTCGCGCACCGATTGTAAACGGTCAATACGTCTTTGAAAACATGGCTACCGAATTTGGCAAGCTTCTACAAGGCCAAACGGGGGTTATTGCGGGCGTTTCCATTTCCGCGAACTGCACGGCCGCGGAATTTACAACGGCTATTGAAGAACCGCTAATGTTGCGCGTTGTGCATGGCGAAAACAAGACCACGGTCAACGCGTCCCCGTTCCCGTTTACGGCGTTTGAGCAAGTGGAAAATTTCCAACTTGATTGGATGGTTACCGGCGCAACAATGAAGCAAGAAGAAGCGTTTTTACTTGATGTTACGGGCAAGGTAAACCAAATACCCGGCATGGCAAACAACGAACTTATTTTACGCGTGAGCTTTAACTATATGCGCGTTTCATCTACTTATTTTGCTAGGGGGATGAGGCAATGGGAGTAAAAATTGAGCTTGAAAAATCGGAGTGCAACACAATTGCAAATGCCCTTTTTTGTTATATGCAAAAAAACGCGGCCAACCTTAAAAAGGATAAAAGCGACAAGGGCAAAAAACTTACAAAAAGCCTTAGAACTTCTCTAGCTTCTGTAAATCAAAAAGCCGGGGAATTGCGGCGTTTTTTCTTGCTTGTCGGTAGGTAAAAAATGCTTCTGGAGCTTAAAAGAGAACTACCGAAGAAAAGCGGGGCCGTGCCTTCGCGGCTCTACGTTGACGGTGTTTTCTTTGGCTACGGTCTTGAAAATCGCGGCTATATGTTCCCGGACGGTCAATATAATTTATGGGCGAGGACTTCGCCAAGCTTCGGAACGAACAAGGTTTATATTGATGTCCCGAACCGAACAAATATAATGTTCCACGGGGGGAACAAGGCTTTTGACGGTGACACAGAAACAAAGGGTTGCGTGCTTATCGCGTCCCAACGTGACGGGGAAACCATCAAGGGGGATTTGTCTAACAAGCTCTTTGACACCGTGGACGCGGCCGGTAGAGGGGGCGAACCGGTGGGGCTTGTTGTGACAACCCCGGCCAAGCGTTATATTGCTATTGGGTTAGTGGTTGCGCTTGGCGCGGGGGCCTATTTACTCACACGAAAACACAAAAAATAAACAAGGGGTAACACATGAAAAAGGACTACACAAACGAAGAAACAAGCACGTTTGACGATTTCCAATTAGGATTGACGGACGGGGAAGAAGTAAGCGGCCGCATTTACCGGCTTTTCCCGGTTGACCGCGTGGGCAATCGCCCAATGACTGAATTTGTCGGCCGCGTCATGGAGCGCGTTGACGAAGACTATATAGGCCGTGAATTTGGCCCCGGCAATTACCGGATTGTCTACACGATCCGCAAGGCGAATGGAGAAAAGGAAATAAAGCAATTTAACGTTAATATTGGCCCGGAGTATGCGAAGTATCACCAAGCCAAGGAAACGGCCACGGAAGCCCCTAAAGGCCCGGCACCGGTACTTGGCGGCGGCTTTGACCTTGGGGCAATTCTGGGGAGCCTTACGGCCGACAAAATCGCGGCCGTTGGAATGGTCCTTAAGGCCGTTAAGGAATTTTTAGCACCGCCCGCACCTCAGCAACCGGCCGTTGATTTGACGCGCTTGCTTGAAATAATGCTAAGCAACAACAAGCAACAAAGCGTAAGTGACGCGATACTTATTAAAGCAATGGACGGTATGCAAAAGCAAGCGGCCGCGCCTTCTGTAATTGAACAGTTACGCCAAATGAAGGAAATTAAAGAAGCATTTAGCGAAGAACTTGAAAACGAAAACAACCAAGGGGACAATGACGAAATGGACATTTTAATAAAAAAAGCTTTTGAACTGTTGCCGGGGCTTCTGGCAAAGAAAAACAATGATTATAGGGCCGCGGGTCAGGAAGTGAGCAACAATACATTTATTAACGGGCTTATCCAAGATAACCCGCAATTGGCCGGGAAATTCTTTGAAGCAGCCATTAAAAAATATGGCTTGGAAAACGCCCAAAATCTCGCGGCGGGCTTCGGGTACAACATTGAGCCGCAAGACGCGGCAAAGGCGGGCTAAACATGGCGAACGTACAAGGTAAATATTTGGTGAGCTTTTCACCGGACATGAACACGTGGAATTTGAGCGACAACTCACGCAACGAAAGCCGCGCACCCGCGGACCAAGATTTAAGCGTTAATTTATTGTCTGGGCTTTACGCGGGCAACTATCTTTATTTTGAACGTAACAACGTATTGAAAATAAAGCGCGTTATGCTTGAAAGCAACGGGGCCCCCGGACTTCAAGCGCCTTTAAAGGGCTTTGCCGGTATTGTAAAGGTGAACCTAAAAGCCGTTACAACGTTAGAAGAAAGCTGTGGGGCTTTTATTCTTGAAATTCCTAATTACAATATGTGGTATGATGTTGACACAATTGTAAAGCCGTTTACAACAACCCCGGCTCCGGATTATAGCGCAAGAATGGATAATTACCAACCGTACAAAATGAGTATTTCAAATCAAGGCTCTTTCGCTTACGATGGTTACAACTTGTCAAGCGATTACGTTGGGCAAGAGTTCCAACCGCGCGTCTTGATGGAATTGGACACCGCGGGCGTATATACAACTAGCTTTATTCTTGTGTAAGGGGGCCTTATGGTAAACGATAGGCCAACGGTTTACAGCATACCAACTATTTACGATAAAACGGCAGGCGGCGGCGGTATTGCATTTAATGATTATTTTGATATTGTAGACAATATATATCAAAATAATTCTTATAATAATTATAGCCCTTTAAAATTAATTGAAAGTATAGATAACAATGATTTTAAAATAGAAGCTAGTTATTATATTGGAAATCCAAATCTTAGTGATTCCCCCGGTTGTTTTTTCAATTTCTATACGGGGAGTTCCTATTCACAATTAGTTTATTTGTTGGGTCAAAGTATTTCTAATCCTAGATCTATACGTTATGGAAATAATTATAAAAATAATACAGTTAGTATAAATTTATTGGCCGAAGTTGACATAGAATGTAACGCGCCAATGAATTTAAAATTTATCAATACAAATATAACTTTACCAGAAGAGCCGGGAGTAGTTACTTTAACCCATATTTGGCCGGTTCCCCACGCGGTGAGCGCACCAAAGGGAAACGACTATAAAATTGGCGTTAAAAAATTTGTGCTTACAAAAAAAAGTACAAATAAAATAATTTGTGATTTTACACCGGTAAAACGAAAAATTGATAATGTAGCCGGATTATTTGAAGCGGTAAGCGGCACGTTTTATACAAGTTCATATTTTAGTTATAGGTAAAAAATCCCCAGAAGCCGCGGGGCTTCTGGGGTTGTAACGTTTTGCCTTTTGCTTTACGGCCAATAGGCATATAGAAATATAGGTTTGCTTGGTTCCGTTGTCAAGCCTACCCGGACAATTTAAAAGAGCCTTAAACGCCCGGTTTTTTCTTGTATCCAAAAATAATTTAAAAACACGCGAAAAACAACCTAAAAAAGCCTTACAAATGGCTTTTTTTTTTTTTTTTTTCTAGTTTTTTGACTATCCAAAGGGGGGTAACGGTCCCTTTGGTGTTAGCTTTACGGCCATTGGTCGCGCTAAAGACTGAATGAAACGC
>Ga0310786_10010440_pt1 | contig 11673 bp, 10 predicted proteins | sample AusTroGonzalo_MG_FD_203881 | JGI IMG/M metagenome (GOLD analysis project Ga0310786, IMG submission 203881) | Bovine rumen microbial communities from tropical cattle in Woodstock, Queensland, Australia - Gonzalo_03 (v2) (version 2) | ecosystem: Host-associated > Mammals > Digestive system >... | reverse complement strand
GGCGTGTTCAACTTCGAGGGCGGCTGCTATGCCAAAGTTATCAACCTCGATAAGGAGAGCGAGCCCGACATCTACAACGCTATCCGTCGCGACGCCCTGCTGGAGAACGTGACTGTGGACGGCGAAGGCAAGATCGACTTCGCAGACAAGAGCGTGACCGAGAACACCCGCGTCAGCTATCCTATCAACCACATTGAGAAGATCGCCCAGAAGGTGAACCAGAAGAGTGCTGGTCCAGAGGCTAAGAACGTGATCTTCCTCTCTGCCGATGCCTTCGGCGTGCTGCCTCCCGTATCTATCCTGACTCCGGAGCAGACCAAGTACTATTTCCTCTCTGGTTTCACAGCTAAGCTGGCTGGTACAGAGCGTGGTATCACAGAGCCCACTCCCACCTTCTCTGCTTGCTTCGGCCAGGCCTTCCTCGAGCTGCACCCCACCAAGTATGCTGAGGAGCTCGTGAAGCGCATGGAGAAGAGCGGTGCCAAGGCTTACCTCGTGAACACCGGTTGGAACGGTACCGGCAAGCGTATTTCCATCAAGGATACCCGTGGTATCATCGACGCTATCCTCGGTGGTGACATCCTGAACGCTCCTACCAAGAAGATTCCTTACTTCGACTTCGAGGTTCCCACACAGCTCAACGGCGTGGCTTGGGGTATTCTTGATCCTCGCGACACCTATCAGAACCGCAACGAGTGGGAGGAGAAGGCTAAGGATCTCGCTGGCCGCTTCATCAAGAACTTCAAGAAGTACGAGGGCAACGAGGCCGGTAAGGCACTCGTCGCTGCAGGACCGAAGCTCTAATCAATTGACAATTGATAATTGATAATTGATAATTGGCTGCGCTGAAAAGTGCAGCCAATTTTAATTATATCCGTTAATATAGCCAAATTATGACATATTTTCTTTAATTATAAGGTGAAAATGACTTGTTTTTGCGGAATTGTGAGTAACTTTGCAGCCGAATTGTGAGTAAACTGTATATCAGACAAGAATGAACAAGCATTTTTCTGCACTCCTCGCCTTGATCATGGGGGCGCTGCTAATGACATCGTGCCTCACGTCAGACGACGGCAGTGAGATAATTTATAATAACGACACAGCCATCACCGCCTTCAGCCTGACGACCGTGAACCGATATATCCATACCACCTCCAAGAGTGGTAAGGACTCTGTCTATAAGAAAGTTATCACTAATCCCGCGACGTTCAACATCGACCAGTACGAGAAGAGGATCTTCAACACAGACTCGATTTATGCTGACTGTGACCTGAAGCACGTCCTCATCACCATCACCACCAAGAATAGCGGGGTGGTTGCCATCAAGGACATTGGCAGCGACACCTTGCGCACTTACAACTCGACAGACTCTATCGACCTCTCGCAGACCAGGGAGTTTCGCGTCTATTCCCAGAGCGGAAGTACCTATCGCTCCTATCAGGTCACCGTCAACAAGCACCAGTCGGTCACCGACAAGATCATTTGGGAAGAGATGCCTGCTGACAGTTATCCCGTCGACACCAAGAAGGCTCAGTGGGAACAGATCGTAGCCGACGCAGGACTGGCCTGTTTTATCGGTGCCGGTACGAAAGAGGCCTATGCTTACAGTGAAGACGGACAGCTGATGGTGACAACGGATGAGGGCGCCACATGGAATCCCGATAGTCTCGACGAGAGTTCGTTGCTGCTGCCGAAGGAGAACATTGCCTTCGTGTCCTACCCCTACGCTGCCAATGAGAAGACAGACTACCAGATACTGGCTGGCTGCCTGGAAGAGGGTGAGATTACCAGTTGCCTCTGGAGAAAGATCGCCGAATACGGAGAAGACAGCGAGCCCGGCAAATGGGCCTTTATGTCTACAGAGATATTCAACCGATACTACCTCCCCGCCACAAACGATCTCAATCTCGTATGGTTCCATGGTCAGGTACTGGCTATCTGCAGCAGCTGGATCCGCAGCAGCATAGACGGCGGTATCACCTGGAAGATATCTTCTGGTCTGCAGCTCCCTGCTGACGACCTGATTGAAGTGGAAGTCCGTACTGACGATGAGGGCGCACTCTGGCTCAAGGATAAGAACTCGGACAAGGTATGGCGAGGAACAATGGTGGAAGAATAGCCCTATTGGCTGTCCTCCTTCTCTCCGCCGTCATTGCCAAAGCCCAGGACGACCCGGAGTTCAAGATGGAGGCAGGAGCAGGAGCAGGACTGGTGGCCTATACCGGCGACTTCAACGGCAATCTGCTGAAAGGCATGCAGCCCTGGGGCACACTGATAGCCAAATACCACCTGAGTCCACGTTCGGCTGTAGGGTTCAACCTGGGAATGGGCAAAATCAAAGGCTCCAGCGACAATGCGGAGACCTGGTATCCGATAGAAGAGCCGTATGAGTTCAATAACACGCTGACAGAGGGAGTCATCCGTTATGAATACAACTTCTGGGCTTACGGGACAGGAAAGGAATACCGTGGTGCGCGGCGCTTGGCACCGTTTGTAACCATCGGCTTTGGAATAACCCACCATAGTGGTGAGAACAGTGGCATCACGATGAGTCTGCCCATCGGTGCCGGCATCAAATACAAGATCGGGCAGCGGCTGAACCTCATCGCAGAGTGGGTCTTCAGGCTCACACCGAGTGATGAGCTCGACGGGAGGAAAGACCTCTACGGCATCAAGAGCAGCGGACTCTTCAAGAACACCGACTGCTACAGCGTGTTGCAACTGGCACTCACCTACGACATCTTGATGAAGTGCAAAACGTGTCACAACGATAGATACTGAGAGAATTAAGAATTGAGAATTAAGAGAATTAAGATATGGAATCGACATTGGACATGAACCGCATCCCAAAGCACATTGCCATCATCATGGACGGCAACGGACGCTGGGCTATGGAACGTGGATTGGATCGTACATTCGGCCATAAAGCCGGACTGGACAACCTGGAGACCATCACCACCTTGTGTTCTAACTTAGGCGTGAAGTACCTGACGGTCTATGCCTTCTCCATAGAGAACTTCAACAGGCCTGCCTATGAGGTGGAGGCCCTGATGGGGCTGGTGCTCAGCTTCTTCAAGATGCAGTTGTTCCACAACAATAACGTGAGCTTCAACGTCGTCGGCGATATGAAGAGGCTTCCCCAGAGCGTACAAGACAAGCTGAACTCGATGATGGCAGAGACAGCTGGCTACGATGGTATGGCTATGACCATCGCCATGCCTTATTCATCGAAGCAGGAACTGGTGAACACCACGAAGATCATCGCCGAAAAGGTGAAGAGCGGTGAAATGGCCATCGATGACATCAGCGAGGAGACCATCGAGAAGAACCTGTGGACGAACTGGATGCCTGATCCCGACCTGCTTATCCGTACCGGTGGTGAGGTGCGCATCTCCAACTACCTGCTCTGGCAGTGCGCCTATTCAGAGTTCTACTTCTGCGACTCCTACTGGCCCGACTTCAACGAGGAGGAGCTCCATAAGGCTATCATCAGCTACCAGAACCGTCAGCGCCGCTTCGGCAAGACCGAGGCACAGATAGAGGCCGAAGAAGACGTAAAAAAGTAAAAAGGTAAAAAAGTAAAATTAGAAAGTGACTTATTATATTATAAATAAGGTGAAAGGATTGGTGAGAGGTGTTTTACCTTTTTACCTTTTTACCTTTTTACCTTTAAGTGTCATGGCGCAGGACAAGATCGTCAACCCCGACATCTCCTATGCCGGCACGCCCCGCAGCTGTGAGATCGGAGGCATCGCCGTCGAGGGTGTCGAAGGCTACGAGGACTATGTGCTGACAGGCCTCTCCGGACTCAGTGTCGGACAGATGATCGAAGTCCCCGGAACCCAGATTACCGAGGCCGTGAAGCGCTATTGGCGCAACGGACTCTTCTCGAAAGTAAGCATCACAGCCGACTCCATCGTGGGCAGCAAGATCTACCTCTGCATTCACCTCGGCATGCGCCCCCGTATCAGCAGTATCAACTACCACGGCATCAAGAAGGCAGAGCGTGAGGATATGGAGGCGAAGCTGGGCATGATGCGCGGCGGACAGCTGACGCCGAACATGCTCGACCGTGCAAAGATACTCGCCAAGCGGTACTTCGACGAAAAGGGTTACAAGAATGCGGAGATTGACATCATGCAGCGCGACGACCCGGAGAAGCCCAATCAGGTGATTCTCGACGTGACCATCGACAAGAAGGCGAAGATGAAGGTACATCAGCTGATCTTCGATGGTAATACAAAGCTGACGGACAGTAAGATCAAAGGTTCTCTGTTCAGCAAGGGTGCCTTCGGCAAGATCCACGAGGCCGGCAAGTTCACGAACATCTTCAAGTCGAAGAAATTCAACGACGAGCGCTACCGTGAGGCTAAACAGGCGTTGCTCGACAAATACAACGAGCTGGGTTTCCGTGATGCCACCATCCTCGAAGACTCCGTCTCGAACTACGATGACAGTCACGTCAATGTCTATGTGAAGATCGACGAAGGCGACAAATACTTCATCCGCAACATCACGTGGGTGGGTAACACCGTGGTCACGACAGACTATCTGAACGCCGTGCTCGGGATGAAGAAAGGCGATGTCTACAACCAGAAGCATATCAACAAGCGACTGAAAGAAGATGATGACGCTGCAGGTAACTGGTACTACAATAACGGTTACGTGTTCTCCAACATCGATCCCGTCGAGGTGAATATTGTCGGAGACTCCATCGACCTTGAGATGCGCGTCACCGAGGGTCCGCAGGCTCATCTGAACCACGTCCGCATCTATGGTAACGACCGCCTGTATGAAGAGGTGGTGCGCCGTGAGCTCCATACGAAGCCCGGCGACCTGTTCAACAAGGAAGCCATCACCCGTTCCATCCGTGATATCGCCTCCATGGGCTTCTTCGATCCTGAGAAGGTGACGCCAGACATCAAGCCCAATGGTGAGGACGGTACCGTAGACATCAACTGGATGCTCGAGCAGAAGAGTAACGACCAGCTGGAGTTCTCCTTAGGTTGGGGACAGACGGGTATCATCGGTAAGGTGGGTATCAAGTTCAACAACTTCTCCATCCGTAACCTCTTTGGCAAAAATAAGCTCCATCGCGGCATCCTGCCCTATGGCGACGGTGAGCAGCTGGGATTCAGCTTCCAGACCAACGGTTCCTACTATAGCTCGCTGAGTGCGAACTACGGCACGAACTGGTTCGGCGGCAAGCGTCCTAACAGCCTGAGCATCGGTGTGTTCTACTCCAAGCAGTCGGATATCTCCAGCTACTACCGCAACAACGCATTCTATAACAACTATGCGCTCTACAATTCCGGTTACGGTATGTACAACACAGGTATGTACAACTACGACTCGATGCTCGACGACGACAAGACGATGACCGTCTTCGGTGCCTCCGTAGGTTGGGGTAAGCGCCTGCGCTGGCCTGACGACTTCTTCCAGCTGTCGCTCTCACTGGGCTACACCCGCTATATGCTGCGTGACTGGAGCTACTTCTATATCCACAACGGTAACTGTAACAACATCAACCTGGGTCTGACGCTGTCGCGTGTCTCTACTGACAACCAGTTGTTCCCGCGCCGCGGTTCAGAGATGACAGCATCCATCACGGCTACTCCGCCCTGGTCACTGTTCGACAACAAGGACTATGCCCATCTGGCCAAGAACAGCAACTCTCCCACGTATGAAGCCGAGCTGCAGGATGTCTACCGCTGGATTGAATACTACAAGTGGAAGTTCAAGCTGCGCTCGTTCACAGCCCTCACAAGCGGCCAGAAGTGCTTCGTGCTGATGGCGCGTGTGGAGATGGGACTGCTGGGCAGCTACAACAAAGACAAGCGCTCACCGTTCGAGACATTCTACGTCGGTGGTGACGGTATGAGCGGCTACTCTTACGGCTATTCCGAGGAGACCATCGGACTGCGAGGCTATGAGAACGGTTCTATCTCTTACTCCTCAGCCTACGAGGAGATGATGAACGGACGGGCCATCTCGTCGTACAACTCCTACGCCTACGACCGCTTCACGCTCGAGCTCCGCTATCCGTTCATGCTGGGCAACACCACCATCTACGGTCTCGGCTTCCTCGAAGGCGGTAATGCCTGGGCAAATGCCAAGGACTTCAACCCCTTCAAGATGAAGCGTTCTGCCGGTCTCGGCGTGCGTATCTTCCTCCCCATGGTGGGTCTGATGGGTATCGACTGGGCCTACGGTTTCGACAATGTCTACACCAACCAGGCAGGTGCGATGAAGCAAGGCGGAAGCAACTTCCACTTCATCCTCGGACAAGAGTTCTAAAACTTTTAAACCATTCGATAGTTTTCACGTCTAAAAGATGTAACAATAAAAAGAGAACGCTTATGAAGAAATTAATCATCTGTGTAATCTGCGCCATCTGCGGTTTGACTACAGCACAGGCCCAAAAGTTCGCGCTGGTGGATATGGAGTACATCCTGAAGAACATCCCCGCCTATGAGCGTGCCAATGAACAGCTGAACCAGACCTCCAAGCAGTGGCAGGCAGAAGTCGACGCCCTCACCACCGAGGCGCAGACACTCTACAAGAACTACCAGAACGAGGTTGTCTTCCTCTCCAAGGAGCAGAAGAAGGCCAAGCAGGATGCCATCGTCGAGAAGGAGAAACAGGCTGCCGACTTGAAGAAGAAGTACTTCGGTCCTGAGGGAGAGCTCTACAAGAAGCGCAACGCCCTTATGTCGCCCATCCAGGACGAGATATACAACGCCATCAAGGACATTGCCGACACCCGTGGCTACCAGCTCGTGCTCGACCGTGCCAGTGATACCGGCATCATCTTCGGCTCCCCGAAGATTGACATCTCTTCTGAGGTTCTCAGCAAACTCGGCTATTCCAATTAACCGTCTCCATTCCCCTCCTGAGTTAGGAGGGGCTAGGGGTGGTCTGAACAAAGGCTAATGAAAATAAGCATATAATAATTTAAACGAATAAGAAAATGAAAAAATTAATCATCTGCGCTATTTGCGCTTTCTGCGGCATCACCACCGCCAACGCACAGGCCAAGTTCGGCCATGTGAACACTCAGGAAATCATTCAGGCTATGCCCGAATACAACACTGCCAAGACCGAGATTGACAAGCTGCAGGCACAATATGAGGCAGACCTCAAGTCGATGCAGGACGAGCTTCAGAAGAAGGCCGACGCTTTCGACAAGGAGCAGGCAACCCTGCCCGACAATATCAAGCAGCGCCGTCAGACAGAGCTGCAGGAGATGTACCAGAAGATTCAGCAGAGCTATCAGGACAACCAGCAGGCTCTCCAGAAGGCTTCTTCTGAGAAGATGCAGGCCATCACAACCAAGGTGCTCGAAGCCATCAAGGCCGTTGGTCAGGCAGGTGACTTCGTTATCATCAACGAGATCAACGCCGGCATCCCCTACATCAGCACCACGCTATCTACTGACGTAACCGCCCAGGTGAAAGCCAAGCTCGGTCTGAAGTAAGATGAAGCGATTAGCAAGTATCATAATGTTTATGTGTGTTTTCCTGGGCATATCCGCCCAGGAAAACAACACTTTCCGTTTCGGCTACCTCAGCTACGAGGCGGCCATCCAGTCGATGCCTGAATATGCCAAGGTGCAGCAGCAGATGAAAGTGCTGCAGGAACAGTATCAGGCAGAGACACTGCGTGTGGAAGACGAGTTCAACCGCAAGTACGAGGACTTCCTCGACGGTCAGCGCGACTTCCCCCGCACCATCCTCCAGAAACGCCAGACGGAGCTGCAGGAGCTGATGGAGAAAAATATCCAGTTCAAGGAGCAGGGCCGCCAGGAGTTGGCCGAGGCAGAGCGCCAGGCGATGGCACCGCTCCGCATCCGTCTCATCGAGCTGCTCAGTACCATCGGGCGTGAGAAGGGCTATGCCTTCATCTACGACACAGACACGAAGGCGCTGCCCTTCGTGAACATCACCTTCGGCGAAGACATCAACCAACTCGTACAGGATGCTCTCAAGTAGTCCAGGCCCCATCGGCGTCTTCGACAGCGGCTATGGCGGACTCACTATTCTGAACAGCATCCGCCAGCAGCTTCCCCAATACGACTATCTTTATCTGGGCGACAATGCCCGTGCCCCATACGGTCCGCGCAGCTTCGACGTGGTGTATGAGTTCACGCGCCAGGCTGTGTTGCGCCTTTTCGAGATGGGTTGTCATCTCGTGATCCTCGGCTGTAACACCGCCTCCGCCAAGGCCCTGCGCACCATCCAGCAGAATGACCTGCCCAAGTGGGATCCTGAGCGCCGTGTGCTGGGCGTCATCCGTCCTACGGCTGAGGTCATCGGTTCCCTCTCGGAGTCACGTCACGTAGGCGTTCTCGCCACCGAGGGTACCATCAAGAGCGAGAGCTACAACCTCGAGATCCAAAAGCTGCATCCCGACATCACCGTCAGCGGAGTGGCCTGTCCTTTTTGGGTGCCGCTGGTGGAATACAACGAAGCCGACTCCCCAGGAGCCGACTACTTCGTGAAGAAGCGCGTCGACCAGATTATGGAGAAGGATCCTCAGATCGATGCCATCATCCTCGGCTGCACGCATTATCCGCTGCTCATGCCGAAGATCCAGAAGTATCTCCCTCAGGGTGTAAAGATCATCTCGCAGGGCGATTACGTGGCCAGCAGCCTGAAGGCCTATCTGGAACGCCACCCACAAATAGAACGGAAGTGCGCCAAGCACACTTCCGTCCATTATCTGACTACAGAAAATCCTGAGAAATTCAAGGAATCAGCCCAGATCTTTCTCAACGAGGAGATTGAGGTGGAGAATATTACCTTAGGGTGATTCATTGAGGCGGTTCAGACCACCCCTAGCCCCTCCTACTCAGGAGGGGAAGCTTACGCATCGATGTTGGCGTAGGTCGCATTCTTCTCGATGAACTCACGGCGCGGCTCCACATCATCACCCATCAGCATGGAGAAAATCTCGTCAGCCTCGGCGGCGTTCTCGATACTCACCTGCTTCAGCAGACGGTTCTCGGGATTCATCGTCGTCTCCCACAGTTGCTCGGGGTTCATCTCACCCAGACCTTTGTAGCGCTGGGTATGAAGGGCCTTGTCATCACCGTTACCGGCCACGTACTTGTCGATAAAGGCCTGACGCTGCTGCTCGGTGTAGCAGTACTCCGACACCTTCTTATACGTACACTTGTAGAGCGGCGGTGTGGCGATATAGAGGTGTCCACCCTGGATCACCTGCGGCATGAAGCGGTAGAAGAGTGTCATGATCAGCGTGTCGATATGAGAGCCATCGACGTCGGCATCGGTCATGATGATGATCTTATTGTAGCGCAGCTTGTCGATGTTCGCCTCACGGTCACCTTCACCCTCCACGCCGAAGCGTACGCCAATCGACTGGATGATGTTCATCACCGACTCCGACTCAAACACACGGTGCCACTGTACCTTCTCCACATTCAGTATCTTACCGCGCAGAGGCAGGATAGCCTGGAAGTGACGGTCACGGCCAGACTTGGCTGAACCACCTGCGGAGTCACCCTCGACGAGGAAGATCTCACACTGCTGGGGATCCTTGTTAGAACAGTCGGCGAGCTTGCCGGGCAGTCCGCCACCCGTCATCGGGTTCTTGCGCTGCACGCTCTCACGGGCCTTGCGGGCGGCGATACGTGCGGTAGCGGCGAGCACCACCTTGTCGCAGATCATCTTCGCCTCCTTCGGATGCTCCTCCAAATAGTTGGCGAGGGCCTCACCCACGGCTTGCTGTACGGCACCGGCGACCTCAGAGTTGCCGAGCTTCGTCTTCGTCTGTCCCTCAAACTGCGGCTCAGCGACCTTGATGCTAATCACTGCTGTAAGGCCTTCGCGGAAGTCTTCGGGTGCAATCTCGATTTTAGCCTTCTCGATCTGCTTGGAGATCTGCGGGTCGTTGTCGGCATATTTCTTTAAGGTACGCGTGAGAGCCGCACGGAAGCCTGCCAGATGGGTACCACCCTCAATGGTGTTGATATTATTTACATAGGAATGAATGTTCTCTGAGTAGTCGGTGTTGTACATCACGGCCACCTCGATGGGGATGCCCTGCTTCTCGGTCTTCAGGTAAATCACGTCATCGACGAGGTGCGTACGGTGACGGTCTACATAGCGCACGAACTCCTTCAGTCCGTCCTTGGCGTGGAACACCTCTGGCTCACGCAGCTTGCCGTCCTCATCAGGGCGCAGGTCGGTGAGCGTGATGGTGATGCCGGCATTCAGATAGGCCAGCTCACGCATACGGCGGGCGATGATGTCATATTTATATTCCGTCGTGGTGAAGATAGTGCCGTCGGGCCAGAACTGCTGGCGCGTACCGGTCTTGTCGGTATCACCCACGATCTTCACATCGTAGAGGGGCTTACCCTTCTCGTACTCCTGCTGGTAGATATGTCCGTTGCGGTACACCTGCGACAGCATGTGGGTACTCAGGGCGTTCACACAGCTGACGCCGACGCCGTGCAGACCACCGGACACCTTATAGGAGCCCTTGTCGAACTTACCACCGGCGTGGAGCACCGTCATCACCACCTCAAGGGCACTCTTGTGCATCTTCTCGTGTTCGTCTACGGGGATACCACGACCATTATCCAACACCGTGATAGAGTTATCTTCGTTGATGGTCACCTCGATATGGGTGCAATAGCCAGCCATCGCCTCGTCGATAGAGTTGTCGACAGTCTCGTTGACCAGATGGTGCAGTCCCTTCTCGCTGATATCACCGATATACATGGCCGGGCGCTTACGGACGGCCTCAAGACCCTCAAGCACCTGGATGTTACTCGCGGAATAATTCTCTTCTTGAATCAGTTGTTCTTCTGTCATTTTTCTATGTCTTGCAAATTTTGTGTGCAAAGGTACAAAAAAAATCTCAGATAAACTATGTTTATCTGCTAAAAAAACACAAAAAAGAAACCGCAACCCTTTCGGATTGCGGCGCTCATCTATACAAAGATAAATTAAAGCTTGTTGATGTGCTGTGCGAGGCTCGACTTGAGGTTGGCTGCCTTGTTCTTGTGGATGATGTTCGTCTTGGCGAGCTTGTCAAGCATCTTCTGTACTTTCGGATACAGGGCCACGGCCTCTTCCTTGTCAGTCATAGCACGCAGTTTGCGCACAGCGTTACGCATTGTCTTTGCGTAGTAGCGGTTGTGAAGAGCTCTTTTCTTCTCCTGGCGGATGCGCTTCACAGATGATTTGTGATTTGCCATTTTTTTAATTTAATGTTTAATGTTAATACTAAAGCTTGTGGGTCTTGCGTCACTACGACTGCCCTGGGCAGCCCTTGCGGGCTTCCGCCACCTTATCCCGACACGTCGGTAGCACTTGGCTGTGCAGATGACGGATTTAATGTAGTCCCTAGGAGAGTCGAACTCCTCTTTAGAGAATGAAAATCTCTCGTCCTAACCGATAGACGAAGGGACCATCGCCAATGCACAATTCATAATGCATAATGCATAATTGCGCAAAAAGCGGGTGCAAAGGTACTGCTATTTTTTGAATCCACCAAATTTTCTTCTAAAAAAATGTCTTTTTGCTTAAATTATTATGCATTGTGCATTATGAATTGTGCATTATTTATTATCTTTGCACCTTGTATGCTGACGAAGACTCAGGCCATAGTCCTTCATTCCCTCAAGTACGGCGAGACAAGAAT
>Ga0310786_10010438_pt1 | contig 11675 bp, 29 predicted proteins | sample AusTroGonzalo_MG_FD_203881 | JGI IMG/M metagenome (GOLD analysis project Ga0310786, IMG submission 203881) | Bovine rumen microbial communities from tropical cattle in Woodstock, Queensland, Australia - Gonzalo_03 (v2) (version 2) | ecosystem: Host-associated > Mammals > Digestive system >... | reverse complement strand
TACAAGACTTTCAGAGCCGCCCAGGACGCACTTGTCCTCATAGAGTCCCGCAGAGCATGAGAATACCCCCACGGGGGATAAAATTTCAAAGAGGTCTACCCCCACGGGGGATAAAAAATAAAAGAGGTCTGGAAAGGAGACAAAACAATGATTAAAGAAATAATTATAGCACTCGTACAGCCTGGTGACACAGTAGAGATAACACCTAACCGCAGGATGCCAAATGCTGACCGTAGATTCAGAGTAGACGCTGTTCTTGAAAATGGATTCTTATATGGATGTTCTATCACTTGTGACGGATATGTAATGCCGTTTACATGGATTAAAGATATAAAAATTGTAGCTTCCGCCGGAAAGTAGACAAAGTTTTCAGCAGTAGAAAGGAGATAAGATCATGGGACGTTATGTTACGACAGCACTCACAGAGGAAGATTACAACAAGTTGGTTAAGACCATCCGTATCGGATACACCTACAACGGAGTTAAGCACCGCCCGAACGATCAAATAGCCACCATCCTCGTATTAGAGGGTAATCTTGGCTGCCGTATCGGTGACATCATCGCATTAACAACGGACAGCTTCATACTTGACGGTGGTATATGGAAGCTGAATATCTCCGAACAGAAGACGGGCAAGAAAAGATACTTCATCGTACCGCAGGCCGTCAAAGAGTTTATAGACCACTACTGCAAGGCGAACGGCATCACATCCGGTAGGCTGTTCGACATCGAATCCCCTGCTGTATGGAAACAGTTAAGAGCGGCAACGGCTTATCTCGGTTTAGAGAATACAAGCACCCACTCGCTTCGTAAGAAGATAGCTTGCGACCTTTACGAGAAGACCAACCACGACATAGAAGCTGTCTGCTCATTCCTGAATCACAGTTCGATCAACACTACCAGGAGATATATCAAACGAAGTGACGCACAGTTGGAAGCCGCTATAAGCGCATCTGTCAGCATCGCATGACCCCCAGGGGGGATAAAATTTCAAAGAGGTCTAATATGGCAAACATTTCGAAGAAAGCATTACAAGAATATCAAATATATATAAAAGAGAAAACCGAAGGCCGCATACTAACACCGGACGGGCTAAAGACTATCTGCGAAGCCTGCGATTATGAACCCACGGCTATAGGGGAATACTTTTTACAGACGCTCGTAAGATTCTACCCCCACGGGGATAAAAAATAAAAGAGGCATCCCCCCACGGGGGATAGAAAAATAAAGAGGTTCTTGCATCTTTCCAGAACCTATGGTATTATACCAACACGCACCGCTTTTATAGCGGATCGGTATTTATAACGCAAAGAGAAGAACCCCGTAACAGGGGTTCTTTTCAGTTATTCAGCGTTTTATTTAATTTCTGCCTTGTACTTGTCGATAATTTGATAAGCCAACATCAATCCAAACCTTATGCCCTCGTTATAATCTCCATCCGACATGAAATCATATTGTTTTTGGTCTATCTCGGTGCTTATTTTGTCAAGCACTTTCTCAATAATAGTATTTTTATGTTTTATTGTTGTGTTTGACGCAATATTCCTCATAAAAGCCGACTGATTATCTAATGTGTCCATAGTCCATTCAGTTTTCTTCATTTGTCACCTCCAAACTTATCCTCACTTTCTTCCCCTAAAATATCCTTATACATTTTTTCCAAAGTACGATATCTGATGATGCTACTTATCAGTATGGCAATATTGCATATTAATATTATGCTGAAACATATTATTTTAATCATTTCTCTTTCCCGTCCTATATACCTCATCTTTTATCTCTATTACCTTAACGATGTGATTATATGATCCATCGCTATTGTTAAAATCGTTGTGAGTATTGAGGGATTCAATAGCATCTTCGAGAGTTTCATACGCTCCGTACCCCGACCCCTCATCGTTAAACACCATATAGTATTCAAGTCTATCTTCGATATACCGACAGCCATTAGAACCGTACCATTTGCACATCTCCCGGTGTATGCAATTCTTACACCACTGCCTTCCTGCGGCGGTCTTGGGTACTCCGTTATCGCCCTTACTACTCTCCCGCAAGTAATCAGTTATCTCTCGAAGCATCCTTATAATCGTTTCGCCATACTCCACAACCAATTTTCCTACCATTCACTCACCTCACTATATTTCCTGTTGCTTTGAAATGATCTACCTATTGTTATTGCAATAAAATCGTTGATTACCAATTCACGGCTATATCTATCTGTTGCGGATTCGTCATTATGAATGTTCCGGTATCAACAACGATTCCCATTCCCAGCGATGTATTCACAAGGCTTCCATATGGATGTATCTTCTGATCGGCAGCAACCATGATGTAGTCTCCCAACATTTTAGCCCCGTCCTCGCGTTCCCAATACTCACCCTCGATGCCTCTGTTCTGTGCGTTGCTGACTACCTTTTTCATGGACAGATTGTAGTAGGTTTCCTTATGTCCCTCGAACTGAACCGTCCCTTTTGATTTAGTCAGGACACCTTCGGCGGGAACGGGTGTCGGATTCGCTTTAACGTCCTCTTTAATCTCTTCCTCGGTTTCCTCTATTTTCTCTTCTACAGCTTCTATCTCTTCTAATTCCTGAACTATCTCTTCCTCGGTTTTCTCTACTTCCTCGATAACAGCTATCTCTTCTTTAACCTCGTCATGTGCTATGTATACCTTCGGGTATGATGATGTTATCCTATCTACCGTGTCCAGAGTCCTCTTGCAGAGATAAAAGTTAAATAACATACTACAGATTGATACAACCGCGATCACGATTGTATAGTTTCTCAAATATCGGTTACTGTGTCTTTCTACCATCATTCTCCTTCCTGTTATTCAGCGTTTTATTGTGTTTTATCGTTATCCCATACCATTTTTGCCAAGTCAAACCCTTCTTTGAAACCTTTTCCGAATCCAAAGCAATATATAAAAGCTGAATATATTAACAGAAACGGTACACCCACTATTACAATCATTTGTATACTTATTGTCATTTAATTACCCTCTTTCCATTCAAAACCTCTACACCTATTCCAATAATTTGTTATAGTGTTGTATTTTGAACTATTCGGATTAGTACATCCTGTGCAATCATGGTAATTACCCCAATGATTACCTGTATCTATTCCTCTCCAATACTTGCAATGTTCACACTTGACATTTGACTTCTTTGTTCTGTCTATCGTTTTTGTATTCACTCAACCGCTCCCTTCCATTCTTGCTCCGCAATTCGGGCAAAAGTTACCGCTTCCATAGGTTCGCTTGCCACATTCTGAACATTCCACGATTTTTTACCCATTGACTTCACTATTGCATATGTATATCCAATGCCCTGTCCTCTGCTCTGATAATGCCTTGATTGCCATTTCAAGAGCCTCTTTATGTTCGAGATTTTGCGGAGTATCCCATAACCTTGATATCCATAACCTTGATATATCAGTTTTTATAAATTCAATAGCTTCTTTGTTTGTCATACTTCCTCACTCTCCTTTACAATAAAATCGTTTTTTATTGCATTTTTGCCTTATCCTTGTACTTGTCAATAATCTCAAGTGCTTCTTCAAGTCCATCTTTGCTCATAATCTCGGCTCTTATCTTGTCAAGAATAGGCTCTTGGTGATGTGTCAATTCGTGAAATAGCTTATTGGTAACAATAGTTAAGCATCTTTTTTCGCAATATTCTTTTACATCTTCCAACGTTATCTCTTTTGGCTCTTGCTCTAATTCACCTATCATACGTTTTAATGTGTCAAACCTTGTGCAATCGTTGTATGCGAAGTTTATGTCTTTGAAATATTCAAGTATTTCTTCTTTCATTCAATCACCACCTTTTCAGCGTTTTATTATGTTTTCTATTTCCACTATTTCAGTTACCCAATCACACGGAACAGTGCTTTGCAATTTACACCCTACAAAATCCATGTCAGCATTAAAACTCTTGTCACGTTCACCAAATACACATTGTCTGCATTGCGTTTTATTGCAATAGTTTTTTATCTGTTCCAATGCTTTCATCGGCGGTCTACTCATGTTTTTATCACCTCACAATTAAAATAAAATCGTTGTTTATCACATCACTTTTTCTTCGGAATCCCGTCTCTTTATCTTGTCCCTGGAGATGTGCTTAACCTCTACGCCCGTACACTCGTAACAGCTTGCTTTAATATCCCATCCGTTTCGGGAGTATTCGTCCCATATCTGCTGACTTACCAAGACGATTTTCTGTATAACTTCCGGTTCTAATTTCAATTCATCGTATAAGGCCAACAGTATTCCTGCGTATACGTCCTCACACATCTTCGCGACCATCTGATCTATGAGGGCTTTATCGTAGGTCTTATTGCCGTTAAAGAATTTCCCTGCCATTACTTCTTCTCCTTATACTGTTCTCGACTTCTTTCACTATGTAATGTTTAAGTGCTTCCTCGACTGATATCTCGTGCTTTGCGCAGTATTTGTCTACAAAATCTTTGAAGTTTGCGTTTGAATTGTATGTCTCCATCCTCTTTACCTACCTTTAATATTGTTTCACTCACCCCATGCCCTATGTGATACCGTATGCCGCAGCTACAATCTACAGGAACGTCATACCCAGCGTTAAATTTCATTCGGTCTCGACGATTCCACCAATACTTCACACCACATACCGGGCAAGTTATAATATTCATTCCGTAACCTCACAGAAATTATCTGTTACCCATTTATAACCGTGGTCAGTTATCATATCGCCTATAAACTCATTGAGGTTATTCTTTATGATGCACATTAAACAGTATTGCTTTCCCTCATCCTCATACAGTTTTGTTACACCGTCTATCGTGTCTGCATCGCAGTTTTCGCCGTCACATACATAATGGGTAACGTGCTTTCTTCCACAATGGATACAGCCTTGCGGACAGCCTACGCAATAGTCATCCGTTCTCCGCATCGTTGCCCCCTTTCCACAGGACGTATACGCTTACGGTCTTGCCTGTGTAGTCACATTTTTTCTTACCGACTATATCCACTACTCCATTCTTTAACATCTCCGTTAAGCGCGGGCTTGTGAAGTTACGTTCGCTTGTCGGGATATAGCCTTTCCGCATCATCATTACAGCTATTTCTTTTGCCGTCATGCCTTCCGAACTGGAAAGACATTCTATTATCTGACGGTATCTCTTCTGCTTGTCTACAGTTTCGTGGGCTTCTGCCCTGGTTTCACTCGGTATAGGATCACAGAAGAACTTACCTTCCATCATCCGAACACTCCCTATGATAGCGTTCACGCTCCAAGTCATATATCATGGCTAATGTTGCTGATATCTGTGTCAGCTTTAATGCGATCACGTTATCATTCTTCTTTAAGCCGTCTTTGAACACTTCACAATCCTCATTAACGATGTCATTTAGCCTGCTCATTTATCCACATCCTTTCTTTTTCTTCATCTATCTTTTGTCTCCGCATCATTTCCCTTGCCGCATATTTTTGAGCGCATCCGATACATCTTACTCGTCCTGGAACTGCTCTTTCACCGCAGCTACACAATCCTATTCGTTTGTAATACTCGTAACGCTCTTTCCCCTTATCCCGATAATACTGTGCTTCGTACTTTTTCACTTCTCTCCTTTCGCCATTTCATCAAGTGCTTTTGCTACTCCGTAGGCCAACCATTTTGCCAACGGGGTCTTGTATTCTCGTTCTATCTCGCTCATTGTCTGTACCACGTTCTCCCAATACTCATCATTATTTTCAGGGATTGCGTAATCTTGATAGAACTGCCAAGCCCGCGTAAATGCTTTCCACTCATCGCTTCCCTTTTCTATCGTTCTTTTCATACATCCCCCTTAATCAAACGGTGTTACCATGTTTTCAGGTATGAATGAAACGTGCGCTCCATCAAATTTCATATCACAACGTCCGGTCTTGCCCTGCCTCGACTTCTCGACCTTTAAGCCTTTTTCTGATTTATCATCTGGGTTCTTGTTCCACATCAGCATGATAACGCTTGCGTCTTGTTCGAGGTTTCCTGCCTCTCTTAACTCACCCATAGAAGGTTCTTTATTCTCTCGTCCTTCTGACGCTCTGTTAAGCTGCGAGAGTGCTATTAAGGGTATGTTAAAGTCTATCGCTATGGCTTTAAGCTGACGACTTATCTCGCCTACCTCTGCCGTTCTGTTACCGTGGTATCTGTCATCAGCCACAAGAAGCTGTAAGTAATCCACTATCAGGATGTCATAATTCATCTTCCGCATATCGGATCGTATGTCAGACACCTTTTTCCCACCCGTGGAGATATATAAATTGTTCTGTGTTTTGAGTTCTTCTACAGCTTTCTGATATCTTGGCTGTTCATCATTCAGAAATCGTGTTGCCAACCTCAAACGTGTTATCTCTATACCGGACTTCGCCGCCACAAGACGCTCGTAAATCTGCTTATCGGTCATTTCCAGATTATAGAACCCGACTTTCAGACCGTTTTTCGCCCACATCTGCGCCCATTGTGTTACAAGTGCTGACTTCCCAACCGCAGGCCGCGCACCGATTATAATTAAATCTCCGCCCTCGAAGCCGCCTATCATTGCGTCCATGTCTTCTATATTGAGCATTGCCCTTGGTCTGTCTTGGTCTATGAAGTATTTGTCGTGATATTCTTCTGTTATTTCTGATACTGTCTGCGTATGGCTGACTTCATTGTTTCGCAGACCATCCAACTCATTGATAAGTCGGTCTAACTGTTCCTCGACCGTTGCATCTTTTATTTCGAGATGTCCCAAGATGGAATCCACTCGGTTCTTCTTGTAATGATTAATAATGGTTGATGCGTAACCGCCTATCTGAAATGCAAGGACATCTCTTGTGAGACATTTAGTAAGCGCATCGTCTATTTCGTAGTCCTGATAATCACTTGCTATAGCCTGCTTTATCTCAACGTATGTGAGTTCTTTGTTATTCTCAAACCCTTTTCTGTATTCAAGATACATCCGTCCCAAGATACCGCTTTCAAACATTTCCGGTGAAAGTGTGTTATATACCGTTTCCATTGAGTCGGGTCTTGTCAGCAAGCAGGAGATCAAACTTTCCTCGGCTTCTATGTATTCAAACATCTAAATCTTCCTTCTTTCTGTCTATCGCTACGCCTTCGATCCTTTCATCTGCCTTCATCCGTCCATGGTATGACGGTTGTTTCAATGCGTACAATTTCCATGTTTCCCCCTTTCAGCAATCGTCATAATTCAGCCCCTTGGATAACCGCACATCAACGCCGGTATCTTCGTCATGTGCGAATAATTCAAGCATACAATTACAATCTGCCATCATGTCATGCGTGTCGATAATCTTCGCCTGTTCATCCTTGAACGGGTACACCTTGCGCATATCTTCCACAAGTCCGTTGAATTGTGATAACGTCATTCCCTTCAATCTTGTCATGTGTTCACCTTCTTTCAATTCTACGTTTTATTCCATTTTTGCTCCGCAATTAGGACAATACTTATACCCCGTTGTGTCACCAGCCCAATTACATTTAGAGCATTTACATATTTTTCTTCCAAATCCATTAGTGTAACAAAATATCCAATGCCCTGTTTTTGGCTCTTGCGGATTGACTGACGATAACTTTTGTATATCCTTAACATTAACTACCATACATTATTCCTCACTTTCTGCCTTATTTGATTCTATGATTGCATTAATGCTCTTAATTTCATCGTACCAATCACAAAAACCTTTATTGATTCCGTTCTCTATTAACTCGTTTCGATCAATCAGATCACCGTGACCTTTTGGCAGTGGTGTTCCATTTTTGATTATTTCACTCGCCCAAGTATCTTTGACAACAATGTGCTCTCCATAATGAATTTCTATATCTACCCCGTTTTTAATTTCTTCATATACTTCTTCGGGTATCTTAATTATTAATTCTATATCTGCCATATTTATTCCTCACTTTCTGCCTGCCCCCTAACATAACTAGCAATCTGTGCCGCCGCCATTTGTAAACCTTCAATTCTCCCATTTTCCTTTGCTATTCTTAACCTGCAATCAGTTACATCATTGTTAGTCTGTTCTGTCAGATATACCAACATCTTATCTCTATCTTCTTTTGTCATTCAATCACCCTCTTTCAGCGTTTTATTGCATTTTCTCCGTTTTCTGCAAACCATTCCTCAACTGTCATTTGGTGTCTTTTGTGGTTTATTCCGTCTTTCAGCCTATACCCTATCCGTCTATATTCATCATATACAGGCTTCCATATCCATTCGCATTGCTTCCGCTCATTAGGGAAATACTTTTCAAGCGTGTTAAGTTCTTCTTGTAGGTTTAATGCGAAAGGACAGCCTTTACACCCTGTTCGATAGAAGTTATATGGTGGTTTATATACATCACATAGGGCAATTTTATATTCATTTACAAACCACAATTCCCACTCTTTATTAACAGGCACTAAAGGTTGAAAGCGTTTCATGTTTTTGCCGCTGAATATAAGGCATTTACTATTTTCTCTCTGCCCCCCCTCACTCCTCATAATTCCCAAAATGGTATATTTTTTATTGTTCTTTACTGCCCATTCATCCAACGGTTCTTCTTTCATCTTTACACAACATTGATGAGATATTTTGAGTTTGTTATCATCTGTAAACTGATAACGCAATTTAGACGGACACGGTCGCCAACAAGTACCATTTACATATCTTTCTTGGTATTTTGTAAGTGTTCGGCTTTTTTGCCATCTCGCCACCGTTATTGAGTGCCTTTTAGACTTAAAAGGATAACCAAACTCGTCAAGTGTCTGCTTAATCGGGACGGACGGTTTTATGATATTTATACGAGCGTCTTTTTTTCGATAAATCAATCACAAAATCCCTTATCATGTTTAATTCTATCCCCGTATTTGCATAAACTCTCGGTATTTGGTTATTTGGAATAGCCATATCGACAAGGGCAGACAATACAACGCTGTCCATACCACCACTAAAAGATATATAAAAGTTTTCTTCGCCGTATTGATTTATCACGGATTTTATTTTCGCTATTCTGTCTTGTAACAAAAACTCATTTTCTGTCATTTTTTCCCTTTCTCAAAATCCAATAAAATCGTTGTTCACTTCTTTACCAAAAACTTCATAAACGGTAAATATATCTTCTTGAACTCTGCTAATGCGATTGCGATTGTCAGATAAGCGACAGCTACATCTACGAACATTGCGGCTACGAATAATGCGTATAATCTCGTCATATACTCACCCCCTTGTCGTGTACGATTTGCCTTTTTTGTTAAGAAAATCGTATCATGCGCTATGGGGGTTCATGTAGTTTTTACTGCCGAATAGCTGTTCATTTTGACGAATGGTCGTATTCCATTCGCAACCCGCAGTTGGGACAATAGTTACTCTTTACATCTTGTATTTCTTCACACTCTGAACATTTAGCGTATATCCATCTGTCCATTTGATGATCTATCCACGATCCCGTTTTTGCTGAATCACGCTTGCCTGCTTCGTAGCCCTGCATATAGGCTTCGCGTTCGCCTGGAGTTCGCTTTTCAAGATTAATTGTCTCCATTTTCGTCCTCACTTTCAGGAAACCTTTTCTTTGTCACAGCTATAGGGAACTCTTCTATCTCACTCGCCCATACCGGTTCGCACCCAAAGGCACTATATGCGAGTGGAAATCCCCCTATTCCATCGAACAAACTACCCATAGTCGGATGTTCTTCACCTGCATTATGGAGTTCGTTTACCATGCGTTCCGCCATCCAACACCAAAAGCCTGTCTTTCTGTTTGTATATCCCACGGCTATACTGTTTCCTAATGCTTTATAGCGAGGGCTATCAGCATCTCCTTTATGTAATTTGCCTTTGCTGTCGATCCAATCCCCTATGTCCGTCCATCCATCGGGATACCCTTGTAACCTTTCACACTCTTTCGGCGTAAGCCTTCTTACTACTGTATTTTCCGTTTCAGCACTCCTTTCTATAATCAACGCTGTGTAATCTGTAATCCGGTTTTGATGATCTCCCGTTATGGTGCATACCACCCCCCCTCACCATTTCCACGAGCATCAAAGGTCTTGCAAAATACACTTTCCCTCGTTAACATATTGACTTCCTACTCCTTTGTAATCCCTTGCACACAGCGCACCTATTGTGTCTGCATTACCCCCCCGCACCTCTACTTACGATAGTCGGGGATAATTCCTCTTCTACCGAAAAATCAAACTTTGCGTTTGCGCCCTGGTTAAAGGATGCCCTATCGAGTCCATAACATACGGTAGGTACATTGTGAGTATCATTCCTGCCGGAAAGAAGTGTGTGAGTCTTTTCTTCATTGGCCCCGACATTATGAGCGTCAAGTCCATAAGTGATAATTGCTTGCTGATCGTGCATACAGTTTAATGCTCCCACTTTATCCGATTCATTAAGCTGCGCCACTTGCCCGTTGCCGATACATACAGCGTGTTGTTCTACGGTGTTTAAGGTATACATTGTTTCACTTTCCACATACCCGTCTCCCCTATGGGACTCCCTTGAACCGTTCCCCTCAATTACTATCATTCCACCTTGGTTGCAGGCAGGATTCCCGCCGTTGTTGTCTAATGTCCTTGCGCTGTCAGCTTCATATATCCCGCTGTTTGGGTTTTCTGATTTCATTGCATTGCTGTCATAGGGAGATATCCCATAACAAACAACATCTCTTTCTATTCCCTTACGTTCGCCACAGCCTTTGAAATAACTCGCATCCAAAGTCCCTGCCACATCACCGTTAATCCCTTGCATCACATATTGTTCACCGCCGCCGCCACGACATTCGCCACTGTATAACGGTCTTGCTATTCCATTTTCAGGCGAGATTTGTTTGCTCTGAATGTCCCACGGGGTAAGACTTGCGGTAATCAGCGTTTGATCTTGACTTACTCCGAGAGTCGCACTTAACTCGGTCTGTACTAAAGGTCCCTTTCCTGCTTTCTTTCCGTAACAATCACGCTCTGCACCCCCCCCTAATTTTGAGAGTGAAGCTTGACGCTCCAGGGCTTGTTTCAGTATCGGCGGCAGTTCTTTCCCTCTCCGGTTCGCTCTGTTCAGAATCCCCTGGCAAGCTTTCGGGGACAGATTGTACTTCGGGTCGGGATTCTTTTCCAACACTTCCGATAACTTTGAAGGCTTCGGCATACTCGGTTTCTCCCCGAAGTTGAACATCAAATAAGATTTTTCCGGCTGTATCTCCATTAAAATCCGCGACCAAACATATCCGTTTGCGTCTCTGCGGCACTCCCCAAAACTGTGCATCGTGAGTTCGCCAAGCAATGCTCCATCCGTCTCCCATGATGAGTCCTGCGTTACTCCATTTTTCCGAAGATCGAGGAATAACGGCATCTTTATCTGCGACTTTCGCTGTTTCCTCGAGGACGGCTCGGAAGTCTTCTCCTTTATTGCTACTAAAGGCTCCTGGTACGTTTTCCCAGACCATGTATCGGGGCTTAAGTAATCGAATATCGACATCTGCCCCGCCAAGTTTTCCCAACCGTCTTCTGCTCTCATCTCTCATCTCCTTTACTATTCTTATCTGTTCCATAAATAGGCCGCTACGTTCTCCCGCAAGCCCCGCTCGTTTTCCCGCTACACTTAAATCTTGGCTAACAAGGTGAACCACCTGTAACAACGTCAACCATCGGCACACAAGCACCATTTATCTCACATAC
>Ga0310786_10010437_pt1 | contig 11675 bp, 8 predicted proteins | sample AusTroGonzalo_MG_FD_203881 | JGI IMG/M metagenome (GOLD analysis project Ga0310786, IMG submission 203881) | Bovine rumen microbial communities from tropical cattle in Woodstock, Queensland, Australia - Gonzalo_03 (v2) (version 2) | ecosystem: Host-associated > Mammals > Digestive system >... | reverse complement strand
ACGGCCTATTCGTTGTCAAACGGTGGCCCTATCATCGTGCCGGGCACTGGTGTGCTGGTGATGACGGCTGTGGCACCTCATTCGCTGAATATCCGTCCTATTGTTATTCCTGACACAGCGGAGGTAACGCTCGACGTGGAGAGCCGTAACCACTCTTTCCTCGTGGCTATCGACGGTCGCTCCGTGAAGTGCGGCGAGGGGACGCGCATCACTCTGCGCCGTGCACCTTATAATATTCAGGTGGTGAAACGCAGTGGCAAGCTATACTTCTCAATGCTGCGTGAGAAGATGATGTGGGGAGCAGATGTGAGGTGAGAAGTGAAGAGTGAAAAGTGAAGAGTGAGAAATGAAGATTCTTGAGCGATTACATAATCCGGACAGCAAGTACACCGTGCGCCAAATACTGCGGTGGCTGTGGCGTGTCATGCGGGGTAACCGTACGCAGGCTACGCTCAATGCCGTGATAGGAATCCTGGGCGTGGTCTGCAGCCTGCTGATGGTGTGGGCCATGCAGCGGGCCATCGATATGGCTACGGGTGTTCGGCCAGGTTCGTTCTACTGGGGCGTGGCACTCATGGGTGTGATTATCGCGGGAGAGTTTGCCTTGGGCATATCGAAGATGTGGATTAAGAACATCCTCGGCGTCAAAGCCCAGAACCGTATGCAACAAAGGATGCTCGACCGCTTGCTGCGAGCAGAGTGGCGCGGTAAGGACCGCTATCATAGTGGTGATATCATTAATCGCTTGGAACAGGACGTGCAGACGGTGGTTAACTTCATCACCGAGACGCTGCCCAATACGCTCTCGGTCGTCGGACTTTTCCTGGGCGCTTTCTTCTACCTGATGCGGATGGACTTCTGGCTGGCTGTCATCACCGTGGCCATCCTTCCCCTGTTCTTTGCCGTCAGCCGTATCTATGTGGCGCAGATGCGTAAGTACACTCGCCGTGTCCGTAGTAGCGACAGCCAGGTGCAGAGCCTGCTGACTGAGGCCGTCCAGAACCGTATGCTCATCAAAACTCTCGAGGCCAGCGATCGCATGGTCGATCGGCTGGGCGATACCCAGACGGCACTGCGATGGCATGTGCGCCAACGTACTAAGTTCTCGATAGCCTCCACGCTCTTTGTCAACGGCGGTTTTTCCGTGGGTTATCTTGTGGCATTTCTCTGGGGAGCCGTCCGCCTCAGTGCCCGCACCATCACCTTCGGTCAGATGACCGCTTTCCTGCAGTTGGTCTACCGCATCCAGGGACCGGCTCGCGACCTGACGCGTCTGGCTCCGGCCTTTGTCAGTGTCTTTACTGCTGCCGAGCGCCTGATGGAGTTGGAGGAGGCACCGCAGGAGCAGTTGGGTGAAGGCGTGTTGCTGCCAGCACCCTGTGGTGTTCGCTTGACAGACGTCACTTATGCCTATGAGGATTCAGACCTGCCGGTTCTTAATCGGCTGTCATTCGATTTCCGTCCCGGTACGTGTACTGCTATCTTGGGTGAAACGGGGGCAGGTAAAACAACACTTGTCCGCCTGATACTGGCGCTCGTCCGTCCGCAGCAGGGTACCATAGAGATTTATTCCGGACAGTCCGAAGATCCTGGCACTTCCCGTTACTCCGTTTCCCCCTTGCATCGCTGTAATTTTGTCTACGTGCCTCAGGGGAACACATTGCTCAGCGGCACCATCCGCGATAACTTGCTCATGGGGCGTCCTGACGCTACGGACGACGAGCTGTGGAGCGTCCTTCACCTCGTTTGTGGTGACTTTGTCGCTGCGTTGCCTCAGGGTCTTGACACCGTCTGCACCGAGGCTGGTGGCGGACTCTCTGAGGGACAGGCACAACGTATTGCTATTGCCCGTGCCCTGCTCCGTAATCGTAGCGTCATGCTCTTCGATGAGGCCACCTCGGCTTTGGATCCCGATACGGAGCGTCAGTTGCTGGGGAACATACTTTCCGACCGCAGCAAAACCGTCATTTTCATCACCCATCGTCCTGCCGTGGTTGACTATTGCGACCAGGTTCTCAGGGTGGAATAGTCTATTTGTGCTTACGGTTGGCACGCTGTTCGCGGTACTTAGCCTTTTGTTTGGCTGACCCGCTGCCGTGCGCTCCCGTGATATACTTCTTTTTCTTGGCTTTGGTCTTTACCTTACCCTCATTAGGGTCGCGGCGGTCGCCGCCACGCCCGAACGAGATGCCATTCTCCAAGATTTTCTGAAAATCCTCTTCTCCAGTCATATCACTTCTCACTTTTGACTTCGTCGACTTTCCTCACGCTCGGCCATTTGCAAGCGAGCTTGCATGACCCTCGCTTAATCGGAAAGTTCACTTTTCACTATTCACTAGCGAAGCGTTTAGTGGTGGAAAAGTCTTACTCCAGTAAACGCCATCGCAATGCCATACTTATCGCAGGTCATGATGACATGGTCGTCACGCACCGAACCGCCAGCCTGGGCGATGAACTCCACGCCACTCTTGTGGGCGCGCTCAATGTTGTCGCCGAAGGGGAAGAAGGCATCGCTGCCCAAGGCTACCTTTGTGTTCTGGGCTATCCAGGCTTTCTTCTCTTCCAAGGTCAGCACCTCGGGCTGCTCCGTGAAGAACTGCTGCCAGGCACCGTCGCGCAGCACGTCGTCGTGCTCGTCCTCCGATATGTAGACGTCAATGGTGTTGTCGCGGTCGGCACGGCGGATACCCTCCTTGAAGGGCAGTCCCATTACCTTCGGATGCTGGCGCAGCCACCAGATGTCGGCCTTGTTGCCGGCTAAGCGGGTGCAGTGGATGCGGCTCTGCTGTCCGGCACCGATGCCGATGGCCTGGCCATCCTTGACGTAGCAGACAGAGTTCGACTGCGTGTACTTCAGCGTGATGAGGGCAATGATCAGGTCGCGCTTGGCTTCAGCAGTAAAAGTCTTGTTCTGCGTGGGGATGTTTTCAAAGAGTGCGGGGTCGTCCAGCTTGATTTCGTTGCGACCCTGTTCGAAGGTGATGCCGAAGCATTGCTTTGTCTCTACGGGAGCAGGACGGTATGTCGGGTCCATCTTGATGACGTTATAGGTGCCCTTGCGCTTGTCCTTCAGTATCTCGATAGCCTCGGGGGTATAGTCGGGGGCAATGACGCCGTCGCTCACTTCGCGCTTCAGTAGCAGGGCAGTGGTAGCATCGCAGGTGTCGCTCAATGCCACGAAGTCACCGTACGACGACATACGGTCGGCACCGCGGGCTCTGGCATAGGCACAGGCGATGGGCGACTCGTCGAGACCCTTGATGTCATCGACGAAGTAGATCTTCTTCAGCGTGTCGCTCAGCGGCAGTCCCACAGCGGCACCAGCGGGGCTGACGTGCTTGAACGAGGCGGCGGCGGGCAGTCCCGTAGCCTCCTTCAGCTCCTTCACCAACTGCCAAGCATTGAAGGCGTCGAGGAAGTTGATGTAGCCGGGGCGGCCGTTAATCACTTCGATGGGCAACTCGCCCTCCTGCATAAAGATGCGCGAGGGTTTCTGGTTCGGATTACATCCGTACTTAAGTGCTAATTCTTTCATTATCGTGTGGATTTTTTCTTTTCGGCTGCAAAGTTACGAAAAAACGAGGGAAGAACAAAACAAACGCGTTTGTTTTTTCTTCCGAGTGCCCCTTTTAGGCCAAACCGCCGAGGCATCACAATGGATGTCTCGGCGGATATTTATTACAGAGGGTTAGGGAGAGTATTATTCAAACGGGAAGTCATTGAAGATTATTCGCGTGTCAGCCTCTACCGAGCCATTACTGTCAACGCCGCCATAGCCGATGCCATTTTCGCTGCTGACACCATTGGCATCGCTGGCGGCTATCATCTGTTCGCTGATATATTCCAGCACCTCAACGGCTGGAGTCATATATTCATTCTTCATCTTCTGTCCTCCTTTCTTACTTTATCACCATTTTCTTTCCGTTCTTCACATAGACGCCCTTTGTCGGCACGTTTACACGCTGGCCGTTAAGGTTGTAAACTCTACTATTCACTCCCATTCCCGCTAAAGCGCCTACCCGTTGCCTTTCACTATTCACTAACGTAGCGTCCAATGTATTACCATCAAGCGAGAAGGTAATACGGGCTTCGGCTACATCGTAGTAAGCATCCAGCACATCCCTGAATTCAAAGTAGGCACGGAAAGCCTTGATGGGTGAGTCACCGACTGAATAATAGAACTTGTTGCCGCTCAGGAACACGTTTTCCTCAGGTACTGTTGTCGCCATATAGGTGCCGTACATATAACCGCGCTCCGAAGCCTTCGTACCTACCTGTACCTTTGGCTCGGCACTCGCAGCAATGTTGACCCCGTCAACGGTAAACTCCGTCACAGGTTCCTCCACCTTGATAATATAGGGATGGTTAGCCTCAATAGCTGTCACCGTGGTAAAGCCGACATTGATGCCCACGACACTTTCGCTTTCCTTTACAGGACTCCAGCTGGTAAAGTCGCCCAACTGCACACCGTTGCCAAACGCCGCCTTCACCTGCTCTTCAGTCATAGCGAACGGCAGGCAGATGGTGCTCCAGTTACCAGCAGCGATAGTACGCACCACTCGGACGTCAGCACCTGTGGCATTATCAGGAGCATCCGTTGCAGCCTCATCCAGCAATAGGCGCTCGTCACCAGCACTATTAACAGTAACAGTAGTTTCCAATTCTTCCGTTGTATAGAACTTGCTGATGTCCGTCTCCGTTAGCTTGATATTCCTCAGCACGATGGGATAATCATTTGCGGTCATATTCTCAGCAACAGCAACCTGTAGCGTGGCAATCTCACCGTCGTTACCAGTAAACGTCTCGTCATACTGTGAACTGCAGAGGAATCGGATGGCACCGTCCTGCTGTTCGCTGAATGTCAGGTCGTGTTCGTCATCCTCGGGCAAACGGCTGGCGTTCAATGCGCCTTGTATCCTGCCCTTCGCACTCTTGACAGCAGTCATTCCCTCTGGCAAATAGAGGTCGAACTGGAAGCCGCGAATTGCTGCCGTGTTCTTCATCTTAACAGAGATAGCAGTCTGCGTACCAGGAGCAACGGCGAACGGTTCAATGTAGATGACGTTATCATTGCCACTAATGTCCGTATTGACCTTCTTCGGACTGCGCGATATCTCACGCGAGCCGCTGTTGCCGTAGATGTTACCTGTATGGATGATGTTCGCAATACCCGTATAGTCGCTGACATCGATGGTGCCGCTCTCGTCCACGTCGCCCGCCTTGGCCACGAATCCTTGCGGCGTGTCGCCGTGGATGTGGTTAGCCACGCCCGTATAGTCGCTGACGTCAACGGTACCGTCGCTGTTGATGTCGCCAAGAGTGTACGACTTGATAGTCAGTTTGCTGTTCACCACGGCTGTCTCATAATACTTGCTGATATCTGTTTCCGTCAACTTCATATTCTTCATTTGAAGAAGATAGTCGCCGTCGGCCATGCCATCGGCAATGTTCACCCGTAGCGTGGCAATCTCGCCGTCGTTACCCGTAAACGTCTCGTTGTACTGCGAACTGCAGAGGAAGCGGATGGCTCCGTCAGCCTGTTCGCTGAACGTCAGGCTGTGCTCGTCCTCATCAGGCAGACGGCCTTCACTCAGGAAGCCCTGAATCTTACCCTTCGAAGACTTCACCACAGTCACGCCCTCCGGCAGGTAGAGGTCGAACTGGAAACCGCGAATCGCTGCCGTGTTCTTCATCTTCAGCGAAAGGGTTGCCTGCGTGCCGCACATCTCCTCCATCGGCTCAATATAGATGACGTTGCTCATCGTCGAGATGTCTGTTACCTCAATCTCCCCCTGTGGGTCATCGGGATTAACTGGTTCAGAATTCCCATCAGCAATTGAAGTCAGATAGGGATAACTCGTTCCTTCATCAATCTCCCATATTGTTTCAAAATCCCATCCTAATGTAGTGTATGTCACTCGCTGCTGAAGTTCCTGCAATGTTTTTGCGGTTCCATTCATTATGTCATCATTGACCTTTCGTGAGATACCATTCACAGACAACAACATATTATCCAATGCATAGTTGTTGAGTTGCGGAGCTACAGAACCATTCTTAAAACCGCCTATTACACGGAAAACATTTCCCACATCACTGTGTGAAACAATATATTCATTCATTGCAGCACAATTAGATATCATGGCATCTGCCCCATCATTATATCCGACAAGACCACATGCAAATGTTTTCGCGCTCGTATTTAATGTGGTGATGTTGCCTGAAGCGTAGCAATTAAAAATATTTGCATGATTGTCAGCAGCAATGCCAGCACTATACATATCACATTCTACAGAAATAGTACTAAAACTATTTGAAATAGTAGCATAATTGTCACCTACAAAACCACCAGCTTTCGAATCTTTTCTTGCTATTGATATTTGGCCTTCAGAAGTCGACTGATTAATGTCCCCCTCAGAAACAGCAAACAGTCCACCTGCATACACAATAGTTCCATTTACAATACCATCATTATCTTCCACATTATCGATTATGTCTCCTTTAAATTTACATAGAGTAGTTTCTGCAGATGATGTTCCTGCTATTCCACCTATTCTATTTTTCCCAATAACAGATGAAGCAAACACGTTAATATTTCGAATTGAGCCGCCATTAAGTTGTCCTGTCAACCCTCCCACGTTATATTTACCGCTTACTTTTCCATATAATGACACATTTTCAATGGTACAATTATTTAGTCTCCCGGCAAGAATTCCGACATTGTCAATGCCACAAACGCTTTTACCTGAAGCTGTTTTAATTATCAGGTTTTTAATCGTTGCTCCCGTTAGACTTGCGAATAATCCTGTAAAATCGTCTTCTCGCGATACAAATAAATTGCTTATAGTATGATTATCTCCATCTATGTTGATTACGGCATCTGCACTAACAGATATTGGCTGCCAGCCCTCAGATAGAGCCCCCTCTGCTATATCTCTTGCCAAATCTATATCATTTACTAATTTGTAATAGCCACCGGCATAAATGTGTTTTAAATCGGAGTACGTCTTTACCAAGTAAGGTTCTGTCTGTATACCTGTTCCCAAATATGATACATATCTTTCGGTAATATAAGAGGGATGAAGATTGTCAGCTATTGCCTTTGCTGTAATTTTAACACCCGATTGTAGCTCTGGTACATCTATTTGCCATTCGTTATTCTCTACAGAAGTAATGAGTTCCAAATCTTCTATTGTGATTTTTACTGTGCCACCACTTATACTATTACCAGATATTGAATTGTCACCACTTGTGAGATTTGACTGAATGATAGGGGGAGCAGTTTGAGTCTGTAAATACGGCAAGCATTCTGTATTTTGTATGCTCCAAGTAGATCCAAAGTCCCAAGACAAGCCTTGATAAAATGTAGCTATTTTAATATTCCTCTCATCAATATCAGTTCCATGAAGACTCGTATTTGACTGGATGTCGGATTCACCCAACATAACTCCTCCAATAATAACTTTTGTTGAATATAATGAATAGCAGTTCTTAGGTGTAGCGCCTGCTATGGATTGAATTCTACCTATATTATTTCCTTCACTTTTTATAGAGGTACAAATACAGACGTTTGACTCTACTAAAGGGTTGTTACTAAATGTGTAACCACTTAAAATACCACCCACCTTGTCATATCCTTCTATATCCGCTTTAGCATAATTATTATTAACTCTAACATACCCATAAAAGCCTCCATATTTACTAAGCCATACGTCACCGCCATTATACCCTACAATACCTCCAACATATTCGTTGGCACTAATGTATCCATTAAAATAATTATCTGATATTTTAAAATCGTGATACTGTCCTGAGTAGCATTGGGCATACCCTATGATGCCCCCGACTTTATCTCCCTTAGCTATTATGCTGCCGGAAACTGCACATCTAATAATATCACTGCCAGTGCCATTACCCGATATACCGCCAACGAAGCCACCCGTTGTATTAATTTTTACAGATGCATAACAATCAACTATGGGGCTATTTTTGGAACCTCCATTAATATCTCCACTTATACCTCCTACATATTTATTTGCCGATATTTTTGCATCAACTTCACAATTAGAAATCTTAGATGCCCCATATCCGACAATACCACCTACATAATCTTCACCTGAAATTGAACCGGTGAAGCTACAATTACTGTAATCCAAACCAGGACCTGTAGATGTATACCCTTCATTTGGTCTGTCAAACCCAGCAATACCTCCAATATATTGTTTGCCTTCTATCGTTCCCGTAAAATGAACATTTTCATATTCCACCTCATCGTGTGAACTTCCAGAATAGCCAACGATTCCTCCAACATAGTTATTTCCTTTTACATTGCCATGCACTGTTATATTTTTGATTGTTGCTCTAGAAGTTTTTTCAAAAAGACCAACATAATCTTTGGACTCCTTTTTAATCACGAGCCCCTTTATAGTATGTCCATTGCCATCCAAGACACCTTTAAAAATAGGAATTGGCTCCCATCCTGTTCCATAAGAATAATCAGAAAGATCAATGTCTGCCAATACAGAGAAATACACACTACTATTCTGAAAGTTTCTTATTGAATAAAACTGATCTGCATTCAAAATGATATACGGATCATCCTCTGTTCCCGTTCCTGAACCTATGAATTGAGCAAAAGTTGTTAGAAGCGAACATACCCAAAATGCTGCTGAAGTTAATAGTCGTTTCATAATATTGATGTTTATTTTTACCCTACTTAGCGCCTATAAACACCTCTGATTTGGCGTTGACCCACAGATTTTTGCTCACGCAGATATACAAAAAAGGCGTAGGTGTCTGTTCTTCTGCCTACCCTGGAACCGTAGGCCTTCGCATTGCCTCTCACAACAGGATAGACAACGCTCATCAGCCCACGCCAGCACGGACTATATAAGATAAGGTATATAGATACGCACCACGTAGACGTCCCGTTGTCATCTGCCTGCTTGTGATGATGAGTTTGCGAAGTTCACGGTTCACATTGGCAGACGTCCGAAAACGTCTTTCTCATATATAAGACCGCCCGCCGCCCACGAATGAGCTTACAAGCGATGGTGCAAAGATAAGAAAACTTTTTGAAAGTTCCAAGAAAAACGACAGAAAATGTTTTTTATGCGGTCACGGTCACAGCTGTGACCATGGTTAGTCATGCTAACTGACCTATATAGAGAGGCTAACTAACCTATATAGCATCGTTAAGTGGCTTAGTTAGCAAGATGCCGCAATCTGCATAGTGGGCTTGGTTTGCCGTAACTAAACCCGAGGTTTGGTCGGACTAAACCCAGGGTTTGGTCGGACCAAAGGTGATGTTCCCCGGTTGGGAACATTTGCGAGGACGCACTACAGAAAAAAGAGAGACTACCTGAAAAAGAGGGATTGCCTGAAAACACCTAACCACCTACCTAAATCTTCGGAAAGTGCTTTGTAGAAAGGGATTCCGGCGAGGTAGGTGTTTCGCAAACACCTACCAAACACCTACCTGACATCTCATTCAAGACCTACCTGACGACGACCTCGATTTTTTTCTCGATTGAAGTGTTAAAAGGGCGTTTTTTGAGGGGAAATGTTTGGAGAATCGGATTATTTTTTGTATCTTTGCACTTGAAATGAAGGCCATGAAAGACACGGGCCTGAAAATAACTCTAATACTTACAAACTATGCAAAAAGAATTACTGATTCAAGGGAAGGCTGCGAATGCCTCCTTCGTGGAAATGCTCGCCGCAGAGCACTTCCTTCATGAGAACTACCTCTTCCGCAGCAACGTGCTGAACGGAAAGGTGGAGTTTGCCACCAAGCCCGCCGAGGGCCAGACGGCCGAGTTCCGTCCGCTGACGCAGAAGGCGCTGAACAGCATCATCCTCCGTGCCAAGCGCGAGGAGGTTTGCGAGCAGGGCAACCCCAAGGCTGACATTATGGAGTACGTCAATTCTGAAGAGGTACGCGCGTATGACCCCATCCGTGAGTATCTCGAAGGACTGCCCCAATGGGATGGTGAGAACCATGTGGCTCGCCTCTTTGGGCGCATCCCGGGCGTCAGCAGCGAACAACTGTCGTTCCTGGCTGTCTGGCTGCGTTCGGCTGTGGCTCACTGGCTACAGATGGACACGCTTCACGGGAATGAGTGTGTGCCCACGCTGATTGGTGCGCAGGGGTGCGGCAAGACCACCTTCCTGCGCCGCCTGCTGCCACAGCATCTGCGTGAGTACTACCTGGATCACCTGAACCTGTCGAACAAGTTTGACAAGGAGATGGCGCTGACCAACAATCTGCTGGTCAACCTCGATGAGCTCGACACGATTCGCCCCAGCCAGCATCCGGCGCTGAAGCAGACGCTCTCGAAGGGCAAGGTCAACGGGCGTCCTATCTATGGTGCCTCGCAGGAAGACCGTCCTCGCTATGCGTCGTTCGTGGCTACGACCAACAATCCGCATCCGCTGACGGATGCTACCGGCAGTCGTCGCTACATCTGTATCCAGGTTCCGCAGGACAAGATGATTGACAATGCGGGTGAGATTGACTATCAGCAGCTTTACGCCCAGGTGCTCTATGAGCTGCAGGAACTGAAGGCTCCCTACTGGTTCAACAACGACGAGGTAGCCCGCATTCAGGAGCTGAATCTCGGCTATATGGTGCAGAAGGATATGGCTGACATCATCGCCGCCTGCTTCCGCAAACCCAAGGAGGGTGAGCCGATGCTGTCGATGAATAGCGGCGAACTGCTGAAGATGATTCAGCACGAATACCCGTCTGTGCCCATCAACCACAGCGCCAAGATTCACTTGGGACTTGCCATGAAGGAGTTGGGCTACGAGCACAGCACGAAGGGTAACGTGGCCTTCTACAAGGTGGTGCCCCTGAAGGCCGCCTGAGGGGTAGGTCTGAAGGTAGGTGTTAGGTAGGTGTTTGCGAAACACCTACCTCGCCAAAACCCCTTTGTAGAAAGGCGTTGCGGAAGATTTAGGTAGGAGGTTAGGTGTTTTTGCGATGAAAGGGTTTTCTGTAGATTTGCAATAAACTTCTAAAAGTGTTTCGGAGTTTCTGTTTTATTTTGTAATTTTGCACCCAAATTAGGAATGATATGGAAAAGAAACGACAGGCTCTGAAGAAACTGCTGACGGCAGTAGAGCATGAACTGCTGAAAAAGCCGGACCGGAAGACGCTGGACCGGCTGTCGCTGTTGGCGGGATTCCAGGACTGGGATTCGTTCCAGGATGCGCTGCATGGTGACGTCAGCGCCGATGAAAACTACAACAAAAAAGGCTCAACCAGCGGTTGAGCCTTTTTTTGTGTCGATTGATTATTCGGCAGCGACGGGACGACGCTTCTCCTTAATACGAGCAGCCTTACCAGTGAGCTTGCGCAGATAGTAAAGCTTAGCGCGACGTACCTTACCAACCTTGTTCACCTCGATAGAGTCGATGTTCGGCGACTCAATGGGGAAGATACGCTCTACACCCACGGTGCCCGACATCTTGCGGACGGTGAAACGCTTCTTGTCACCATGGCCACAGATCTTGATGACTACGCCACGGTAGAGCTGGATACGCTCCTTTGAACCCTCGATAATTTTGTAAGCGACAGTGATAGTGTCACCGGCCTTGAACTCCGGGAACTTCTTGCCGGTTGCAAATGCTTCTTCAGCAACTTTAATTAAGTCCATTTTTTATTTAAATAATTA
>Ga0310786_10010436_pt1 | contig 11676 bp, 12 predicted proteins | sample AusTroGonzalo_MG_FD_203881 | JGI IMG/M metagenome (GOLD analysis project Ga0310786, IMG submission 203881) | Bovine rumen microbial communities from tropical cattle in Woodstock, Queensland, Australia - Gonzalo_03 (v2) (version 2) | ecosystem: Host-associated > Mammals > Digestive system >... | reverse complement strand
ACTTCAAGCCACATTCCCACCTCAGGCTTTATATCATCACTGATCCGGTCTTTCGGTATAGCGAATGCATCTGAAGAATTAAGCTCCCAGAATCCGTCTTCAGGCTTTACCAGTATGGTATTTCCGTTGATCTCAGTGATCTCAACAAAGGTCCTTACCTGCTCAGGCTCTGTATCTTCGGGTCCATCCTGTATGACGCCCGTTTTTTCCGGAACTATAGTATTACTTGTGTTCTTATTTCCACAACCTGTGCAAAGCATAACCGCAGTTCCTATAGTCATTATAAGTATACATGTTTTCTTCATGATCATGCCCTCTCATTATCCGTATGTTCTAACTGATATTAAAATATACGGATAAAACCGGCTTGTTTTATGGTGTGACCGCTCATCCATCTCTGCCGCAGATACATGAAACTTGTTCTGAAGCTTTGCGATGATGCTCTTAACTATCATTATTCACCCCAGTTGAGCATAACTTCTTCCATCAATGTATATCCATCCGGCATTTTATCAGCCACTCCTATTACATCACCAACCCAAAGTCCGGGATCTCCCATTCTTCCAAATCCAAGAAGTATCGGAAGCGGATCGGCAAAGTCACATTCCCGGCGGTTCAGATACAGTATTTTGGTTTCTTCAAGCGAATATCCTATCTTCTTTGTATGGTTGATGGTATATCTGAATCTGCGCCCTTTTTCCATAAACAATCCGTCAAAAGGATGCTCTATATCTATTCCATACTCATTAACATCATTATAACCTGTATGATTTTTCTGATCCTCAACAAAACTCTCTATCTCAGGGCGAACATATTTCTCCGCTTCGCTAAATAATCCGGAAATGTTTGTATATGTTTCAAAGATCATCCCTTCTGCATCCCCGGGATATCCGTAATCCGCTGACTGCTTATAAAGTGTCCGGATAATTTCATATTTTTCTTCTCCGGTGAGCGGGCATTCATCTCCAAACCACAGGATATGGTCGCCTTTCCACCTGTCACTTAATAAAGTATACAAAGCAAGCGTTGGTTCACTATCCCTATGTACCGTTTCCGTATACTTATTCCCATAATCAAAATCCGCCGGGCAAATATATTCATGCTTATCGATGTTTATCCACTTGTAATACTCTCCCAACCTTCATCTCCTTTTCAGTATAACCCCACAGGATCTTCTGCAGTTCTTCATCCGTCTCAGAAAGGTCCCCTGCAGACATCTCCTTGATCTGCTGCATCACTTCAGGTGTTTTATCAATATATATCATCCGACGGCACAGCCGCATTAACCATAGAAAATTTATGCCCATATGCGCGCAGATAAGCTCTTACTTCACCAGGTATGGTCACTTCCATCTCTTCCTCAAACCGGCAAAACTGCTCATCCTTGATCGTAACTTCAAAGAGATCTTCTTTGCTGATCACACCACGGCACACCAGTGCTTCTCTGGCACCTTTCATAAATTCTTCCTCAGATAAGTTATTAATCTTCATTCGGGCAAAAATCCTTCATAATTGTTCCAAGATATAGTATCTTCATCCTTTTTATATCCTTTCTCTGTTTTGAACTTTACTTCTGCCATCTTCATTGCTTCTGATGTCCTCCAAATCCTCAGATCAGGGTCTGTATTTTTCCTTATCTACTGCTACATACAGATCCATTCCCATTTTTCTTTCAAAATACTCCTTAAGCATGATATTCGTATTCCACTTATCAGGGTCATAAGATCCGTACCGGTTCTTAACATCTGTCATACGATCGATGATATCCATAACACCTTCTGTTCCGGCGATAGCGTCACAGAGCTGGATAAGCCTGTCGTAATCATCCTGCTTTGTTTCTTTAAGCTTTTCCCGGATCATCTCCGTTTCCTCATCTGTTGTATCAAAGTTTCCGACATACGCTTCTATCTTATTCTCATTAAAAGAATGGGTAAGACAGATCCTGGCAACATCATCATAGCCCAGATCCGTCATATAAGTATAACCGTATGATACATGACGCAGATGGAATACGCCAAACTTCCTTCCGATATCATGTAACAGCCCAAGAACATATGCTTTTTCGGTATCCATGCCGGAATACTGTGCGATCGTTTCTGCGCAATGCGCACAAGTCCTGCTGTGGTCAACCCATTTCCCGGGATTACAGCTTTCCGCATCTTTCAGCAATATTTCTGCTTCTTCTTTTGTCGGATACATTTCTCCTTCTCCCATCTGTCTTATAGCTTATCTGATACAATTAACTCAGGAAAGCCAGCATTTATTGCTTTCACATCTATTGCAACCACAAAAATCGGAACCCGCTGTTTAAGCGGATTCCCACGTATCATCAGGCACATTACTTTATCCTCCCAAGGGCAAAGCAGCTTATCCTCCACCCATAGATAAAGAGTACCCATAATACTTCTTAATGGTTATCTGTAAAAGCTCTCACGCATGAGTCCTTAAACCCAATAACGCCTTATACTACAAGGATTAATAAACAAAAGAACAGACCTTGGAAAGGGGTCTCTTTGGTCCTTTTCAAGGTCTGTTACTTATGTTTTATTTAATTCTTACAGGCTAAGACAGTTTACCTCTGGGAGGATAATCTGCTTTGCCCTTGGACACCACGTTTATTCGAATTCAATCGTTCCGGGTGGTTTAGAACTAATATCGTAAAGCACACGATTGACTCCGCGAACTTCATTAATGATGCGACTCATCGTTCTCTGGAGTACCTCCCACGGGAGCATTGATGACTCTGCTGTCATAAAATCAACAGTTTGAACTGCACGCAAAGCGATCGCGTAATCGTAGGTTCGTTCATCTCCCATAACACCAACGGAACGCATATTGGTAAGTGCTGCAAAGTATTGATTCGGCATCCAAGGTGCCTCCGTACCATTCTGCTTTTTATACTGGGCTGCTGCAGCATCAATCTCTTCACGATAGATCGCATCTGCGTCCTGTACGATCTGAACCTTTTCTGCAGTAATATCGCCGATAATGCGTACGCCCAGTCCGGGTCCCGGAAATGGTTGACGAAATACCAGCTTTTCGGGTATTCCGAGTTCAAGTCCTGCCTGACGAACCTCGTCCTTAAACAAACTTCTGAGCGGTTCAATAATCTCCTTAAAGTCTACGAAATCAGGTAATCCACCCACATTGTGATGAGATTTGATCACTGCAGATTCTCCGCCAAGTCCACTTTCTACAACATCCGGATAAATCGTTCCCTGCGCCAGAAAATCAACAGCTCCTATTTTCTTTGCTTCTTCTTCGAACACGCGTATAAATTCTTCACCGATGATCTTACGCTTGCGTTCCGGCTCGGTAACACCTGCCAGCTTTACGTAATAGCGCTGACTCGCATTGACCCGTACAAAATTCAGATCAAACTGACCGCCTTCGCCAAAAACGCTCTCCACCTCATCTCCCTCATTTTTACGAAGCAGACCGTGATCTACAAATACACATGTAAGCTGCTTACCAATCGCTCTCGATAGAAGACCTGCAGCCACTGAAGAATCCACACCACCGGAAAGAGCAAGCAGTACTCGTCCATCGCCGACCTTTCGGCGAATTTCCTCGATCGTATTTTCCACAAAGGAATCCATTCTCCACGTGCCCGCACAGCCGCAAATATCCCGGACAAAATTGTAGAGCATCTTAGAACCCTCTGCCGTATGAAGAACCTCCGGATGGAACTGGATCGCATAGAGCTTTTTCTCCGGACACTCTGCTGCGGCTACAGGGCAATTTGCTGTTTTCGCAACCGAGCGAAAACCAGGCGCAAGCTTTGAAATATAATCAAAATGACTCATCCAGCATACGGTATGCGGTGTCACATTTGCAAAAAGACGGGAACTCGTATCCACATCAACCTCTGTCTTACCATACTCTCTCGCAGATGCACGCTCTACCTTTCCACCCAGAACATGACTCATAAGCTGCGCTCCATAGCATAATCCCAAAACCGGTACCCCCAACGCGAAGAGCTCAGGTGAGCAGGTCGCCGCTCCTTCTTCATAGCAACTGCTCGGACCGCCGGTTAATATGATCCCTTTGGGGTTCATTGCTTTGATCTTTTCCAGATCCGTTTTGTAAGAATAGATCTCACAGTAGACATTACACTCTCTGACCCGCCGTGCAACCAATTGATTGTATTGCCCGCCGAAATCAATGACGAGAACTTTCTCTTCTTTCATCACTATGCTTCCTCCTATATGTGATCAGGCTTAAGATGCGCTTCCCGGTTCAACAGATTTCATTCGAACGATAGTCACTTCTCTCCTCAGCTTTTTAACATACCAAATGGCATGGAATTTTTCATGTTATGATTATAAATTATCGCATCAACGATGACAATATTTATTTTTACAAACATCCCATAAAGTGCTATACTAAACTTAAGCATTTTGTAGAAATACCTTCTGTATAAACATTTCAGGGCGATGTCATCAGACAAAACCGAAGGAAACTACGGTTTTTGAAGACTGAACTCAATACTACTAACCGCAAGGGGGTTTTACCATGGAAAAACAGATTTTTACAAACGAAGTGATCTTAAGCTGGCTTCAGTATTTTGCAAAAAATACCTCTCTTGATCTGGAACACGTCAAAATGATTGATATCACAAAAAAGAACAAGAATGTAATCCCCACAGTAGAGGCACACAAAACCACAATGGTATTTACTAACGCCGGAATTGATGATATTTTTTATCGTCTGTGGAGTGCCGGTCTCGGCGAGTGCGAGGTATGGTATAACGAAGGCTCAGATCCTTCCGGTCCCATTCTGCATCAACAGATCAAGGATATGATTGACCGCGGTATCAACGCCTCTGCAGGAATGCTGATTCTAAATCCGAATGCACGAAATACCGCTAAGATCGGACTCAGCAATGAAAAATTCCAACGTGGCTCCATTCATTATGTCGGCAGCGAAATCCGTGCCGTTATCCTGAATAAAATGGCTGTGGATCCGCAGGATGATCTGGTTGTCATCGGTGGAGAGAGCATCGCTATCGAAGCAGCACTACAAGCACCGGAAGGCTCTGTTATTGCAGTAGAATACAGCAGGTCGGATCGCTTAACTCTAGAGGATAATGTTTCGCATTTTGGGCTACATAATGTAACGATCATTGATCATGTTGACGACGAAACCATGAAGAACTGCCCGAAGCCGAGTCTCGTATTTCTGGTAGCATCTGCCAGTACGGATCAGGAGCTTCAGTATCTGATCAAACTCAATCCGAATATCAATGTTGTCATTTATACATTAGATTTCAAGGTAGCTGCCAATATCCAGAACACACTTCAGGAACTGGGGCTCGCAGATGTGGAAACTATTCAGATATCAGTTGCAAAGCTTGGAAGCAACAATACATTCAAGCAGGAACCTGCTCCATGGATCATCACTGCAAGATCCCGTGTCTGATATTTTGTGATCCATCCCGTGATCAATAAATCTCAAAGTCTGACAAAGGCGCAAAGGTATATCCCATCTGCTCCCACTTTGTGAGCAGTTCATCCAAAATAGCCGCATTTGTGCTCGAAGTGTTATGCAACAGCACAACGGCTCCCGGGTGAACACGCCGAAGAAGCTTTGCAAAGGCTTCCTCTTTTGTCGGTTGATCATCCGTTTTCCAATCAACATACGCTAAACTCCAAAAGAAAGTATAATATCCAAGATCCTTCGCCATTTTTAGATTATCGATATTATACTTTCCCTGCGGAGGCCTGTAATACATGGACATTTCTTCCCCTGTGATCCTGTGATACAAATTTCTGACATCATCCATTTCTTTCTGAAAATCCTGTCGGGAGGATATTTTTGACATGTCAGGATGGTGAAAAGTATGATTTCCAACACAATGACCTTCTTCCACCATCCTCTTTACCAGGTCCGGGGCAGTTTCCAGAAAATGTCCGACAACAAAAAAAGTCGCCGGCGCATGATGTTTTTTTAGCGCGTCCAAAATTGCTGTTGTATTCCCATTCTCATAGCCGCAATCAAAAGTCAGATACAGCTTCTTATCATTTCCCTCAGCCATGTAATAAGTCTGATATTGCTTCAATTCCGAAACAGATGCATTCCCTACCGGTTTTTCTCCCTGCTCTCCAAAACCAAGACCCCAGTTTTCTGTCGTACCAAGGAGCGGAGAAATAAGCGCACGTCCTGATACCGCATCACTCTCACTGCTGAGTTGCTCGGTATAATCCGCAATTCCTCTACCGGCAAAAAAAGCCATCGTCAAAACCAGAAATGTAGCCAGCGCCTTTCGAATTGAATCCTTTTTCAATGATTCCACCTGTCTGTTTATCCTTTACTATCAGTTTATTCATAATAGGGATAAAACATGCTTATCCTGTATCTTTCACACACGAATACTTGCGAATACTCCCTCCATATCCAATCGCCCATATCCCCATTCACGACTTGGATAGTTAATATTTGTATTCCTTTTTGCACCGCGTATCAGATAACTTTTAATTACCCTGCTGTCCGCAAAGTAATTATTCCCTTCCACCACTGCCCATTGAAAAAACTGAGCCACAGCACCTGAAGTCAGAGCTGCGGCAAACCCGGATCCGCTTTGTTTGCCATATACTGTAAATATGTCAACTCCGGGTGCGGTAATGTCCGGTCGTGGAAGCCCGGTTCTGGAAAATCCCCTGCCGGAATCTATATAAAAACCGGAATTCGATGTCTGATAGGCTGACACTGTGATCACATCAGGTGCCATACCCGGCTCCGTTAAAGTAATCTCCGGTGAAGGGCTTAGAAAATACACCGGTGCTGATTGAAATTGCCCGAGTGGGAGCCACAGATCAAAAATCCCCTTCTCCGCGTTCGTCTGACCGATCACACGAATTGTCCAGATGCCCGGCGTCGGATCCTCAAAGCGAAACGAGATGAGCTCGTCTCCGGATGACGGTTCAACTAGTGTTGAATAAATAGTCAATTGCGTTCTCTCATAAATAAATCCGAACGTGATACTTTGTTTTAAGCCCAGTGGAATCGGCGGAATCACCTCTCCGCCGGGTGAACGGATACTAACGTTTATCACATTGGTTCGCTGCCCCCATAATTCCATGTAAAATCCGCTATTTCCGTCTGCTACTCGAATTTCCACATCGCGCGCGTTTGAAATCAACGAACCATCAGGAAGTCCGGAATCTGTATCACCCGTTGAAAAACTCCCCCGATAGTGGTGTGCACTGTTTCCTTCATTCCCACCACATACTACTACTGCTCTGTTCCGACTTACAGCGGCATTGTTTAAATATACGGATAATGGTGAAGTCCCACTGTGATCACCAAACGATGTCCCCATGCCGATGCAAATGACTACCGGTCTTTGAAAGATACGCACAAACCGTTCGCAATACTTTACAGCAAGCATGATATCGTTTTCCTGAAATGCAAGCACTTCCCGCGGCACCTGATAATAATCTTTTAGATTCTGTTTGGCATCTTTCAGCTTTACGACGACGATCTCTGCATCCGGAGCAGCACCGCGAAAGCCCGCCGGAATCGCGTCGCTGAATTTTTTCGCAATATCTTTATTCCCATTTGGCAGTATGTCATCTTCTCCCAAATAATTCTCATAAGATGACGCATACGCTGAAGAACCGCATGCTACACTTGCCAGTGCTGTTCCATGCCCGATTTCATCCACAGACGGTACTATACTGCGTGGATCCTCCGCACGGAGAGCCCTATTTATCTGATCACGCGTATATTCCGTCCCATATAAAAATCCTTCCGGTGGATTCCCTTCCTGAATCGTCTGATCCCAAATTGCTGCGATCCGTGTATTTCCCATTTCATCGCGGAAAACCGGATTTGTATAATCGATCCCCGTATCAATAAAGCAGATCATCGTTCCAAAACCGGTCAATTTAAGAGGTGGTCCCTGAATTTGAGAAATCCCGCAGGCTATCAAAGCTGCGGGATCAAAAGGTGGCTGCAGGTAGCCCGGCGGCAGCACAGGAGAATCACCCTCTATTTGCATTAATCCATAGAGTTTTGGAATCCCCTGATATTCGAAAGCTGCACTTTCAAAACCAGGAAGTCCTCTCCCATCCAGATAAACAATACTGTAAATATTGTCCACCTCTTCATGGCAAAGGATTGGAAGCAACCCCTGTAGCGTATCAACCGAAACATCCGTTATATAATCATATGTCTGCTCGGAAAGTATTTCCTCCCTACACAATATCCTAACCTCTTGTGTATCTTTATGCATAGTATATGAGGCAGCACAGCAGGATGTGCAGTTAGATTACCTCTCGACATTTCTGATTAACGCATCAGCAATCTTTTCGTTGTACCAGGTAAGAGTCTTACGATTAAAAATGCCGAAGTTTTCTCCGTTTGTATCATAGCAGTTATTGTCCCACCAGAAACACTTAATTCCATACAAATTCATTGTCCCAAGATAATCGTCAAGCCATTTTATAACTTCATCTGAATTTTGCTTATTCACAGCTCCAAACTCTGTAACAATCACCGGTACATCTTTTTGAATCAAATTAGCATTAAGCTGTTTCACCATATTCGTAATGGATGCCTTTTCTTTACCTGTCCACTCAGAATACCCTTCCTCTTTTACATCAAATGTAAAATAATAGGGTGTGTACATATGAACCGCAACTGCAATATGGTCATCCTCCGGAATTTTCAATTCCTTCAACACATTGCCTGACGCATTATTACCATATGTACAAATGATCAGAAGCCTCGTCTCATTATTCCCTCCGGTTGACCGCACTGCGTCTACAAAGGCCTGATTCCAAGTATCCACCATTCTCCGTTCTGAAGCGGTACCGCCATTCCATTCTTCAGCACTTCCTTTAAGTCTTGGTTCATTCATTCCTTCAAAGATCAGCTTTTCGTCATAATCGCAAAATCTTTCAGCGACCTGAATCCAAATCGCAGTCAATTCTTTTTGAGCGTTACTCTCATGTTCCTCATCTGTCTTCAGCCAGTAATCAGGCTCGTGGTGTGTATCAAGGATGACAAAAAGGCCGGCATTCATCGCATAATCGACAACCTCCTGAACTCTATCCATCCATTCCTTGTCTATCTTATATTCAGGAGCACCACCTACGTGTTCCGCATATGTCACCGGAATCCGAATCGCATTAAAACCCTTCTTGGCAATCTCATCGATCATGTCCTGCGTAGTCTTCGGATTTCCCCAATAAGTTTCAGATCTCAGCGTATTGCCCGTGCCGTGGGCATCCAGGGAATTACCGAGATTCCAGCCGATTTTGATCTGACCGAGAAGCGCAAATACATCGCTTCTGTCTGATTGATAAGTCTCCTGCATCTGCGACATCTCTGTTGATGAATCAATTTCTGAATCTAATCCTGTTTCTTCCATTTTGTCATTGCTTTCTTCTGTTACGTTTCCAGTTTCTTCGAATGTGACAACTTCTTCATTGCTGAATGATTCTGTCGTTATATCATCTGACAATTCTGTACTGTTATAGACAGCACTCTCCGTCTGCTCCGATTCAGACCCTGTTTTCGATTCAGTTACGGATATATCGTGCAGATTCGAATCACAGCCATATAAAACCAACAAAGTCATGCAAACAGATACGATTCTCCATAATTTTGTCATAACATCCACCCTTTGGAATCCGAGCAGGTCATAAAGAACCTGCCACCATTTTCATGTATCATACATCAATGCCCAAATACTCCAGTGCGTTTGACCTTATCATAAATACAGAAAAGGGATGGAGTCCCGGAAACACCATCCCTCATCTATATATTTAGTTTTTAATCAATTGAATTAACAATTACTTGTTTGCTGCGTCGATGTAGCCCTTCCACTGCTCAGCAATCTTGCTTACAACTTCAGAAACCACTGCACCCTTACCGATATTCCAAAGAAGATCAGGACCTTCATTAATGTCAGGAATCATACCGGAGAAGGAAATCATACCCTTGGTTCTCAGCATAGCGATGGTCTCATCAACAGCCTTGGTATCACGGAATCCGTTGTAGTAACTCTGCTTCCATGCATCGGAATCTTCATAACCAGGAGTAGGATCGGTATACAGGTTCCAAGCAAATGCAATCTTCCATGCTCTATCAGCATCATAGTTAGCAGGAATACATACAGGGTTGTTGGACCACTTATTTGTATAATCTGTTGCAGAAGGTCCCTTCGGGAATGCTACAAAACCGAAATCCTCTTCCATATCGGAAAGGAACTGCCCCTGCTGTCCAGCATATGCATCCTCAACCATGAATGCACATTCGCCGTTACAGAATGCCTCTTTATAGTAATCCCATCTTACATTACCCTCGTCATCAACGGGATCGGGCTGCCAATACTGGTTGAACAGATCAACTGCGAACTGCAAACCTTCCAAAGTCTTGGGATCTTCAAGCTTATACACGTATTTTCCGCTTGCATCCTGACCAATGAACTCACCGCCGTTACAATAAACAGCAGCTGCAGTCATATAGGAATCGTTACAGTTAGCACCCCATACGTTCGGCTCACCATCGCCATCCGTATCTCTCTGAACCTGTGCAAGCATCTCCTTAAACTTATCCCATGTCCAGGTACCATTTGCCTGCATCTCATACAGAGACTCAGGATCAATTCCGGCATCCTTCAAAAGTCTCTTGTTAAAGTAAACACCGGTACGTGCCTCGGAATAACCGGCGTACATTGCGTAAATCTTGCCACCCTTGCTGTACTGCTTATGAAGCAGGTTAGCGGTGAACTTAGAACTATTAAAATCAAGACAATCAAGTGTTGATAAATCATAGCACAGACCTGTTGTCATTGCAGAAAGCAATGCAGGGTCATCTCTCAATGTAAATACGTAGTTCTTGTCATCTGCAGGAGCAGCAGCATAATCTGCGAAATCCTGCGGTGCACTAGCCCAATCGGAAATAGCCATCTGCTTGATCTTGAAGTTGTATGTCTCCTGGATCCAATCACGATAAGCTTGGGTTGCCTCATCATATGCATTCTCAGGCTCCTTGGGTTCACCATCTCCGGACCACCAGTCACGGATAATGATCTCCATACCGCCAAGGTCAACAGGCTTACCGTCTTTCATAATTACCTCGGGCATACCATCGTCTTCGGGTTCTACATTAGAATCGCTAGTGTCGACTTCACTTGACTTGCTTTCCTCGCTAGAACCACCACCGGGGTTGCTTTCAGTCGGTTGATCGCCGCCATTTCCTGTACAAGCGGCAAGACTAGCGGTCATAGCAGTAGCTAAAACTGCAGCCATCAGTTTCTTGAACATTTTACTCTTCATTTTTATCCTCCTTTTTATATATGCATCCCTCTATAGCGATTTGGCATATTGTTTTTCCGGGAGCCTTATCGCAGATGGGAGATATACCCCTTTTTCAATTACATCTTAATACCGGAACTGGACAAGCTTTCAACAAATCCCTTCTGTGCGAAGAGATATAATACGATAAGAGGCATAATAAACATCAATGTACCTGTCGATAAGATCGCATTGGAATATGCCGGCGATACAGAGGTCCTAACACCCAAAATACGCATCATATACGCACCCAATGTATCAACCAATCTAGACAACTCCACGCTTAAAAGCTTGACTCCTCCAATAAACATCTTGGAGTAAAAACCGTCCGTCCATTGCCATACAAAAGCAAAGAGGAAACAGGATGTCA
>Ga0310786_10010435_pt1 | contig 11676 bp, 5 predicted proteins | sample AusTroGonzalo_MG_FD_203881 | JGI IMG/M metagenome (GOLD analysis project Ga0310786, IMG submission 203881) | Bovine rumen microbial communities from tropical cattle in Woodstock, Queensland, Australia - Gonzalo_03 (v2) (version 2) | ecosystem: Host-associated > Mammals > Digestive system >... | reverse complement strand
TCTTTCTTTCATTATGTAGTATTTGAATACTTCAAGATTAGGACAACCAAATAGGCTACAGATGTCTATAATATTTCTATTAGTAGACTTGTATTTAAGAAGAGTATTCATATTCTTTATCATTGCCACCTGATATCTTGTAGGAATCTCTGAATAGTAATCTACACCGTATGATTCAAACAAGAATCTTATAGTACGAGAATCAAATACATCAGTACGAATAAGATAGTTGAATACTTCCGATACCATATCAACCATAGTTATTACTTTAATAAGAATGGTTATGAATTTATCATAGTACTGGTTATCGAGTTTGAATGCATTAGAGTAAATACATCTAAGCACGTATATTCTGTTCTTCTCATACACTTCTTCAAACTTCTGTTTTATATCTGAATAATCTATATCAGGTACATAGAGTAATTGGAAAGCATCTGCCATTCTTGATTTGATTGGCGGAACTCTTTTTACTCCAAGATGATTCACATATGAATAGTGTCTTCCGGTATATAATTCTCTAACTTCATCCAAATATCCATTTATAGTAAACAAAGTTAGATATTCAGAACTCATCAGATGAAGATATAGAGGAGTATCATCATAAACCTTTGTAGCTTTATCTGGATCATCTGGATGCTCTGGGTCCGGAACAAGGGTATATTGTATTCCGAGAGCTTCGCATATATCATCATCAACCGGGCTCAAAGGATTCTTAGTTGTATCCCTGAATCGTTTTACATCTATCCAGAACATCTGTTCAGTAGGATATTTTCCCTCGGGATATCGTCTTTCCAATTCTTCTGGAGAATACGTATCAGCAAGACCATTAACGTATTCGACTTCTTCTTCTGGTGTAGGTATAGGAGGTTCTCCGTTGAGAAGTCTGATATAATTGTTGAATTCCGTATATTCTATAGAATCAGGATCGTCTGAATTTCTATATGCGTGTATATAGTTCAATGAGCCAGTTCGTGATTGAAGATTTTCATACTTGTTTTCTTCAGCAGCATCTTTAACTATACTGTCTGTTATGAGTTGCTTTGTATAGTGTACTAAGACATCCACGTAAGGATTCTCCGAGTACACCATCTTCTCTTCAGACATTAGATATTCACCTCCTTGAGTATTTTAAATATCCACCTGAAGCTTGTTATTTCTATACATTACAAATTGAACTACAGCAAAGTACGCTTTGTGTATAATAATATTTCCAAGTTCAGATTTATTATAGTATAAGCAAAGCTTATCAAACAATGCTGGAGTAAGACGCTTCTTGATAGTTTCAGAAACTTCTCTAAACATCTTTTCGCATTCTTCAGCATTAAGATAATTCTTAGTATGAGCATAGTTCAAGAGAACGTACTCATTTACTATTTCGGTGATAAACTTATCGAGCTCAGCTTCAATATCAGAATCGATACTAGAATTGAGATTAAGTTCTTTATTCTTAAACTGGTTAAGGTTGTATGAATTAAGAGCTCTCAGTTCATAATTCTTCTTCTTATAAATATTATGAGTAATAGCGCAATACCATGAAAGTATAACGCTAGATATCATCATTCCAATTAACATCCAAGTCAATAAATCCATTGTTATATGACCCCCATTCTTGCACTTGTCTAGAGATCTGAAGTAATCCATTATCAAATGTACCACTTTGTTCTTGGCACTTCTTACAGTAATAAGAAACTTTCGAAGCTATCTCAGGAGTTATGCCGAGTTTATAGCGGTCTAATAACTCCCACCATTTACCAAATATCATATTTGGTTGTACAAAAAACAATGGATCTGCATGATAAGCTTGATGTACGGATTTGCACATCATTACCAACGGAACTCTATGTTCGGCGTGTTCTTTTATAAGCAGATTTACTAATTCAAAAGAAGTAATACTGCCATAGGTTTTTAATATAGTCTCACATATAATGAGGGCTACATCAAATACAGTTATGATTACATGATTCATCTCAATAGTAACTAAGGAATCATTATTATCTGTATCTACAGGAAGATTGCCTAATACTTGGCATCTATCTAGACCCAGTTCTAATAAGTGTCCCTTATAGAGTTTGTAGTATTCTGTTCCTCTAAAGAGTTTGACAGAATTTCGTATGAACTTTACATATTCGTCTATATCTTGTAAGTCAGCATAAGTATGTCTTAACGATATAGAATCTTCTTTATTAGGTGTAACTAAGGTAGGATTACCAGATATATTTATGCTCTGTATATCAGGAAAACTATTCTCACTTAGTCTCATCAGGTTAGTTGACTCCAAAACATTCACCCCTTTCGGATTATATAAAAGTTCAATTGCACAAAAATCCCGTGGAGATTTACTCCACGGAACTTTTGCGTTTTTATTATGAGATGAAAAGATAAATAGAAAATGTCAATTTTCAGGATGATCAGTTTCTCCGAGAATCTCGTCGAGATCTACATCACAGGCTTTATCATCTTCGCTATGATTAGATTCATAAACTGCTTCATCTGCAGCTGTAGTTTCTTTATTGAATGTAGCCTGGTCTACAATCTTAATTGTAGATTTCGGTTTATGGGGACCCTTATTATCTTCTGATTCTTCTTCTTTGTAAGGGTGTTCAACCACGTTTTTAATTTTATCATTTAAAGTACTTACAGCGTCTTTAAATGTCTCGATATCGTATCTGCGTTTATTCTTATTTTCCGGTACAAGGTCTAGACTCTTTAATAAATCTTCGGAGTTTGTTTCATATTCTGGATCCAAAGTATATGGTAAACCGCATGTAGTAAGATTACCGATGTTTAATACGAATTTGTGAGTAAACTTTAAATGCTTCTTAGTCTTAGCGGTTTCAAGCACTATAGCCATAGTGATTGTTCCTGGATACTTTTTGTACTTGCGATAAATCGATCTATTATAATTGTAGTTATCGTCTTTTCCAAAAGAAACCATATCAAGTAACTCCTGATCTTTGATTTCTTCTATTTCGACATGAACAATCTTTGCTTCACCATGAATACTTTTGTTTACTTTTTCATGATACCACATAAGATCATTTGATGCACAAATACAAGTTCTTAATTCAGCAAGACTCAAGGTATTCTTACTTGGAAGCAGGGTATGCCTGTTATTATACACAAACATCGGACCATACTTAAATGCAAACTCTCCGAATGTCTGAAATTTATGAGTTACAACCGTCTTATCTTTAAGCTTCAAAGGCTCCAAAAGAGTTTTATGGAGTTCTCTATTAGTATAAAGAATTTCATCATTAGGATACTGGCACTTAGAATATTTATCTCTAGGATCGGCACTGATATGATTATTGTAAGCTCGATCATATTCTTCTTTAAAGACTTTATCTAAGTTTTCAACAGTAAACTGTTCTTCAATATCTTCTCTTAAATAAGACTGTCTCCAAGCAAATCCATTTCTTATCCATAAACCTCTTCTACAAATTACAGTTTCTACTGTTTTAAGATTAGGACTTTTCTCTGCGGGTTTAAGGACTCTAGAGATAGCACAAATGGATCCTTTTCGATCTAAGTCGAATCCTATATAGTGTACTCTATAGTAAAAGAACTTATCGTTTTTGTTTTTAGGATAAACAAATGCGTCTACAAAAGCTATACTTTCATTACGCTTTTCATAGTTATCGTAAACGCCTATCTTAGTTAAGAATAAATCTAAAGAATGATTACTGAATATACTTAAAGATTCTCTTACATGAGGAGGCATTACATTTCTGCTAATTTTGTTATTTGGATTTTTTAAATATCTTTTGATATTAGTAGAGAAAGATTCTCCTAAAGGAACGATACAGAATTTAGCAATCTGATCTTTTCCTTCTACACAAGTATATTGAACATTTTTTATCTGATTCATAATAGTCCTTTCTACAATTAGGGCATTAGTGTTTTCAATTGTAAGTTAAGGAAGTTGTTATAAATTACAAAATAGAATCATTTATTTGCGGATAGTACAATTTAACATTAAAAGCTTTATCGAGCTGATATCTGTCATGAGACATTATATTGTAGTAACGATCGTAAAGCTTCTGCTGGTAAATTTCATTTTCATTTGAATCTCTCTCTGATTCAGATCTATTGAAGAACATTCTCTTCAGTCTGACATCTTCAGGAATACTAACTACAATTGTAGTAAGACAATTCTTTACAAAAATATCATACATAGGAAGATTCTTCTGTGCCCAATATCCGCTTAAAGTATTTAAAAATTCACTTACAGATTTCATATTGAAAGAATATACATAATTGGAGAATAAGTATCTGTCGCAAATCATAACGGATTCTTTGTCTTTATTAAAAAACTTGTCTGTTCTATTTACCAAATCTTCGAGCATAAGAGACTGAAGTTTTTCCTCATCAATATTTTTCTCAGTTTTACGAATTCTTCTGGCTTCAGATCCATCTGTAGGAAAATGCTCAAAGATAATATTACCGTTGTAATTTAACGCATGAAGAATCGGATTATTATTTCGCTGGATAATATTTTTTGTAGAATTGAAAATTGTAGTTTTACCAACACAATCCAGACCTTCAATACAAATAATACGCTTACCTTTAAAAGTATTCAAATAAATCACTACCTTTCAAACTGGAGTGCAAGCAACTTGGAAAGTTGCGTAGCACGAACTTTAATGCTTTCAGGGAAATTCGCCTTGTGTATCCCTGCCATGCTTAATTAAATTAATAAATTAAGTAAATTTTTAATTTTTAAGTATGTTCAGGTCAATGTAAAATTTTGTATTTCGGAAACAGAAGAAATATCCAGAGAAAAATCTCTGGATAAGAAAAAAATGTATACTAGAATCCATAGAGTGCAAGCAACTTGAAAAGTTGCGTAGCACGAGTTTTCAGGGTTTCAGGGAAAGCCACACTGTATCCCTGCCATGCTTAATTAAATTAATAAATTAAGTAAATTTTTAATTTTTAAGTATGTTCACGCTAGTGTAAAATTTTGTAATTTCAAAAATTTTAGCAATATATTACTTTAAAATGTAAAATACTGTTACACAAAGAAAAAAGTTGGAGGTTACAAACCTCCAACAAAAGATTACAATTTGGTTACAATTCAGGATGCTTCTCATGATAGATTGGAGCATAGTTTACATTAGTACATTTCTTAATCTGTTCACATGGATATCCAATAGCGAAACAGAATAATTCTGTTTTAGAATCATCTCCTATTACGTTTACATAATCTGAACTTTTACATTTAGTACAATATTTTGGAAATGGATTTTCTAAATCTATGGATTTTGGCATAGAGTATCACTCTCCTTTTACTTTAAAGGTTGAGCAAAAGTATAGAGATCAGTACATTACGTACTGATCCACATATACCTTTTGAGAATAATATTGAATGAAATTTAAAGAAGATGTCTGGATTTAGTGTAAAGTATTATTCCCAATACGCACCTATAAACTTATGAAATAGTTATGGTTAGTGTAAAAGAATATTCCAGTACTCACAAGGAGTACTGGAAATTCCCGCACATGAGTATACAAAGCAAATTTTAGAGTAATTTTAGAAAATGTCTTAGAAATTAGGGAGGTTAATAAGAATTATTTTACTATAAATTACTCTTATGTTTTGTTAGAATTTGTGTTGTAAAGTTTTACATTACGTTCTAACGATTTCTGTATTATTAAAGAATGATGTAATAGAAATATTACAGCCTGCAGGAATGTAAGCTTTAGTGATATTCCTACAATCATAGAATGCATTGTCTGCAATATCTGTTGCAGCTGGAAGATATACTTCTGTGATATCGGCAGAGTTGAAAGCGTGCTGACCAATAGTTTCAGCTGATGCTAAAGTGAGCACTCCAGCTATTGGACAATCATAGAATGCATAGTCGCCAATCGTAACAAGAGAAGGCGCTGAAAGTGTAGCAAGTGATGTATTTTGATAGAATGAGTATGTGCCTACACTAGTACACTGCGGTATGCTTAATTCTTCGATTCCGGTGTTCTGCCTCATACCATCGTCCCCTACTGTGGTAAGGTTAGGCATAGAAACTTGAGAAGCGAACACAGATTGCATGATTCCTCCACGGTTTGCAATGCTTACTAAATAGTCAAACGATGAGTCGGTAAAATCACAATATTTAAATGCATAACCTAAAGTATTTTGATCTGTATACGTGGATTCCAAAGTCCATCCAACAATAGTTTCCACTCTATTGAGATCAACTTTTATAGGTTCTGTACTACTATATCCTAAGAATATAGTATTAAAATTAGTGATATTATTTCCGAACGTTGTTGATATATAGCGAGTGGTTGATGAATATGTATGTGAATTATAAATTCCATACACTTCAGTACCCTGATATTCTATTTCTTCGACATAAACCGCAAAGAATAATATATTAGGGAGAGCTGGAATATTTGACCCATTTCCTTGATATATTGATACATTAGAACCGAGAACGACTCTCTTAAATCCACTAATCGAAGCAAGACAAGTTAAATAATCTGCCGCTGAATCGAAGTTCTCCGAATCACCAAAAACGAAATTACAAGTAGAATACTGTGTAAAGTCGAGTTCTTCCGAGTCGCAGTTAGGGAAGCCTATTTGTCTGATTACATAATCTGTATTAGGTGTAAAATCCATAATGAAATTATTATGATATTTGGATTCAGACTTCGTATAAAGATGAGTTTTGCTTGAATATTGGACATCATGCATTCTCGCTCCTCCGATATCTACTATAATAGGAGAAGATAACGAGCCTGGTTCTATAGTTACAGTAATATCTTCTTCACCAGTTAAGTAAGTGTAATATGAGAATGAATCATTGACATATCCTGTATAGTAGCGTGCAGAAGAACTATATCCAGTCATTTTACCGAAAGCCATATAAACTGTAGATGCTCCTGAATAGATAATATTATCTATAAAATGGAGCAGCAAGTTTCTTTCAACGAAACCATTGAATGTATTATTCGTAATAGTCCAACTATCAATTCTCTTTTGCTGTCTTGAAACATAAGGAATCTTCCAATCTATAAATCCGGAATTCAAAACATAATCTGTATCTCCGTTAGGATTTGTAGGTATTTGAATTTTATTTCCCTGATCGATAGATGTAAGATCCAAGAGCATATCATGGAACTGCTGATATGTGAAAACGTTATATCCCGAACCATCAACATTATCTGTTGCATCTACATCAAAGCAATAATAAGGAATACTTACAAGAGTAGCGCAGTTTAATTCAAACCACGAACCATTGAAGATTTTATATGTATCATCTGAAGATGAAATATTGACTGCTCTGAAAAGATATGTAAATAATCTCGGAGATGTAATGTGAGAGAATACAGTTAATTGCTTAGCCATATAAGCTGCTTTACTGAGAGCTGGACTGAATAAGTAGAAATATTTACCGAGCTGATCTGTCGTTCCATCAAAATATGATGAAGAATTCCATGATCTTATATAATCAGAATACTGATTCAGCATATTCTTATTAGTACCAACAAGAGATGCGTCTGTTACTATTTGTGTAGAATAACCGAATTTTGTATTTGCGCTAAGTTCAAGCTCTATATTCGAGCATAATTCCGGATGTACAAATAGAGGATGTATAAAGCATGAAGTGAGTGTAAGAGTTGTATCGCTTGGGAAAGGACAACCACTTTGTTCACCGAATGTATGGCTTGTGTAGCTTGATGCTGACAATGAAAGATTAGTATCAGGGCAATAATATAGTTTGTATCTATGATTAGTAATCTGATCTAATAAGTCTGCAGGATAAATTTTTACTCCAGCGGCACATACCACCAAGCTAGTAATGCTTGTAATTCCGGTTAAATATGCTGGGTCGAAATGGATATTCTTAAACTTTTCATCTATTGGGAATGGTATATTCATTATAGTACCAGCAGCACCATAATCGTAATTAATATAGAAGTCATCGATTTCTGGTAATACCCAAGTATTTAATAACCATTCATTTCCTGAATAGTACATTCGTGATACTGATGTAGAAGAATTATTATTTAACGATCTCATTGTAGTACCAGTTGTTATCGTAATTCCATTCCATCCGAATTTTTCCACGATATAAGCAGGATTGAAGTCTATGGTTAATGAATCTAAATGATTATTAAGAACAGGCATACATAATTTGTTAAACATATATTGTTCACTATTGTAATGTGTTTGATTGAATACATACTTGTAGTTGTAATCCTGACTATTATTAATAGCGAACTGCGTTAAATCTTGTACGTCATCATCTTCATAGTGAAGAGTTTTATCATAGTCATTAAAGAAACCATACGGAACAGAACTTTGATAACTGCTCAATGTTTTCGGAATTCTAAATATGAACATATTTCTAGCTACACCAGTTTCTGGATTTGTCTTAGCGTGTATTATAAGATTTGAAATATTACAATACTTTAATGCCAGAGGACTAATGTATCTATTATAATCAAGATTGATCGTCAGAGTATCGATCTCCGGTCCAGATGGTACCTTATATAAAAATTCCGTAGTAGATGATAGGCTACCGGTCTCCTTATTCATTCTACTCCAAAGAATATCCGATTTAGTTTGACCATCTACAGTATAATATGCATTAGTAGTATCTTTAAAGAAAATACTATTGGCACCAGCAATATCGTATCCTTCAACTTTAACATTCGGATTACCTATATTTAATTCAGAAATTCTATCTTGCTGAATAGTAACTATACCGGTTTGAACCTTACCTCCTAATTCAGAACAAGTATTAGGAATGGTCACATCGGCTCCATTTCTGATAAAGATCATTCTTGAGCCTGTAGCGCTGAATGTTGCTGAGTGTGGGGAGTATGATTGTGGGTCATTCATACTGTACTGATAAGTCTTACTAAAGTTACTATATACGTCTCCAGCTTCTGATCCTGGAATAGTATAGTACTTGGATGTAGGAGTGATATTGAGGAATTCGATATATGAAAGCTTATCGAAGTCGCTATCAAGGATAGTATAATTACCAGATGGAAGAATAATTCTATCACAGTTTTCTGGTAAGTATAATGTAGCCGCACTATTAGGTTTGATAACAAGAGAATCTGAAGTAATCTCAATACCAGTGATACGTCTATCATTTCTGAATGAACGGAAGTCAACTATAGTTTCGAGAACACTCGACTGGAACACATACTTATTCTGAGGTGTAGGCTCTATAGCTGCCAATGCTGTATAACATACTGGTCTATAAAGAGTCTTCATATCCTGACTAAATATATAGCCATTAGAGATAACAAAGTTTGGATTCTCTGGGTCTATCGTCATTCTATCGGCGTAAGGGAATACTTCCGGCAATACTTCAAGATACTTGCCAATTCTTACTTCACTGATAGGATATCCTTCGAATACTGAATCTTCTATAAAGTCAAAAGTAGAAGTTGAAGTTTCTCCGGCTTTATATCCGTAATATGAGTAGTTATCATTCAGTTGCACATATCTATAATATACATAAGGATCAACTATTTCTTTCTTGTACATAGTATAACGGAATGTACGATTTCCGAAGAATTTAAGATTTGCTGGAAGAGTAATTATAGTTCCATCTCTCTCCGGATAATATGGATGATTGTATAAGAATCCTGATCCTATATACTTAGTACAATCGAATAATTTTATTTGTGGGTACACTACAAACTCATTATCGATCGTGGTATAAGAACTAGCGTAGCTAAAAGAGCTTGTTCTATCAAACTCGAAGTCTTCTACTCCTAAAGCTATATTAGATTTCTTAGGAAGCTTTACTTTATAGTAATCACATTCAGCTTTTCGATAATTATGTGAAGAATCCGATTCCTTCTGTTCTTCTGTCAGTGTATCCAAATACTCCTCTATTTCAGCAATATCCTCATCTGATGTAGTAGAACAATTCAGTCTATATTTAATAAACTTATTTTCTTCTACCTCTTCATCCGAAATCTTTTCTGATTCGTACTGGAGAATAATGTTTCCTAAGCAGACAGCATTAAATTCTATATATGTATCATACTGGTCAGCATAGGTATGCCAATTTGGATCCCATTGACCATCTTCAGTATCATATATGTAATTTCCAGTGTTTTTAGAATTATATACTCTATAAAAGTAACTAGGTTCTGGAGGAACAAGAAATGCTACAACCGGATTTTCTAGTTCTATTCTAAGAATATTACAGTAAGAAAGATTTCCTATACAAGATAATTTAGATAAATCTATAGGGTTGCTAGTTAAATCCTGCATACCGAATGAAAGAATGATTGTATCATCGGCTATTTCATCATATGAAAAATTAGTCCATGTATTTGTATAAAAATAACTATAGGTTGGTCTAGTGGTAATATTTCCTTCTTTAGCTTTAGGATACATACCATACGATGATGTATATGTTGATTTAGTAGGAATGTACACTATTCCGGCTAATCTATGTACTTTGAAGCGTTTAAAATACTGCGTATTACTTAAACTGTAGGAACTTAGACCGCTCAAATTGATTGATGGTGCTATAGTATAATTAGGTTCCCAAACTTTAGTGAAATATTTATACGATGGAAGTTTGTTACCCTCATTATCAAAATACCAAGATCGTCTTTCTGTAATACGTCGTATTACAGTTTTAATGAACATTTTCGAAATGTCATACGTTCCTTTAACTTCCCAATCATTAGGATAATAATATCCATCTCTATAATAATAATCATACTGTATATAAGAATCAGGGAATGGATTATTATATAAATAACTATAATATCCCATAGGAATAGCGTGAAGATTGCCATATATAGTTATTTTTGTTTGTACATAGTACATACTTGTATAAAGAGATGAATAACAATCACCGTTTACATTAACTATAAACCAAGGTCTAACAGCGGCATTAAATCCTAAGCTAGATGCATAGTTGTATGTCATAGACCATGTTTGATAACTGCTTACAGTATACGTATATTCTGTTGGAGATATTGAGTTATAGGAATAACTTATTTCTCCCGTTGTACTGTTCTCATTTACATAACTTAAAAGCCTAAAAAATGTTTCTGGAGTACAATAGCTAAGCTCATAGGTTCCTATTGATGGTAGATAGCTAGCGAAAGCTGTACCATTTATATTGATTATTATTTTCTGCTCATAAAAACGAACAACGTTAGGAAAGAATACAGACACATCATATCCTTTATAATCGTCATATTCAACCCCATCATCAACATCCCAGACAGCTCTTCCGCAATGATAATAGTACATTAAATAGTAAGTGTTGCAAGCTTCGCAATTAAGATTAATTACTATAGTATTATCCGGCTCCTGAATAGAAAGACTGCCTTCTGATTGAGAAAAAGCGGCTATGCCCGGATAACTGGTGTTTCTATAGCTATAATACGTATTACAATAATATAGTTCTCCTATAAGTTTCGCATTTACAGTTAAATTGTTAGTCTTTCTAAAAGACATACTACTATTAGTACCATAATATACACCGACATTATCAAGCGTTAATGCTGGATATTCACCTCTTGGTAAAGAAGATCCGCCTATATCATAATAGAAATATAATATTCTTTTTGGATTTCCATTTATAGTGTATGCTTTTTGGTCGTTATAGAATCCTCCAGTGTTGTTATAATTGTCTCCTCCATAAATATAACGAACTCCACTATCAGGATAAATAA
>Ga0310786_10010434_pt1 | contig 11676 bp, 8 predicted proteins | sample AusTroGonzalo_MG_FD_203881 | JGI IMG/M metagenome (GOLD analysis project Ga0310786, IMG submission 203881) | Bovine rumen microbial communities from tropical cattle in Woodstock, Queensland, Australia - Gonzalo_03 (v2) (version 2) | ecosystem: Host-associated > Mammals > Digestive system >... | reverse complement strand
CTATGGTATGTCGTTCGTCATGGATTTGATCAACAATGATCAGAATAGGTTCTATCTTCAGATTGCAGGTAGTATCATGCTACTCTGTTTCGGATTTTATACTTATCGGACAGATCCGACAAAGAAGATGCACCAGTCAGGACAACAGAAGGGTTCGTTGTGGTACAATGCCTGGACGGCTTTCCTCGTCACTTTTTCCAATCCGCTGATCATCTTCTTGTTCCTGGCCATGTATGCCCAGTTTGCCTTTGTGTTGCCCAATCATCCGTTTGAGATGGTAGTAGGTTTTGCCAGTATTGTAGGTGGGGCACTACTGTGGTGGTGGGGCCTGACATGGCTGGTGGATAAGATACGGACCAAGTTCGATAAGAATGGTATTAAGATTATCAATCAGGTAATTGGTGTGGCAGTGATTATCGGTAGTGTCATTATGCTCTTAGGTACGACGACGAACTTGGTGAGATTTTTTTAGGTTATGTTTGTAGCACAGGAATTAAGAAAAAAGAATATTGCCGAATATCTGTTGTATATGTGGCAAGTAGAAGACACAATACGGGCTTTCGATTGCTCGCTGAGGCGCATCCGTGACGAATGGGTGAGTCGCTTTGATTATACGGAAGAACAAAAGGAAGAGGAACTTGACTGGTTTGGCAACCTGATTCGTATGATGAACCAGGAGGGCTGTCGTGAGAAAGGACATTTGCAGATCAACAAAGTGACGATGCAGATGCTCATCGAACTTCACGATCAGCTGTTGCAATCGACAAAGTTCCCGTTTTATAATGCAGAGTACTACAAGGTGCTGCCGTTCATCGTGGAACTGCGCAACCGTGGGGCCAATAAAGAAGAGAACGAGATTGAGACCTGTTTCAACTCGCTCTACGGTGTGATGTTGCTGCGACTGCAGAAAAAGGATATATCGCCAGATACGGCGCATGCCGTGAAGGAAATCACCACCTTCATCGGGATGCTCAGCGACTATTATAAAAAGGATAAAGAAGAAGGGTTAAAATTCGAATAAAGCCCTGGATTATACAGATTAATTATGAAGATATTGATTACAGGCTGTAATGGCCAATTAGGAAACGAGATGCAATTGTTGGAGAAAGAGAATCCCCAACATACCTATTTTAATACGGATGTAGGCGAATTGGATATCACCAACCAAAAGGCTATAGAGGATTTTGTCGCAACCAATGAGATTGACGGTATTGTGAACTGTGCCGCTTATACCGCTGTGGATAAGGCGGAGGACAATAAGGAACTCTGTACAACACTCAACACGGTGGCGCCGGCATATCTCGCTGCTGCCGTCGAGAAACGTGGGGGTTGGATTATTCAGATCTCTACCGACTACGTGTTCAATGGTACTAAACATACCCCGTATGTGGAGACCGACACCCCTTGTCCCGATAGCGTCTATGGTTCGACGAAGTTGGCTGGCGAACTGGGCGTGACGAAATTTTGCAAGAAGGCCATGATTATCCGTACGGCGTGGTTATATTCCACCTTCGGCAATAACTTTGTGAAGACGATGATTCGTCTCGGTAAGGAGAAACCTGAACTGGGTGTAATCTTCGACCAGATTGGTACACCGACATATGCCCGTGATCTGGCTGTAGCCATCTTCTCTGCCATCAACAAGGGTATCGTACCGGGCATCTATCATTATTCGAACGAGGGTATCATCTCGTGGTACGATTTCACGAAGGCAATCCATCGCATTGCAGGCATTACGACCTGTCATGTGCGTCCGCTCCATACTGAGGAGTATCCCACAGCAGCCAACCGTCCGCACTATTCCGTGCTCGACAAGACAAAGATAAAGCAGACTTATGGTATTGAGGTTCCCTATTGGGAGGAAAGCCTCGCCGAATGTATTGAAAAATTGAAAGATTGAATGAATCAGGAAATAGAAAGAAGAAGGACATTCGCGATTATATCGCACCCGGATGCGGGTAAGACCACACTGACGGAGAAGTTCCTGCTGTTTGGTGGACAGATACAGGTGGCTGGTGCCGTCAAGAACAACAAGATCAAGAAAACCGCCACTTCCGACTGGATGGATATCGAGAAACAGCGTGGTATCTCGGTTTCCACTTCGGTGATGGAGTTTGACTATACCCCCGCGGGCTCTGATATAGAATATAAGGTGAATATCCTGGACACCCCAGGTCACCAGGACTTTGCTGAGGATACCTTCCGTACACTGACGGCTGTCGATTCCGCCATCATTGTGGTGGATGGTGCCAAGGGTGTGGAAACGCAGACACGTAAGTTGATGACAGTCTGTCGTATGCGTAAGACCCCAGTTATCATCTTTATCAACAAGATGGACCGTGAGGGTCGTGACCCTTTTGACCTGCTCGACGAATTGGAACAGGAACTGGAAATCAAGGTGCGTCCGCTGTCGTGGCCCATCAATCAGGGTGCGAAGTTCAAGGGCGTGTATAATATCTACGAACAGAAACTTGATCTCTTTACGCCAGATAAGCAGCGCGTGACCGATAAAGTGGAAGTGGATATCAACAGCGATGAACTCGACAAGCGGGTAGGGGAGCAGAATGCCGAAAAACTCCGCGAGGATCTTGAGTTGGTGGATGGTGTTTATCCCGAGTTTGATGTCGAGACCTATCGCTCGGCTGAGGTAGCCCCCGTTTTTTTCGGCTCTGCTCTGAACAATTTCGGTGTGCAGGAACTCTTGAACTGTTTTGTAGAGATTGCTCCGTCGCCCCGTCCCACGAAGGCTGAGGAGCGCGATGTGCAGCCCGAGGAGTCCAAGTTTACAGGCTTTATCTTTAAGATTACAGCCAATATCGATCCCAACCACCGCTCGTGTATTGCTTTTTGTAAGGTTTGCTCAGGAAAATTCCAGCGCAACCAGCCTTATCTGCATGTTCGTCAGGGCAAGACCATGCGCTTCACCTCGCCCACGCAGTTCATGGCGCAGCGCAAGAGTACCATCGATGAGGCGTGGCCCGGCGATATCGTGGGATTGCCTGATACCGGTGGTATCTTCAAGATTGGGGACACATTGACCGAGGGTGAACAGTTGCATTTCCGCGGCCTGCCATCTTTCTCGCCCGAACTCTTCAAGTACATTGAGAACGATGACCCGATGAAGTCGAAACAGTTGCAAAAGGGTATCGACCAACTGATGGACGAAGGTGTGGCACAACTTTTTGTAAACCAATTCAACAACCGTAAAATTGTCGGTACGGTGGGTCAGTTGCAGTTTGAGGTCATCCAGTACCGTTTGGAGAACGAGTACAACGCCAAGTGCCGTTGGGAACCTGTACACCTTTATAAAGCCTGTTGGATTGAGAGCGACGACGACAAGGAACTGGAGAATTTCAAGAAGCGTAAGTACCAGTATATGGCCAAGGACAAGGAGGGACGCGACGTATTCCTTGCCGATTCCGGCTATGTGCTCTCGATGGCGCAGGAGGATTTTAAACATATTAAATTCCATTTCACCAGTGAGTTCTAAAGGCTTGAGAATATTCCTGCTGTCTGTTCTGCTGACGATACCCATGCTGATGCTGGCGCAGATTTCCGGTGTGGTGGTTGATGCCGCCGACGGCTACCCCATACCATACGCTACTGTCCAGTACAAAGGAAATCGTGTCTCTACGATTGCCAACGGTGAGGGTCGTTTCCGGATTGACCGCCATAATGGCTGGCGACTGACCATCAGTTCCGTCGGTTACCGGGAGCAGGTCATCAATGTTGGTCCGCAGACTTCAGGACAGATGACCATTCGATTGGCTGCTGACAACCAGACGCTGAAAGAGGTAACGGTGAAGTCGAAGAAGAAAACGCGTTACCGTCGTAAGGATAATCCTGCTGTGGAACTGATGCGCAAGGTGATTGCCAATAAGAAGAAGGCCGACCTGAAGCACCACGATTTTTATCGTTACCTGAACTACCAGAAAATCGGTCTCGGCCTGAACGATCTGAAGCCCGAGACGCTCGAGAAGGGTATGTTCAAGAGATACCCTTGGTTGCGCGAACAAGTGGATAGCAGTCAATATACCGACAAAATGGTGCTGCCGTTGACCGTCGATGAAATGGTGACTGAGCAACTTTGGCGGAAGGATCCGAAGTCCGAGCGCACTATCGTGAAAGGAACCCGTTCGAGTGGTGTCAACGACCTGTTCCAGACTGGTGAGATACTGACCACTGTGATGCGTGAGGTGTTTGCCGATGTGGATATCTATGACGACTATATCCTCCTGCTGCGCCACAAGTTCAGTTCGCCCATCGGTCGCGATGCTATCCAGTTCTATCGCTACTACATCGCCGACACCGTCTATGTGGGCAACGACCGTTGTATCCACCTCGACTTCCTGCCGAATAATATACAGGATTACGGTTTCCGAGGACAGATATATATCCTCGACGACTCCACCTATCAGGTGAAGCGCTGTGAACTGATGCTTCCCCGATCCACTGACATCAACTGGATAGAGTCGATGCAATGTATGCAGGAGTTTGCCCAGCAGGAGAACGGCGAGTGGTTGCTTACTGTTGATGATATGATCGTGGAACTAATGCTGACAGAGTGGATCCAGAAAGCCGTGGTGACACGTACCACGCGTAAGACCGATTTCTCTTTCGACCCGTTGCCACGTGAGCGCTTCAAAAGCAAGAATCCGCTGCAGGTGGAGCGTGGTTCCGATCACCGTAGTGACGAATTCTGGCAGGAACACCGTCAGGTGGAGTTCACCAGAAGTGAGGCGGGCATGGGCGGATTCCTCGATCATCTCGAACAGTTGAAAGGCTTCAAATATGTTATCTTCGTACTCAAGGCCCTCTTCGAGAACTACTTGGAAACCGGTACGCGGGAAAAGCCCAGTAAGTTCGATGTAGGTCCTATCAATACCTTTATCTCACAGAACTTTTATGACGGCCTGCGCCTCAGGGTCGGTGGACAGACAACGGCAAACCTCAACCCGCATCTCTTTGTGAAGGGCTATTACGCCTACGGTACTAAGACGCATGAGAACTACTATAACGCCGAACTGACCTATTCGTTCCCAGCCAAGCAGTATCTGCCGCAAGAGTTCCCCGTCAATCATTTTATCTTCTCCTCGAAGCGTGATGTGGCCTTGCCAAGCGACAAGTATGCCGTCACCGACAAAGACAATGTGTTCTCCTCGTTCAAGGTACACGACATCGACAAGATGTTTATGTATAACACCCAACGGCTGGCCTACGAGTACGAGACACCTAACCACTGGCGTTTCACTGCCGACCTGAAGACCGAGAAGATCGAACCTGTCGGCACGATGGAGTTACGTCCTGTGAATCCGGGTTCTGTGCTGCTCGACAAGATGCGTTACACCGAATCGACCTTCGGCATCCGCTATGCCCCCGATGAGAAGTTCGTCAACACGAAGCAGCGTCGTAACACGATGAACCGTGATGCGTGGTTTGTGCAACTGCAGCACACCGTCGGCTATCAGGGATTGTTGGGTGGCGACTACAACTATAACTACACCGAGTTCGAGTGGTATCGTCGGACGTGGCTACCCATGAGTTGGGGAAAGATTGATTCACGATTGCGCCTTGGCGCACAGTGGAACCAGGTACCCTGGCCCCTGCTGCCGATGCCGCAGGCCAACCTCTCGTACATCGTTTCCCCGCAGTTGTTCAATATGGTGAACAACATGGAGTTCCTCAATGACCGTTATGCCTCGCTGATGCTCACTTGGGAGATGGGCGGAAAACTGCTGAACCGCATCCCCCTGCTCCGTAAACTTAAGTTGCGCGAAATCTTTGAGTTCAAGGGTCTTTGGGGCGCACTCTCAGATAAGAACAATCCCTATCTGGCTCAGAACCAGACGAGTAGTAAACTGATGGTGTTCCCAGCCAACAGTTTCGTCATGGACAGCAAGGTGCCTTACTTGGAGTATGCCGTCGGTGTGCAGAACATCCTCAGTCTTATACAAATCGAGTATGTCCACCGCATAAACTATCGCAACCTGCCTACGGCCTCGGAGCACGGCATCCGTTTCGTTATTAATCCCTCATTCTAAATACGTATATGACAAGAGAAGAAGATATAAGACAAGCAGTAGAGACGATGCGAAAGGGTGGGGTGATACTCTATCCGACTGACACCGTCTGGGGCATTGGCTGTGATGCGACGAATGCTGAGGCTGTTGCCAGAGTTTATCAGATCAAACAGCGTGACGACTCGAAGGCACTCATCTGCTTGGTAGATAGCGATGCCCGAATGCAGCGTTATATCAGGAATGTACCCGATGTTGCCTGGCAACTTATCGACAGCCTGAAGGAATCAGATGCAAAGCCTACCACCTTGATACTCGACGGGGCTATCAACCTGGCACCAAACCTGATTGCCGAGGATGGGTCGATAGGCATTCGCATCACTAACGAGCCCTTCTCGAAGGAACTCTGTTACCGTTTCCAGAAGGCAATCGTCTCAACATCAGCGAACATCAGCGGTGAGCCTGCGGCACAGAACTATTGTGACATCGACCAGCGCATTCTCGATGCGGTGGATTACGTCTGCTGGAGTCGCCGTCAGGAGCACAAGCCCCACACTCCCTCCAGCATTATCCGACTGCGGGAGAACGGAGAAGTGACAATTATAAGAAAGTGAAAAATGGAGGTGGCAGTAACTACAAGGAAATCAGGCTTCTTTGAGCGCCTGCACGAGTGGCGGGTGGAGCACGTCAGCGAGCGGATGTTCATGCTTATCCTCGCGCTGCTGGTGGGCTTCTTTGCTGCCGTTGCTGCCTTCACGCTCCACTGGATCATCAACCAGATTGTGATGCTGTTGACGAGTGGATTCGAGACGTCGCATGCCAACTGGCTCTATCTGGTCTATCCCGTTATTGGTATCTACCTCACTTCGCTCTTTGTGCGTTACATCGTCAAGGACAATATCTCGCACGGCATCACTCGCATCCTTTATGCGATCTCGATGAACAAGTCGCGGCTCAAGTCGCACAACTGCTGGTCGTCGGTGATTGCCTCTGCCATCACCATCGGCTTCGGCGGTTCGGTGGGTGCTGAGGCGCCTATTGTGCTGACGGGTTCTGCCATTGGCTCGAATCTGGGAAAAGCCTTCCACATGGACCGCAAGATGTTGATGACGCTGGTGGGCTGTGGTGCAGCAGGTGCCATTGCCGGCATCTTCAAGGCCCCGATAGCAGGACTGGTCTTTACCGTCGAGGTGTTGCTGATAGACATGACGATGTCGGCCATGCTACCTATCCTTGTCTCGTGTGTCACGGCGACGTGCTTCACCTATATCTTCAGCGGCGATGCTGCCCTCTTCACCTTCCATCTCGACAGCGAGTGGTCAGTGCAGCGTATCCCTGCATGCATCCTCCTGGGTATTTCTTGTGGACTGGTCTCGCTCTACTTCATCCGGATGATGAGTGCCTGCGAGGGTGTGTTTGCCCGCTATAAGAACCATCCGCACATCAAACTGGCTATTGGTGGTTCGGTACTGAGCCTGTTGATCTTCTGCTTCCCGGCGCTCTATGGTGAGGGCTACAGCAGCATCAACCTGTTGCTAAACGGTCGTACGGAGGCCGACTGGAATCAGATACTCAACAACTCGATGTTTGCGGGTGAGGGGAGTATCCTGCTGGTCTATATTGCCTTGGTCATCCTGATGAAGGTCATAGCCACGTCGGCCACCAATGGCGGTGGCGGCTGCGGCGGTACGTTTGCACCGAGCCTGTTTGTCGGCTGTTTCACGGGATTTCTGTTCTCGCGTCTTTGGAATATCCATCAGATTGGTGTCTATATCCCCGAGAAGAACTTCGCCCTGATGGGTATGGCAGGTGTGATGTCGGGTGTGATGCATGCCCCGTTGACGGGTATGTTCCTGATTGCCGAACTGACGGGTGGCTACAATCTGCTGTTGCCGCTGATGATGGTTAGTGTCTGTTCCTATCTCACGATTATCATCTTCGAGCCGCATAGCATCTACGGGGCGCGGTTGGCCAAAGAGGGCCAATTGCTCACCCACCATACAGACCATGCCGTATTGACGCTGATGAATCTTGATTCCGTGATTGAACGCGACTACGACTATGTCTCTCCGGATATGGAACTCGGACAAATCGTACAAAAGATCAGTCGCAGCCATACCTCCGTGTTGCCCGTGCTCGATGCTGGTGGGATGCTCCTCGGCGAGGTGGAGATTATGAAGATACGCAACGTGATGTTCCGCATCGAACTCTACCACCATTTCACGGCCTCGCAGTTGATGATAGAGCCCAAAGCCATGCTGTATGACACGACACCGATGGCAGAGGTGATGCGCACCTTCGACCGTACCCGTGCCGACTGGCTTCCCGTGCTCGATGCCGAGAACCATCTGAAAGGCTACATTTCCCGTCAGCGGCTCTATACCCTTTATCGCAAGATGGTACACGACATGAGTGAGGATTGAAAATTGAAGAATCATGAAGAAGGAAGATTTACGAATTGTGTTTATGGGAACGCCAGAGTTTGCGGTGGAAACGCTGAAGGCTCTGGTGGAGAACGACTATAACGTAGTGGCTGTGGTGACGCAGCCGGATAAGCCCGTGGGACGGCATCAAAACGAACTGCAGCCTTCGGAGGTGAAGAAATATGCCTTGCAGCACAACCTTCCCGTGCTCCAGCCTGAGAAGATGAAGGACCCTGCTTTTGTCGATGCGTTGCGCAGTTATCAGGCAAATCTGCAGGTGGTAGTGGCATTTCGTATGTTACCAGAGGTTGTATGGAGTATGCCCAAATACGGAACATTTAATGTGCATGCAGCCCTGTTGCCCCAGTATCGTGGGGCGGCACCCATCAACTGGGCCGTCATCAACGGCGAGACACAGACAGGTGTGACCACCTTCTTCCTCGATCATGATATTGATACGGGTCGCATTATTATGCAAAAGACTTTCGAAATCCCCGAAACTGCTGATGTGGAATACGTCTATGATGGATTGATGTACCTCGGGGCCGACATCTGCCTCGAAACGTTGGAACGCATCATTGCAGCCGACGGTCATCCTGAAAGCATCCCGCAAGAGCAGTTGCTTGCGGCGGATAAGGAACTGCGTCCCGCCCCGAAGATTTTCAAGGAAACCTGCGAGATCAACTGGCAACTGTCGGCCAAACAAGTCTATGATTTCATCCGGGGCCTGAGTCCCTATCCAGGGGCCTGGACCACGTTGGTGAATCCCGATGGAAAGGAGATCGTGCTGAAAATCTTCAAGACCTCCAAGACCGCCCGTTCCGCCTCGCAGAATCCCGGCACCATCGTCATCGATGGAAAGTCTTTCTGCATCGCTGCAGCCGATGAACTCCTGCAACTTGAAGAACTGCAGTTGGCAGGCAAGAAGCGCATGACGGCCAAAGATTTCCTCAACGGTAATAAAAATATCGATATTTATACAATAAAATAGGTGTCTCGTACGTTTCTAGGGTATAAACATAATAAATGATGATTGCCTATGAAGCATTTTACTCCAGAAACGTTCAAACCCCGTGAGCAGACGCTCAACCTGATCCGTCAGTTCGCTTACACCTATCGCGTTAACAACAACAATCAGGCTCTGAGCCTGAATTAAAAGGATTATGACATTAGTATCCCCTTCATTGCTCGCTGCCGATTTCCTTCATCTCGACCGCGACATCCAGATGATCAACCACAGTGAGGCCGACTGGCTTCACCTCGACGTGATGGACGGCTCGTTCGTTCCCAACATCTCCTTTGGCTTTCCTGTACTTGAGGCAGTGGCCAAGGCATGTACCAAACCCCTCGACGTTCACTACATGATCGACCGTCCCGAGCGTTACATTCAGCAGACTGCCAAACTTGGCGCCATGATGATGAACGTCCATGTGGAGGCGACGGTCCATCTGCATCGCACCATTCAGGAGATTCACAATGCTGGCATGAAGGCCGGTGTCACGCTGAATCCTTCGACACCCGTGTCGCTCCTGGAGGATATTATCGGCGATGTGGAGATGGTCCTGCTGATGAGTGTCAACCCCGGGTTCGGCGGACAGAAGTTCATCGAGAACACTATCGACAAGGTGAAGCGCCTGCGTCGGTTGATATCGGAAAAGGGCTGTCAGACGCTGATTGAGGTGGATGGCGGTGTGCAGGGCGAGACGGCCCCACGCCTCGTAGCAGCCGGTGTCGATGTACTCGTCAGCGGTAGTTACGTCTTTGGTGCCAAGGATCCTGAGCAGGTTATCCGCGACCTCCGATCACTCTAAATGCAGATTCACGCGATGCTGCCTCGTCAACTTCCTCAGGTTGATGAGCGCATAGCGCATGCGGCCCAGTGAGGTGTTGATGCTTACACCCGTCTCTTCTGCAATTTCCTTGAAGGACATCTGCTGGAAGAAACGCATATACACCACTTCCCGCTGATTCTCGGGCAGGGCGTTCATCAGTCGCTTCACGTCCTTCCTCACCTGTTCGTTTACCATCTCGCTTTCACGGAAGGTGTCCAGCACCGAGGCACCTTTCAGGTTCTCCAAATCGTTGTCCTTTGTGGGCTCGATGATGCGCTCGCACTTGATCTCACGGTAATGGTCGATGATGACGTTATGCGCGATGCGTGTCATCCAGAACACAAACTTGCCCGAATTGGTGTAAAGCCCGTTCTGCAGTTTGGTGATAGCCTTGATGAAGGCCTCCTGGAACAGGTCGTTGGCCAGATTCTCATCCTTCACCATATACATGATATAGGTGAAGATCTTGTCTTGAACACGCAAAAGCAATTCGTCGAATGCCTTATTATTACCATTTACGTAAAGCAATGCCAACTCTTCGTCGGTCATTTCCTTAAAAGTACTCATACTTCAATCAATTTTGTAATTGAGTAAAGTCTGTTTCGATAGGCAATAATATTTTAATTTGTTAATAATTCGGGGACAAAAGTAGGCATTTTAGTTGAAACCACCAAATTTTTTTGCAAAAAATCTTCAAAAAACAACGAAAACTGTTGCTTTTTTATTATCTTTGCATCACTAAAACAGAATTATTATGATGAAACTATTTGTCCCTGGGCGCTTGTGCCTCTTTGGTGAACATACCGACTGGGCTGGTCACTATCGCACGATGAATGCCGATATCGCCCCTGGTGCCGCCATCGTGACGGGTATCGAACAAGGCATCTATGCCGAAGTGGAAAAATCGAGTATTTTTGAACTCTACAGCACGGCCCCCGAGATTAAGAGCCTTTGGCAGGATTTCTCCTGCCGTATGGACGAGTTGGAATTGAAGCGCATCGCCAAGAGCGGCTCTTTCTTCTGCTATTGTGCCGGTGTGGCCTCCTACATGCTCGAGTGGTACAAGGTCGGCGGCGTCCGCATCAAGATCACCGGCATGACGCTTCCCATGAAGAGCGGTCTTTCGAGTTCGGCTGCCATCTGCGTGCTTGTTGCGCGCGCGTTCAATTTATTATATAATCTCAACCTCAACACCTTGGGCGAGATGAATATCGCCTATCTGGGTGAACTCCGTACCAGCAGCCGCTGCGGCCGTCTCGACCAGGCCTGTGCCTTTGGCGTGAAGCCTAACCTGATGACCTTCGATGGCGACGAGATCGAGGTGCGCTCGCTCAATGTCAAGAAGCATCTCTACTGGGTCTTTGCCGACCTCTGTGCTGAGAAAGACACTATCAAGATCCTTTC
>Ga0310786_10010432_pt1 | contig 11678 bp, 15 predicted proteins | sample AusTroGonzalo_MG_FD_203881 | JGI IMG/M metagenome (GOLD analysis project Ga0310786, IMG submission 203881) | Bovine rumen microbial communities from tropical cattle in Woodstock, Queensland, Australia - Gonzalo_03 (v2) (version 2) | ecosystem: Host-associated > Mammals > Digestive system >... | reverse complement strand
GGCCCTTAGAACCGAAATTTGAAAATTATTGGAAAAAAATAGTAATCCTATTTTCATTATTGGTTTTATTGTTTGCCGCAATCCATTACATCAAGCGCTCAACAAACAGGTCAAGGCCTTTCAACATTCCCAATAGTGAAACTCCACAACAGATGCAAATACGTTCCTTTATTGATGACACAACTGTCGTTAATGTTAACAACAACGATAATGCATTGTCCAAGGAGAGAGGGTGTGCTGTAAAGAGTGTGTCAAACGAACACTTTTACGACACTGTTAACATGATTGCACATTAATCATTGAGTAATATGACGGAATTTCCAAATAGAATCGAAGAATTTACAAAAGAGCAAACAATAAGCTACTTGACTCAATATCCTAGGAGTTTAAAAGCAGAAGCATTGCGTCAAAACCTGCTTGAATCGCTTAAGCTATCCGAAATTGAGGCTATGCTCAAAGAATACAATCCTTGTATTCCAAAGGACATTCTTAAGGAGCAAGCGAACTCATTGCGTCAAAACTTGGGCGGATTGCTTAACCACAGCAATCAGAAGAAAGTAAAATCACAAGAAGACAAACCTCAGACACCAGACTCCCAAAAACGAGAAAAAACCACCCCCCTCAACCTAAACCTATGAATAAAGGTAAGGATACAACTACCATACAAACAAAAAACGATTCCGGCCATCACGACGGTCACCAAAAAGCAGTTAACGACACAATGTCAAAAATCATTTTGACAATTCTAGTCATTGGGATAGCCGTCGGAATCGTAATTCTTTTAGACGCAATAGATATGAGCATGGATACCCTTTGGATAAAAATACCCTTTTGCGCAGGTGGCGCTGCCTTATTAAAAATGATTTGGAATTAATAAAGAACAGCTGTTATGAAAGGATATAAAGCTATCAACCAATTCAATCTTCAGGATTGCGATGCATTTTTAAGAGATAATCCCAACTCCCCATACTGCAATCTAGTTTCAGAACATTATTCGAAATTACAGAAAGACTTTATTGAACAGCAACAGATCGCTCAAGAAGAAGCTATCAAACGAGAACAACAGCAACGGATCGCCCAAGAAAAAGCCATCGAGCAAGAAAGACAACAGCTAATTGAACAAAAAAAAATTGACAAACAAGAGAAACGTGATCGATTTTGGGACATAGTCAACTATTTCATTGAAATAATTGTCAAAATATTTAAATCTATTTTCAATTTATTTCTCATACTTGCAATTATACTCTTTGTGATCTATATTCTGGTCGAAGTGGTTTTTTGACGTATAGGTCATTTTAGATAAAGCTTATAAAAATATCGGCCCAAAACATCTATTCGCTATGAGAGGATACAAAACCATAAATCAGTTCAACCTACAGGAATGCGAGGCATATCTTAGAGTACACCCAGATGAAAGTCAAGTCCGGGAACTCTATGAGAAGTTGTGCGCAGAACAACAACAAGAAATCCAGCAGGAACAACTGCTCAAGCAAAAAGAATTAGAGAAGCAAGCTGCCTCAGTGAATCGTAGGAAAAAAAGAAATAATATTCTATTGACCATATTCTTGGTTCTATTCATAGTTGCAGCAATCATCATTTACGTTACGTACACAAATTAATAAAACATTAACAAATATGAGAGGTTTTAATTCCGTGGACGAAATGTCCCTGAAAGAATGTGTTGAATTCTTAAATATCGCTGACAAGAAGGACCCGAAGAGAAAAGCCGTTGAAGACAGATACCTTCAACATTTGTATGAATTAAACGAACAAGACGACGCCGACTTTGAAAGGTGTAAAACCATTGATGATTGCGAGAAGTATATCAAGAAATATACGGATTCTGACACAACTACGTATTACAAGGCCAAACACATTCAAGATGCTAAGAATCTTTGTGAAGACTTGTTTTGGAATACTCACAATAAAAATGCAAGTGGTTGTAAAAGGTACTTGAAAAAATATCCGCATGGTCGTTATGTCGCTTTTGCAAATGAAAGAACAGGCAGTTCAAAAAAGACAAAATGGTTGTCTCTTGGCATTGCGATCCTCGTGCTTGTGATTGTCTTTTTTGCTGGATATAAGCCTGTCAACAATTTGTCCGTAGATCAGAATGACCTTCGTTTTGGGAAATGGGGTAGCACGGAAGAATTTCGTGTTACCACCAACGTTTCACCAAGTGCAATTGACTACTTCAATGGTGATGGGCACGACTTCGACATTGAAGAAGATGGTTATTCTTGTAAGGTGACAGCCGACCCAAACGAGGGAGACGAACGAACCGGGGAGGTAAAAGTAGTGGCACACGCTACTCTTTATGGGATGAGGATAGGAGCAGGGAAGAGCGTGTCTGTTAGCCTTTCGCAAAAGTCTGGTTTGGCAACTATGCTAGAGGTATCCATTTCTTCTTTAAATTTAGACAAATGGGGAGGTGATTGCCAGTTTTTCATACGGACTGATGGGGTAAAGAAGGAGAAAGTTACTTCTCTACAATCTGACTGGTTAAGTGTTTCCCAGAGAGGAAACGGAGAATATTTCCTTTCTGTTAGCAAAAACCCAGGAGACGATCGTCAGGGAATTATTTTAATTGAATCTAATAATCTTAAAAAAAAGATAATTATAACCCAAAGTTCAGGACTAGCAAATCATTTTTCCCTTTCCAAGGAATCTATAAAAGCTAAAATTAGCGGGGCCACCTATCGTGTAAACGTAATTACGGATGGCACAACATGGGAGGTGTCTTCAAGCCCAAGCTGGACGACTATTTGGGAATACAGTGATCATATAATGATTGAAGTTGAGAACAATTATACCAATATGACGAGAAGTGGCACAATTGAAGTCAGGTCAAACAATGGACATTATCAATCCATATCAATTTTTCAATCTTGCGAACCGTTTGCAAAAATCAATAATGTGACCGTGGATCATAATGTCACCCGTAATGGGGAGCTTGGGATGATGATACATACTTCTTTTGATGTCAACGGAATGAATGGTCGCTCAGGTGATGTAAGAATACAATTTTATAAAAGTGACAATGCAACACCATTGCATGACCGTTATAACAACTCTCTTGTATTAAAATATTCATGGAATAGCAACTACGATAATTGCACATGGTCAGATTATTGGATATTTGTACCTTATTCTTATTTAAACATGTCACGAGGATTTCACTATCTTTCATTTGATGTGAGCATTTTAAATTCTTCTGGCAAACAATTGGCTAGGCATGAGAATGTTCAATTTACTTGGAACAAGTATTATTAGCAATATAAATCAAAAATTGATATTACTACAACTGTTGGCCTAGTTTCAGGAGTGCTTATTTTCCACCATGGAATAAACAACGTTGATGAGTAAACATCAATTAGGTCACAAACTTCTTTCGGCCAGCCCTTCATCGGGCTGGCCGATTTTTTTCATGCCAGTGATATATTTTGATTCTTAAAATATCATTACTAATAGAATCACGATTATAAAAGTGATTACGTTGAGGTGAGGGCTAATGGGTTCTACCTTCACTAAAACGGTTTAATAAACGAAAGGACCCCCTAAAAAAAGTAGTTATGTCAAATTCATCAGTTCTATTAGCAAGTGGTAATTTCCTGAAATACTTAGGCTTTAAAATTCTCAAAGATGTAGGCCAAGACATTGGTCCTCTAATCCCTGATTGGGTTTGGATTTTAATTGTCGGCATCTTTATTGGTGTAGTAATCATTGCACTATTAAATAAAGATTAAATCTGTAGCAAAGAACAAAGTAGCGTAAGACGACTTCATCTATGAATATATCAGATTAACAGGTCTGTTCATGAAAGGACAATCCTAACGGCCTAAAGACCCGGCCAGCCCTTCATCGGGCTGGCCGATTTTTTTTCACACTAGTGATATATTTTGATTCTTAAATTATCATTACCAGAAAAAGCAATAAAATTTACGGTTATGAAACGGATAGGATTTTTAACATTGTTGGTAGTTTGGGCGATGTCCACGACAAAAGCTCAGGAAATGGGTGCATTCTATGGCGACTGTGGCCTTATTATCGCCCCTAACGCTAAATTGTCCACAAGCGGTAGTTTCAACCTGATGTGGAAAATTAATGATTCTTGGATGGTAGGCGTAGATGCAAATCTCCAATTCCTCAATTTCTCAAATCCAGGCTCTATCCATCCTTTTAATCATTTATGCATGTCCATTCGGCGATATGGGGGTGGAGGACTTGTAAGATATGATTTACCAACAAAACGACACAGACAGTTTTTGATGCTCAAAACTAATCTTGCATACAACAATATTCTCCTTTCCGCAAACGACAGCAGATATGTGTACGAGTACAGTAGTGAAAGCGGTGATGAAATATCCCATACCTTTTATTTATATAATTCACAAGAGAAGAGATGGGGACGCCCCTTTATGATTAGCATGGAACTGTCATACAATTTTCACTTGTTCAAAGGCTTGGCGTTTTCTTTTACACTTGGGTGCGACTTGATGAACAATTTTTCTAAAACAAAAGCGCAAATCCCTACCAAAATCACGGCTGGTTGGGAAGATTTCGAAGAATATTATGGAGATGTTACTATCAATCCATACGAAGAAATCTCTCTTGTAAAAAAAGCATGCACTCGTCCTCTTTGCTATTGCGGCGTATCAATCAAATTGGGTGGCTCTTTTAAGAAAAAGGAAATAACATGGTACACAACAAGCAAAAAAGAATCGGACGATTTTTTCTTAGACCATTAAAAAGAATCTTTAATGCATTCACAACTAACGCTATTGCCTGTGGTCTTTGATTGGATGCCTGATGTTTATCCTCATAAAAACCAATCGACAAAAATTTTCAATCACTGATAGATTACTGTGCTAAGATTATCTTAACCATCAAAAAGATGTTTCATTAAAGATAAATGTCCTATGAAAAATTTTAACGATTTCCTGATGCAAGGTGGTACTGCAGCCACATTAATTATCCTCTCTTTTACTATATGCCTCGGACTAATTGTTGGCAAAGTAAAGGTCAAGGGGTTCTCACTTGGAATCACCAACGTCCTTTTTGTGGGTATTGTGTTGAGTGCCTTAGGGGTTGTCATTGACCAAAAGTTTATCGGATTGATGAAGGATCTTGGGCTGGTGTTATTCATCTTCACCGTAGGATTGCAGGTCGGTCCCTCGTTCTTCGCCAGCTTCCGCAAGGGCGGACTGCAACTCAACATGCTGGCAGTGGCCATTGTTGCTTTGGGAGTGGTGACCACCGTGCTGATTTCTCGATTCAGTGGTGTTACGCTCGATGTTATGGCTGGCGTGTATAGCGGCGCCATCAGCAGCACCCCGGGAATGTCGGCAGCACAACAAGTGGTGAGCAGTATTGGCATCGGTTCTGCTGATGTGATTGCCAACAGTTACGCTGTCACCTACCCTATCGGTGTGGTGGGACCTATCCTGTGCTGCATACTGATTCGCAGTATATGTAAGGTGCGTTTGGAGCAAGAACCCGTTAGCGTGGCAGAACCTGTTGTTGGCACTCCGCTTAATTCGGTAGGCGCTCAGGAAAACGCCGTAGGCAAAAGTCTGATGGTGGTGTTCGTGGGCATGTGTCTCGGAGTAGCGGTAGGCTCTATTGCCATTCCCGTGGGCTTGAGCGTACCGATGAAACTCGGTTTGGCTGGCGGTCCGCTAGTGGTGGCCATCCTTATCGGCCACTTCGGCACCAAGCGCGGATTGATCGACAGTTCTGTCACCTCAGGACCTTCGATGTCGATGCTTCGCGAGTTGGGCATCTCGCTCTTCCTCGCCTCTGTAGGCTTGTCTGCCGGTGGAAGTTTTGTACAGACCATCTGTGGCGGTGGTTATATGTGGGTGTTATATGGATTGGTCATCACCATGTTACCTGTGCTGACCGTGGGTCTTTTCGCCCGTCTTCGTCTGAAGGTCAACTATTACACCCTGATGGGATTGGCCGGTGGTGCCTCTACCGATACCCCGGCATTAGCATACGCCAATAGCGTAGCCAACAACCCTGCTAACAGCCTGCCAGCATCAAGCTATGCCACAGTCTATCCTCTCACAGTGTTCATGCGCATCTTCACAGCACAGATGATGGTGATGGTAGCCGCTTTCTAACAACCAAAGAAGATAACCAAATAATGAATTGAAATGTTAAACCTAAAATATCAAAGACAATGAAAAAAGCAATCAAAGCCTTATGGCAAGGAATCAAAGCTGTGTTTACAGCTATGGTCGAATGGGTGACAACACTGTTCGGTATGAAAGACGACTCAAAGTATGCCTGCGTACTGCGACGCGTAGTGGCAACCGCATTCACCACGATAATGGTCCTCATGGCAGGAATGTGTGTCATCGAATTTTACGATGGCGTTGACTGGAGAATCCGTCGTTTGTTCCACAAAGATTACGATGCATATTCGTCAAAAAGACTATCAAACGACCTGTTCTTCTATGAAAGTAATTACGACAACAAAGGCTATGTAGCCAATGAAGATGGGAAAAGGCTAATCAAGAATGTATGTTGGGTAGCCACCCCCATAAAAGGGGACTCGTTGGTTTGCTTCAGCGATGGTAAGCATAGAGGCTACTTCCATTTGCGAGACGGCAGAATCGTTGTGAAACCCACTTATGAACATGCTTGGGTCTTTTCCGACGGTCTGGCAGCAGTGGAGCAGAATGGTTTTGTTAAATTCATCAACTCGGAGGGACAAGTGATTATTGACAAACATTTCGCCTACGACTGGACAATTGACGGATATGTGTTCCACAATGGGCATTGTGCTGTACACGACTGCGATGGTCAAAACATGGGTCTTATCGACCTCAACGGCGAATGGGTCTTACCCCCGCAATATGACAAAATCACGTCTGCTGACACCTTCTGGATTGTAGAAATCGGCAATGAGCAGGCTGTTCTCACCTTTGGACTGGACACCGTGCTGCCGATGACCAAAGCTGTGTTTGAAGTTTGCGACACCGCCATCATGGCTACCCGTGCCGACCACACAATTTGTGTCTATTCCTTGCAAGGAGAACTAATCACAGACTCTCAGGTGAGGGAAGTAGAGCAGATGATGTATGAGACGCAGGAGGTATTCTATCCCGTCAACCAAGAGGGCCACGAATGCTCAGACGATTATTACAGTTATTCCGATCCCGTCAAACGAATGGCAGTAGCCACTTGTCTGCGCTATGAGAGCGAATGGGGATGGTATGGGTTGATGAGCACAGACGGACGGCAGATCACCCCACCCTCTTATATCAGCATCATGGCAATAGGTAAAGACCTCTACCTCTGCGAAACCTCAAGCGGACGCGGAGTGATGATGAACAGTAGAGGGGAGTTTGTGAAATAAGAGTTATTTTAATATTATTTTTGTACTTTTGCAGCATGGTAAAAGATAAGCAACAAATAGTGGTTCTGGGCGGGAGCTTCAACCCTCCTACCCTTGCACATTACATGCTGATGAAAGAGGCTGTCAATGCGCTGAGGGCGGACTTAGGATTCTTTGTTCCTGTCAGCGACGCTTACTTGAAGCGGAAGATGCGCCACACTCATCCTCCTGTTGTTTTGTCGCCTGAAATGCGCGTCAGGATGCTTAAGTCCATGTGTGCTGATGACAAGCGTTTGCAAGTATGTGTGAAGGAAATCGGCACATCAGGAACGAGAACTTTGCAGACCCTGGCAGCTTTACAGGAAGAATATCAAGATGCTGAACTGTTTTTCATTATGGGGTCCGACAAATTAGACTTGTTAGCGCATTTAGCAGAAAGGTGGGGATTTTTGGACAAATATTGCGTTGTGCTTTATGCAAGAGAGAACACACTATTTGAAAAAACACTGAGAAACTACGAGATTCTTGCGAGCTATACGGATCGTATTGTTGTACTACCTCAACCTGAAGGAACTGAGGGTATCAGTTCTTCTTTGGTCAGAGAAAAGATACTAAAGGGTGAAGCTTTCCAAAAAATGTTGTACCCCGGAGTCTGGAATTTGCTTAAGGATAGAAATATTTTGGAAGATGAAATACAATATTGATATAATCAAAGAGATCGTAAAAAAGAATCCCACCACTCCCATCCTCCACTTTTGGGGACACATCCCTGAGCCAAAGAGGATGACCTCCGCATGCTTCAGTCAGTGGTATGACTGTTACTTTGAGGTAGATGGGATACAATACCAAACTGCCGAACAGTATATGATGGCCGAGAAGGCGCGCCTGTTTGGCGATGAAGAGGTGCTCCAAGAAATCATGGCAGCTTTTCATCCGCACGATTACAAGAAGTTGGGACGGAAAATCCGCGACTTTGACCCGAAGATTTGGGATTCTCGCAAATATGACATCGTGGTAGAAGGCAACAAGGCAAAATTCGGGCAGAATCCAGACATCAGAGAGTTCTTGCACTCAACGGGAGATGCCATTTTGGTCGAAGCCAGCCCGTACGACAAAATATGGGGCATTGGCATGGACGAGGAGACTGCGCTGAAATGTTCTGTTGAGCAATGGCAAGGAGAAAATCTACTGGGTTGCGCGTTGATGGAAGTGAGGGATTGGTTGACTTGTACCGAAGGGTAATAACAATAATATAAAACAAAAAAAACGATTATGCTTGGAGCAGTATTTGGAGATATAGTAGGTAGTGACTACGAATGGAATAATGTGAAGACGAAAGATTTTCCTTTGAAAACGCCACACACACGATATACGGACGACACCGTGATGACTTTGGCCGTGGCACAGTGGCTTATGGAGGATCCAGAACATACCGAAGAAGGGCTGATAAAACAGATGCAGCGACTTGGACGCGGCCATTTAAAAGCGGGTTATGGCGGAAGGTTCAAGGAATGGCTTATGTCTAAAGACCCGCAGCCGTATAACAGTTGGGGCAATGGTTCTGCCATGCGTGTAAGTCCTATTGGCTTGTATGCAAGCAGTGTTGAAGAAACCCGTGAACTCGCTCGCGTGTCAGCCAGTGTTACTCATAACCATCCAGAGGGAATCAAGGGTGCAATGGCCGTTGCAGAATGTGTGTTTCTGAATAGGGATAGATTAAATGGAAGCTTGAACAACAAGGATATTAAAGCCTATATCAAGTCAAATATTCAAAGTAATTACGGCTATGATTAAAATCGAAAGATTGATGACATTCGTCCGAACTACAAGTTTGATGTAAGTTGTCAGGGAAGTGTCCCTGAAGCCATCATAGCCTTTTTAGAGAGTGAGTCTCTGGAGGACTGCGTCAGGAATGCCGTGTCGATTGGTGGCGACTCGGATACAATAGCGGCCATTGCTTGTTCCATTTTTGCTGCGAATAAAGATGGTTGGGACGAACCGCTGATGTCACAATTCACAAAGTATCTGCCGGGTGACTTGCAGACCATTATGGACAATTTTGAAGAGATGGTTTTCCCCCGTAAGCCTATCCTCAACAGCTATTTGGCGATGGACAGGATATATGCTGGAGAATATCCGAGAGATTTGGACGAAACGAAAAGTATGGCGAAGATTAAGCAGTTCGAGAAGTTTGGAATAACCCATTTTGTCGATTTGACAGAAGAGGGCGAGCTTCGTCCCTATTCTCAGATGCTCAATCCTCGCATGCAGCACATCAGATTTCCAATCAAGGATGTGAGCGTTCCAAAAAGCACCGAATCCGTAAAAGAATTGATAAAACAGATCAAGGAGATATTGAATGCAGATGAGAACAACAAGGTCTATATCCATTGTTGGGGCGGTGTTGGCAGGACGGGTGTCATAGTGGGTTGCCTGCTTTCCGATCAGTACAACTATAATTATGAGGAGACCATGCGGGCTTTGACTCAGGCATTCTCTGGTTGCCCAAAATCCGCCTATAGAGAAACGCCAGAAACAATTGAACAGTGTGAATTTATTGCCAAGTATGTTATGGAATTAAGAATAAGAGTTATAAATTAAATTTAATGATATGTATAACAGAGAATACACTCCCGAGAGAATCTCGGAATTGAAAAAGAATGAAATATTCGTTTTCGGAAGCAACCTTGCTGGATCGCACGGTGGTGGAGCGGCACGTCTTGCCTATGACCGTTTTGGCGCGATTTGGGGTCAGGGCGTTGGTCTGCAAGGCCAATGTTACGCCATCCCTACTATGCACGGAGGTGTGGATGCCATTCAACCCTACGTGGATGAGTTTATTGAGTTCGCATTTATCCATTATGAATATAAGTTCCTGGTCACGCCTATAGGTTGTGGTATCGCAGGATTCAGAGCAGAAGAAATAGCGCCTTTGTTTGAGGAAGCCATTAATTTACCCAATGTGATTCTTCCTAAAAGCTTTGTTGATATGATAGAGCATCGGATTTGACTGATGATGGTATGATGGCAGAGCATAACCCTTAGCGTTAGAAGAAGCAAAAGAAAGTCTCGAGATATAATTCGCAATACGCAAGGGCCATGTTTACCTACCTTGATGTTTAACGGACTTTGCAACAAGACAGGCGACAACATGAAGAAGTAAACAATACTTCATTACAACTCTTATTTTAAGATAATGGACATATACGAAAAAGGTGGAGTCACACAAATATTCTTGCTACATGTTCCCGCAAAGGCGATCTTCTCACCTTGGTTAGGGAGCCAACTGAATATTTCTTTCAATAATGAAGAGACTTTAGTTGACATAGCCAGAAAAAGTTTGGACACAAAACTTACTTTTCCCCCTCGAGAGTTGCTTGAAGAGGAAGAATGGTTGGATAGAACTTCATGGCATGTTGGTATTGACAATGATGGGTGTCCTTTTACTCTTTTTCCCTCGTTAATGGTCCATGATGACGTTGCTAATCTGGGACGGGCTATCAGACAAATGGCAAACGACACAGATTCCATCAATCTGCTAATGGGGGATGTCGATACTTCAGCAACTATTGATGATGATAAAAACAATTGAATAATCAGGATGAACAACACAATCATCATTCCCGATGTCCACGGCAGAGATTTCTGGCGTTGGTCTGTGGCTCACCGCAAGAAAAAGGACACGGTCATCTTCTTGGGCGACTACCTCGACCCGTATGAGAATGAGTGGATCTTTTGGAGCGATGCCTACAAAGGGCTGCTTGACATCATTGAACTGAAGCGTCAGCACCCTGAAAAAGTCGTGCTACTCTTAGGCAATCACGACCTGCATTATCTGTTTCCTGGTTGTCGCGGAAGCCGCTACAATGAGTCTCGGGCCGAGAAGATTCGCAAGATTTTCGTCGACAACATGGATCGTTTCCAAATGGCTGCGGAGTGCGAGATCGGTGGAAAACGTTACCTTTTCACCCATGCTGGGGTCAATAAGGTTTGGGCCGAAAAACATGCTGATTTGTTTGGTCCAGCAGAAGAGATAACCGCTGAGACTTTCAATAGCTTGATGTTTAAGGATGAGTTTGTGAAGGCTTTGGGCGACATTTCTATGTTTCGCTGGGGAAGTGAGCGTGCCGGCAGTATGGTCTGGGCCGATGTGGACGAATTCGAGGGAAGCGAGGCAAGGCTTCCCAATGTAACACAGGTGTTTGGCCACACTTTGCAGGACAGCGGCCCAAGGATTATTGACAATTCAATCTATTGTTTGGATTGCCGGAAAAGCTTTTTGCTCAACTCGTCGGGGGAGATACAACAGATTTGAGAAAAGAAGAGGAATTCA
>Ga0310786_10010431_pt1 | contig 11678 bp, 12 predicted proteins | sample AusTroGonzalo_MG_FD_203881 | JGI IMG/M metagenome (GOLD analysis project Ga0310786, IMG submission 203881) | Bovine rumen microbial communities from tropical cattle in Woodstock, Queensland, Australia - Gonzalo_03 (v2) (version 2) | ecosystem: Host-associated > Mammals > Digestive system >... | reverse complement strand
TAACGCTCTTTGTAGGCGCTTATTTCTCGCTTCCGAAGAGTCTGGGCTTAACGGGAACAAACGATGTTTATGCTTCCGAATGGGGAGTCACCGGGAATGTAGCAAAAACTTTTACGATCTATTATTATAATCGTTTAGGAAGCAAAAGGAGTGTTACATTCAAACGCGGTGATGAAGTGGATCTTGTTCATGCAAGATACTATGTTATTGATGAATGGGACGGACATCGTTCGTACAGGTATAAAATCGATATGAAGAAATATATAGATAATGGAACGATCTCTATTCCCAGTCGCTATAAATAAAAATACATTTTATTTTTTTTGAGGAGGAAAAACATGAAAAAGATCTTATGTGCAATCTTAGCATTAACGCTCTTTGTAGGTGCATATTTCTCGCTTCCGAAGAGTCTGGGATTATCAGGATCAAATGATGTTTATGCTTCTAAGGTGAACTGGGGAAAGTTTGCATATGCAGGCGAAAAAATAACACTTTATTACTATAATCGCTTAGGAAGCAAAAGAAGTTATACGATTGAAAAGCATGAAGAAATATTTCTTATAGAAGTAAGATATTTTGCTATATCTGAATGGGATGGACATCGCACATATGTATACAAGTTTGATATGCAAAAATATATAAATAATGGAATGCTAACCGTATGATAATTTGATATCGTTCTGACGATCTTGCATTTATTTAGTGATGTATCATTTATTCGCAGGCTATAATCTGTGCCTTGATTAAACTATTTTATAGGAGGAAAAACATGAAAAAGTTTTTGTGCGCAATCCTGGCATTATCGCTTTTTGTAGGTGCTTATTTCTCAATGCCGAAGAGTATCAGTTCATTATCGGGAAAAGATATCTTTTCGGTCAGTGCCGGTGAGATCCGTTCCTACAGATCATATAAGTCGATGACGCTTTATTACTACACCTCTTCAGGAAGTAAAAAGAGTTTTAAGATAACCTGCGGGAAGCCTTTTATTGTCAGTAACAAGAAATACATTGAGATAAGACAACAGGAAGGATCATCCGTAAAGATTTATAGAATCAATGTAGAAAAGTACATTAAGAACGGAACATTCTATTGATCTTAGCTGAGTTCCCGTTTGTGTGAAATTAAAAAACCTGCCGGCGGATCGTCAGCAGGTTTTTTCTATGGAGCAGGCTACGGGGATCGAACCCGCGGCATTCAGCTTGGGAAGCTGACACTCTACCAACTGAGTTAAGCCTGCAAGACACAAAGAGATGTTAATCCATATCACAGTTAATGTCAAATCAGGAAGCGGGCTGCCTTTTCCTCTTCCGTAAGAGGAGAAGGAGGAGAACTATACCGATCGTGATAACACTTACGAGAGTAACGAAGAGCCCTCCTTCAGGCCCGAACTGACCGCCGGACCAATAGGACGGGACGCCTTTCAGATAAGACGTATGTATGATCGATGCTGCTGAAGCATTACCGCTTACTTCCAGACCGAAGAGGTTGCCTTGAGCGAAGTTCCAGACACTGTGAGCTGCGGAAGTCATAAGGATGCTGTCGGTATAAAGGCAGATCAGTGCATAAGCTACAGCGATCAGTATGAGATTGATCAGAGCAAGGAACGTAAATCCCTTGTTCATTGCATGGAACAAAGCGAAAAGGAAGGATGAGAAGAATACGGCAAATGCCTTGCCGAACCTCGGTGACAGTCTCGGCATCATGTAGCCTCTGAACATCAGTTCCTCACTGAATCCCTGAGGGATCCACATCAGGATATAGAACACGAAAAGTTTAATGTTCCCGCTTCCAAGTCCAATGCTCGTGACTTCGGCCCGCTTTGTAATGATAAGGAGCAGGAATACCGATCCCATCATGGCGATTCCGAGGACCATGCCGAGCAGATAGTCGATGATGCCTTTTTTAACAGACGGATATATGCCGCATGTTCTCAGAGGCTGCTTTTCGAGGAAACGGACTTTGATGAAGTAAGTCGCGATGAGAGCTAAGTATCCGAATCCTATGCACAGGATATATACAGGCTGCATCATGAGCTTTGAGAAGATCTCGAATGAAGCCGACAGCGAATCCCTGATATCGGACAGTCTTTTCAACGTGTCGAGCATATCCTGGAAGAAGGTAGTCTTGCTGAGTGCCACGATAGCAGGGATCATGGCGATCGTCTGGTAGACGGATAATACGATAAGAGGATATCTTATGTGGTGGAACAGAAGCTTTCCGGTCTTAACGTACTTTTTCGGGACGTAATCATAGATTATGGCCTTCAAAGGCTTTGACCTGTTGAGTTCTTCTCTTCTCAGGGCTCTGAGATACTTGGATGCCCTCTTGTCCGAATAGGATTCGACCGTTGTAGTAAATCTCTCTGTCTTAAGAAGGACTCCTGATATCAAGGTGAAAAGCATGGCCAAAAACAGGGTGGAGAGCACGCATAAGATCAGATCGATCGCATTATCATAGCCTTCGGCAAGACATCTTCCGAGACCGTAGAAATGACCATATACAGGGAACCAGTAATAGAATCTCGACACATCGTTTACGCCCTGCATGCAAGTGATGCAGACTGCAAGGAGTATGAAGAATACCGGAAGGAATGCCGTCTGAGCAGATACGACCGTATCGTTCATGATGGATATCATGAGCGTCAGAGTCGATATGAGAAGTGACAGCGTAAGTATGAGTACTATGCCGATCAGCAGAGCCTTGACTGACATATACATAAGACAGATGAGCGGGAAGCAGACAAGGGCGGGGATCGCAGTTGCGAGCCAGATGCCGCACAGGTTGCCCGATATTACGGTCCTTATCCTGACAGGTGTAAGAAGAACTCCCGTAAAAGTTCCTTTTTCCTTTTGACCCGAGACCGCGTTCGTGCCCTTGCTCATTCCGATATAGAGCATCGCAATGAAGGTGATGAGAGGGACTATCACCTTGGCAAAATAATTAGTGATGAACTGAACACCGGAAGATCCTTCGTAGTTGAACGATTCGATCTCGACCTCAAACGGCGGATCGGAGGTTACAGGGACCCCGTAAAGACTCTTCAGATGGTTCTGGTATCCGTCCAGGACGTTATTTACTATATTCGTGTGCCATTCCGAATAGACAAGCTTGTCATTTCTGACATATGTGAGTATCTCCGCTTTCTTTCCTTTCTCGATGGTCTTCTCGAAGTCGGTCGGGAAATAGATGGTCATATATGCTTCATGTATCTTCATGAGCTTGTTATACTCGGAAGCGTCATAAGCGGAATCGGCACTGATATGAGAGACCTTTTTTCCGACATCGTAATGCACCTGATAGAGATAGGTGTCAAATGAGTCGGGGGCGTTTACAAGAAGGATATTCTTCTGCTTTTCGGCATTGAAGACATTGAGCCAGCCGGAGAGCATCAGGTTTACGATGGAACAGAGGACAGCAAAGATGAACACGACACAGATAACAAATGTCGTGGCAGATGCTTTGGCGCCTCCGTTGCCGTTGCGTCCGAAAGCTTTAAGGAATATTGCCTTGAAAGCTCTTAGGTTCATGATCACTCCTTATGATTCTCAGAATATATCTTGAAGAAAGCCTCTTCAAAATTCGCGGATCCCGTCTGTTCGGTCAGTTTCTTCGCCGATCCTGATGTTACGAGCCTGCCGTCCACCAGGATACCGATCTCATCGCAAAGACTCTCGGCAAGGGAGAAGATGTGCGTAGATAGGATGATCGTCCTGCCCTGTGACTTAAGCTCCAGCAGATAATCCGTGACCATCTTTGACGTCAGGATATCAAGTCCGTTCGTAGGCTCATCGAAAATGATGACCGGCGGTTCATGCATAAGACTTATCGCGATACTGACCTTCTGTTTCATACCGGTCGAAAGGTCCACTATCCTCTTATCCGCAAAAGGTGTGATCCCGAATCTCTCAAAATCCCTTTCCCTGCGCTCCTTGATCTCGTTTTTGGGAATATCGTAGAGCTCGGAGAAAAAGTCATATAGCCTGTTCGGGGTCGATATGGGATCGAGCTTGACCTCTGTCGTGAGAAAACCGATCTTTCTGTGTATCTCGAGCGTGTCTCTTGGTGCCTGGAGACCGTCAATATAGATATTTCCGCTCGTCGGCTTGAGCAAAGTCGCGATCATCTGCATGAGCGTCGTCTTTCCTGCACCGTTAGGTCCTAAAAGTCCGTAGATAGTGCCTCTGTCAACGGAGAAGCTGACATTATCAACGGTCAGTTTGTCTCCGACATATCTTTTACAAACGTTTACGACTTCAATTATCATACGATCCGTCTCCTATCTTTCTGAAAGTCCTGAGCATGATGACCGCTCCGATGATTATATCCAGCAAACAGGTTATGATCAGAAGATGCCACCTTATATCTGTCGCGAAAATGTCCCTCATCGCGCACAACGTACCGTGTATCGGGATCAAAAACTCGATCGTAAACGGTGCCGCGTTCCTGACCATCTGAAGGAAGAACTCCAGAAGGAACAGTATCAGAGGGAGCTGAAGGTTCATCAATATGTCCGCCATCTTATCCAGCGAGAAGATGATAGAGATACATAGCGCAGTCATGACAAATGCTGTCGGAGGGATGACGAGAAGGAATGCGATGAATTCCTTGAATGTAAGGAGCATCCCGAATGGCAAAAGCGACATCGAGTCGTTACTGAAATTAAGCCAGCTCGCGAAGAACAGCACGAGATACGTAATAACGGCTGAAGCAAAAGAGATTATCGTAATGGCAGCCGCCTTGCCGCCGAATATGGATCCCGCGGGCAGAGGGGTCATGATGAGCTTTTTAAGGAAGCCCCTGTCCCGCTCAGCGGCGAACATATCGCAGGCAAGCGAATAGACGCAATAATACAAAAGAAGGAGGATGATACCCGGAATGATGGTCGAAGCCGCAAGATTAGCGGTTCCGCGGTTGATGTTGATGGCTGTTACGGGGTTGAACTCATCTGTATTGAACCTGTCCCAGCCTATATCCTTATAATCTCCCGACAGGTTTTCGAAGCAGAAATCGTTATAGCGCGGTATGACCTCATCCCTGAACTGAAAGCTCCGCCCGAGATTGGTTATGGAGGAGGAACTGTAGTAAACGTGTATGACCGCTTCCGTTACCGGTATCTCTTCCCCCTTAAGGAGGATCTTATAATATCTTTTTATCTCGTGGTCATGACCGTCATCGAAAACGACCACCAGACGGCCTTTCCTTATCAGCTGATGTATCTCATCATTGTCATAATCGTCCGAATCAAAGAACTCAAAGGTGTAGGGAAGATCGTATGAGTCGCTCTCTACGAATCTCTTGAATGAACGGGGAGCATTTATCGTAACGATGGGCTTCTTACCGAAAGAACCTGTCGACACATAATTGAGGAGCGCAGGGAAGAGATTCAGTGCGATCAACATCAATACTGCCGGCAGGAGAAACACGGTAAGGGCTTTGCGCCAATTGGTTATTATCTTTTTAAGTTCCCATTTTATGATGACGATAGTTTTACGCATAGAACAATTATACTATATAAATATAAAAAATAATTATTCTAATGGCTTAAATATCGGCTTATCTATCGGAGGGAGTTCCTCGTCAAAATCATACTGTTCCTGACCAAGGAGTGATGTACTATTGGTCTTAACGGGCTTTTTCAGGTTTTCAAGATCTTTTTCGGACAGGAGATGAGCTTCTTCGGAATTAACCGGTTCCATATAGCCTGTCTCTGAACGATGATAATACGATTCGATGAACCCTTCTCTTACCGACTTTTTCATCCTGTCCATCCTGTACTTAAACTCGATCCTGGTCGTATATTCTTCGGCATCACCGTATTCATCACCCAATGAATTGGATTTTCTGAGTATTCTCGCCCAGAAGAAGCACGATATACCGAATCCTATGGCCGGGGCCAGTATTGCTGCGATTAATGTATACATTTCCTTACTCCTGTCTCTTCTTTGCGAAGTTGAAGATGTCTCTTGCCTGTGTCAGTCTGATGGACTTCAAAACGCCGCCCATAGTCTTTATTCCGAGAACAAACAACGCGACGGCACCGGCTCCGATGGCGACCAGAACCTTACCCAGATCGCTGTCTTTTGAGGTGTTCATAAACGGCAAAGTGGTACGCAGTAAGATGAAAGCAAGTACCGTAAGGAGCAGTCCCGAGCCAATGAGCAAAGAATAAAACAGCGGTTTATTCCACGGGATACCGCAAACGATCTTTCCCGTCTGACCGTTTACCAGGATCGTATTATGCTTTCCTTCGTAATCGTATGTTACGAACCAGGCAGGGAGCATGGCATATTTCAATTTGCCGTAATCGAGGGCGGTATCCTCCATTGAAGACACGATGGTCTTGTTGGACGGACCTTTGACGTCTTTCAATGCGTAGTCGTTAAAATACTTAACGGCTCTGTTATATGCGCTTCTCCTTATTTCTCCGAAGGTGACATCCGATATGTTGGAATAAAAACCCATCAGATAGTCTTCGTCAAAATCCTTGAGATCGGCCATCTTAAACGGCTCGAGCCTCTCGCTGCTCTCGTCTGCAAGAAGCAGCGAAGCATCAAAAGGAAGATTATGGAGTATCATTTCTCCTGATCTTCCATAATAATATGTCGAAGAAGACTTTCCGTGTTTGACGGTACCTCTTATGACTACCGCTCCGGAATGATAAGCATCGACTATCCAGTAGGGGATATAGATCCCTCTTACATGTTCGGCCTTGAAATTCTTTATGGCCTTCGGAACGAAGAAACCTTTGTTAAACCTCTCACGGATAATATCAAGAGCTTCATCTTTGGTGATCTTGAACGGGATGATGCAATTAGGACGCTTCTGCCTTGATATCCTGTTAAATACGACCGTCGAGTTACCGCAGTAGATGCAGTTTGCCGAAGCTTCCGTACCGTGGATTATGATCTCTCCTCCGCAGGTGCCGCATGAATAGATGTTACAGTTATAGTATCCCTGGGCACTGTCCGTGATGTCATTTGCTTCGAGTGTGTCGCCAAATTCCGCCTCGACTTCTTCAGCTTTGAAGCTTCCGCCGCAGTACTGACATACGAGCATCTGTGTCTTCGGATCGAATGTCAGGCCGGAACCGCAGTTCTTACATAATGTTGCCATATATATCTCCCTTACCGGTTATTCTTTTCAATCTTATAATACTGCTTATGTAAAAACAACGTCGTCATCAGTCAATTAGAGGGATTATTCCCATATCGAATGCAATTTATAAGGGGCATTCCCGATGAGAACGCCCCCCATAATGGTTAAGCCGAGTAATCAATAGTTCAGTTCTTGATATATTCGCTGTACTTCTCCGCGATTATATCCCAATCAAGATCGAAGCGGCTCATGTGCTTCATGAAAGCGGCACAGGCAGCTTCCTTATCCTTCTTCTTCACGGCATTAAGGATGTTCTTGTGATCTTCGATGATCTTATGATCCTTAACGGCATAAAGGCTTAAGCTCCTTACACGGTCAAAATGCATGCTCATGAGACTTACCATGTAATAGCACTGCATCTTGTTGCATATCCTGTAGAAGATCTTGTGAAATTCGTTATCGAGTTCAAGGAACTTATCCTTGTTCTTGTCATTATAGAATTCCTGAAGGTGGATCGTCTCTTCGAGTTCGTCGAGGTCAGCCTTTGTAGCTACGTCGCATGCTTCCTGAACAACGGCGGATTCGATGCACTTTCTGAGGAATCTCGATTCGCTGATGAGCTCCGGATCGATATAAGATACAAAGCAGCCCTTCTGCGGAAATATCTCAACGATCTTGGATTTGGATAGTTCGAGGAAAGCCTCGTGGATCGGGGTCCTGGAGAGTTTGAGCATATTTGCGATCTCTTGTTCGCCTATGAGACTGCCCGGTTTGATCTCCATGTTGATAATGTTGTCACTGACAAACCTCAGGGCGTAATCACGATTGTTCTCGTAATCATACTTGGGTGTAATTATCATTTCGATTGTTCTCTTTCATTAAGGCTGTGACCGTATAATCCCGGACACATTTATTATTCTCTAATAATCATTTGCAAGTGTCAATGAAATAGATAATTCATCCCACATATTTGTTGATTGTGCTCAAAACCGCGCCTTCACATTCTAGCATATCTGACAACATCGATTCGATCTTATCCTTAAGACCGCATTCCACCAGATCCGCCCCGAACAGCTCCCTGTTCCTTAAAAGTCCGTCGATATTTCCGTAGGCGCTTTCCTTGTCCTTGAACTTAACATTTACCAGTTCCTTTTGCAGGTCATCCATAAGCGGATCAGAGCTCAGTTCCATGGCATTTCCCTTATCGTCAATGCCCAGCAGGTATCTGAACCAACCGGCGATCGTGAGCGGTATACAGGTCAGGGAAGTGACATCGAGCTCATCCGAAGCGATATAAGACTTGATCGTCTCACCGAATCTGATCGGGACCTTAAGGCTTGTGTCCGTCGCGATCCTCTGGGGCGCATCCGGGATATAGGGATTAGGAAGCCTCTCCTCAATGACCTCCCTTAAGAAAGCCTCCGGACTTAATATCTTCGGGTTGGTCACGACCTTAAGACCTTCCTCATAACCCATCTTCGTGATGAGCGATACCAGAAGCGGATCCTTCATCTCGTCCGAGATCCTCTTATAGCCCAGGAGGCATCCGAATACTGCGAGGGAAGTATGAAGCGGATTAAGGCACGTCGTGACCTTCATCCTCTCTGACTTATTAACCGTATCCCTGTCAGTCATATATACGCCTGCCTTTTCGAAAAGGGGCCTGCCGTTCGGGAAATTGTCCTCAAGTACGAGATACTGAGGCACTTCGGCATTTACGAAAGGAGCGATAAAGGTTCCCCTGCTTGTTGTAATAGGGGCCATGTCCTCCATTCCGAGCTCTTTTTCGATCATTTCCTCGACCGACGGGTCCGGCCTCGGCGTGATCTTGTCGATCATAGACCACGGGAACGTGACTTTGCTCTCGTCATTCAGATAATCCAGGAAGCCGTCATCGACAAATCCGTTCCTGTTCCAGCTTCCGGCTATCTCCAGGATGCTTCTTTTGAGCTTATCGCCGTTATGACTGCAGTTGTCCATGCTTACCACGGCCAGAGGGAGCTTTCCGCTCTTATACCTCTCGAAAAGGAGAGAGCAGACGATCCCCATCGCATGACGCGGGCAGGAGGGTCCTTTTTCCATATCGCTTACGGCGACAGGCAGAAGACTTCCGTCCATGCTTCTTAATGAATAACCCTTCTCGGTGATGGTAAAGCTGATAAGCTGCAGGGAAGGGGACTTAAAGACCGAGATGATCTTCTCATGATCTTCTTTAAAATCCGGATTTGCGCAAAGGGCATAAGGGATACTCGCGATGACCTCATAAGATACCTCGCCGGTAGGCTTAAGATCTGCCATGAGCGTCAGGTTATCATGAGGTCTGTAGATCTTCTCTATGATCTCGGTATCAAATGTGTCAGCTGCGATGACACCTGTATCGGACAGCCCTTCGTTATTCAGGACCTGGGATATCCTCGCGATAAATCCCCTGAATATGTTTCCTGCTCCGAAATGGATCCACGTCGGTGACTGACATGTCTTTTCCGCCATCCTGTCGATGTCGAACTTCGGAAGGATGATCCCTTTTTCTTCAAACTGCTCTCTGTTACCGAGCTCTGATCTTGTGAGTCTCATAATGTCACTCCTTTAAGATTAAATAAAACCGATGCGTGTTTGGGGGGCTGCATCGGTTTTATCACCGGAGTCTATAGAAATTAAAAACCAAACCATATAATGAGGGGCCATATTATGTATTCAGTTTTCTTATTGCTTCCCATAAACCCAAGATATAATTTGATCCGAGGGCACGGTCATAAAGACCATAACCCGGTCGTCCTGTCTCACCCCAGATCATTCTTCCGTGATCGGGTCTTATATATCCATCAAAGCCTGAATCATAGAGTGCCTTGACGATAGCGAACATATCCAGGTCTCCGCATTCGGAGAGGTGAGCCGATTCGTGAAAATCCGTCTCTGAAGTATGACGGACATTTCTCAGGTGAACAAAAGGCACCTTCCCTTCGGAAGCAAATTCCCTGGCCATCGAAGGAATATCATTCTCGATATTGGCTCCGAGACTTCCCGTACAGAGCGTAAGACCGTTACGTCTGCTCGGATTGAGGGCAAGATATCTTCTTATGGCTTCCGCATTATTAACCACCTTCGGAAGTCCGAAAAGAGGGAACGGAGGGTCATCAGGATGAACGCCGAAATCAATGTCATACTCCTCGGCATAAGGGATGACGGCATCAAGGAAGTACTTGATGTTGCTAAAATATTCGTCACGGCTGATGTTATTGTAATACTCGATATCTGCCGCCATCTGGGGGAATCTCTCAGGTTCCCATCCCGGCAAAGTGAGATTATTACATCCTTCTATCATGTCCTTGGTCATCATGTCGGATGTAAGAGTCGAAGCATAACTGTGGCTGTATGCCATACAGTTGCTGCCGTCAGGAAGCGGATAATAAAGATCACTTCTGTACCAGTCGAGGACAGGCATAAAGTTATAGCATATGCACTTGACTCCGGCATCGGAAAGATTCTTCATCGTCTTTATGTAATTCTCGATATACTTATCTTTGGATGGCAGACCCTTCTTGATATCTTCATGGATATTAACGCTCTCGATGACTTCCATCTCGAGTCCCGCATCATTGATCTCTTTTTTTACCGAACCTATCTGTTCCGGAGTCCAGATATCACCGGCAGGAACAAAAGGCAACATAGTCGCGACACCGGAAACACCCGGTACCTGCCTGATCTGACTCAAAGTCACTTTGTCGTCTCCGTTAGGAAACCATCTCATTATCATCTTCATAAACTCTACCAACCTGATAGTTTATTTCCGGGAAGTCCGGATGCTTATCAGCATCAACTACCACTACTAGTGTACTAGACGACTAGAAGTGTGTCAATGATGTTTAACAAGGATTTTTCTGCTGATCAAAATAAGGCAACAGGATCAGCCGTTATCTTCATCTTTATCTTTTTTCCTGTTCGGTTTTCGCATAAGATAATTAAACAGAAATGGGATCAGCAAGATAAACCCAAAGTATTTTACCACTTCGATCAGTGATGATAAATATAAGACACTTATTTCATATTCCTGATCTCTGTTTGCATATCTGGTGCACGTCTTAGCTGCCGCATAGAGAAGAAGACCCGCTGCGATCAATAAAGTCGAGATTATAACCGTCTTTTGAGGGATCTTTTCCGATTTATCATATTTATTGAGTTTCTTTACGGACAGGAACAGGCCCGAAAAGATCGAGATGACCGCAAGTATACCCGTTATCAGCTGAATAAGATTAAGATAGTTCTCCATCATTATCCTCCGCGCTTATACTCCCGGTCTCCTTTATACCGCTCTTGTTTTCGGTATAGACAAAAGCCTTCTCGAGATTATTTGTTATGAAGATGCATGATATTGACGGCAAAAAGATGACCGCAGGCGGGAATACCACCGTGATGACCAAGGTCAAAAGCATCGTAAGGCAGGTAAGAAGGCACTTACCCATATACATCGTCGAGAGCGTAAATCCGTTTATGAATATCCTCTTCGTCGTATTCTCATATCTGGCAAGGCATGAAACGACAAAAGGGAATGAGAATATGATAGGAAGGATAAGAAGAAGGCTTAA
>Ga0310786_10010430_pt1 | contig 11679 bp, 10 predicted proteins | sample AusTroGonzalo_MG_FD_203881 | JGI IMG/M metagenome (GOLD analysis project Ga0310786, IMG submission 203881) | Bovine rumen microbial communities from tropical cattle in Woodstock, Queensland, Australia - Gonzalo_03 (v2) (version 2) | ecosystem: Host-associated > Mammals > Digestive system >... | reverse complement strand
GTAGTTGGCAATGAAGATGTGATACTTGGCGTATTTCTTCGTGGCGAAATGGGTCTTGTAGACCCGCTCGCTGGTGTATATCATCGGCTTGACACCATACTCACTTTCCATAAGTTCCAGCAATTTGTCCACTCTTTCCATGTAGAGGCGGCCCGAATGGTGACCCTCGATGTCGAGCACCGGTATCAGGTCCTGCTCGCTCTTTTTCACCACCTTGCGTATATTAGCCATCTGCTGGTAAGCGGTGGTCTTGCTGCTGTAGACATGGTAACTGCCTACCAGCAGCCCCGCCTTCTTGGCCTTGGTGAGGTTGGTGCGGTAATAGGCATCTTGAATCGATGTGCCTTCGGTGGCACGGACATAGACAAATTTAATGGTGCTGTCTTTCGCCACCTTGGTCCAGTTAATGGTGCCCTGAAACTTGGAGACATCTATCCCCCGTGTCCTGATCTGAGCTTGTAAAGTGAATGGTGAAAGGTGAAAGGTGAAAACAAGCACCAAAAGCAGGATGCTACATCTGAATCTCGTCGCCATTGTGATGGAAGAATTTGAATTCCAACAGGCCATACTTCTCCGAGCTCTTCAGGTCGAGCCACATGCGGTAGCGGCGCATCCACTTGCATCGCAGGCTGCGAAGGCATCCTTTGGTGAGGTAGGCATGAATATAGGGGTGGGTAATCAGTGTCAAACGGTGCTCGTTTTGCGAGGTGACCAAATGGCGGAGCGACGCCTCGATTTCGTCAACCACCACCAGACTCTGCTTGATGTGGCCGGTGCCGTCACACATGGGGCACTTCTCCTGCACGTCGATTTCCATCGCCGGACGCACACGCTGACGGGTAATCTGCATCAATCCGAACTTACTGAGCGGCAATATAGTATGCCGTGCTTTGTCGGGCCGCATGGCCTCGGTCATCACATCGAAGAGTTTTTTGCGGTTCTCGGCCTTGTCCATGTCGATGAAGTCGACAATGACGATGCCTCCCATGTCGCGCAGACGCAGCTGACGGGCGATTTCATGCGCACTTTCAATGTTGACCTGCAGGGCTGTATCCTCCTGTCCAGCACCGGCTTTGATGTGATTGCCACTATTGACGTCAATCACATGCATGGCCTCGGTGTGCTCGATATAGAGGTAGACACCGGAACGGATGGTGACTATGCGTCCGAACATACGTCGTATGTCGCGCTGCACGCCAAACTGTTCGAAGATGGGGGTGTCGAGTTTATAGAGCTTAACGATGTCCTCCTTGCCGGGAGACATCAGTTTGACGGCGTTGCGCACCTCTTCGCAGAGGACAGCATCATCGACATAGATGTTATTGAAATCGTCGTTAAGCACATCACGCACCAGCGCCGTGGTGGTGTCGAGTTCGGCATGCACTTTGGCGGGGGCCGCGACATGCTTCAGTTTCTCGGTCATCTGGCGCCAGCTGTCCATCAGCTTACGCAAGTCGGCGTCGAGTTCGGCCACACTCTTGCCCTCGGCGACGGTGCGGACAATCACGCCGAAATTCTGCGGACGAATGCTCTGCATCAGGCGACGCAGGCGGTTACGTTCTTCAGAGCCTTTAATCTTCTGCGAGATGGAGATTTTGTTACTGAAAGGGGTCAGCACCAGGTAGTGACCGGCCAGGCTGATGTCGCCCGTCACCTTCGGTCCTTTGGTCGAGATAGGTTCCTTGGTGACCTGCACCAAGATAGGCTGTCCCACCTTCAGTACATTGTCGAAGTTGCCCACCTTCTCGAGCACAGGCTCAATCCTGAAATTGGACAGTGTGGCGGCACCCTTGTCGCCGTTCATGGCCAGACGCAGGTATTTGTCGACCGAATTGAAATCAGGTCCCAAGTCGAGGTAGTGCATAAAGCCTTCCTTGTCACCCCCCATGTCGATAAAGGCGGCGTTGAGGCCCTGCATAATCTTGCGCACCTTGCCGAAATAGATATCGCCCACGGCGAACTGTCCGCCCGGCTGCTCCTTGTGGAGCTCCACCAGCCGCTTGTCCTCGGTAAGTGCAATCTGTATCCCGTCTTCCTGCGCCGATATGATTAATTCTTTCTCCAAACTAAGCTAAAGCTATCAAGATGATTATTCAAAAACAAAATAAAAAACAAATTACATACCGCCTCGGGAAGGAGGATGGTGTGTAATTTGTTTTAGAATTTTTAGAGAAGAAACAGGTTATTTCTTCTTATGTCTGTTCTTGCGCAGGCGTTTTTTACGCTTGTGCGTAGACATTTTGTGGCGTTTATGTTTTTTTCCGTTAGGCATTGTAAGAAGATTTTAAACTTATTTTACTTTCTTTTTCACATCCTGCATGAAAGTCTTGGCGGGCTTGAAAGCGGGAATGTTGTGGGCCGGAATGATGATGGTGGTATTCTTGCTAATGTTGCGGCCGGTCTTCTCGGCGCGTTTCTTCACGATGAAGCTGCCAAAACCACGCAGATAGACGTTCTCACCCTCGGAGAGGCTTTCTTTGATAACGGTCATAAACTCCTCAACGGTGGCCTGGATGGCGACTTTCTCGATACCGGTTTTCTGAGCTATTTCAGCTACGATTTCTGCCTTTGTCATTTTACTTTTATTTAATTGTTATTATTTGTTTTTCACTAAAATCGGACTGCAAAAGTACTACTTTTTTTTTATACGGCGAACTTTTTTTTTGTTTTTATCCTTTTTTTAACATTTCATATCAATCTAATATAATGATTTACAACACACTTATACTGTACAATATTTTTTCTTACGTCTACTGTCCACCCAGGGATATGGCTGGGCACGGAGACCCTCCTATGGGTTAGTTTTTAGTTTTTTACCAAACGTTACAACGAAGACGGCGAAGGCAGCGAGGGTGCAGCAGGCGGTGAGGGTCTCGCCAACAGCCAAAGGAGCCTCGGGATCGATGTCGAGCACACCGCGTGCCACCAACCAATAGAGCACTACCACCAACGCATTGTTGACGAAATGGGCCAACGCGTTGGTCAGCAGCGAACCACTGCCAAGATAGAGATAGCCCAGCAGGGCGCCCAGCACGAAACGCGGCACGAAGGAGAAAATCTCGCCATGGCCGAGACTGAAAACCAAGGCCGTGACCCATACGGCGGCGTGTCCATTCTTGAACCAGCGGTGCAACAGGTTTTGTATACCGGCGCGGAAGAACACTTCCTCGCACACGGCGGGCACCAGGGCTACCACCAACAGGTTGGCCAGCAGCCCTCCGACGGTGTCGGTCTCCATAATAGTTTCGAGCACTCCTTCGGTACGATCCTGCAGCGCACGCATCCACTCACCCACACGGCCCAAGTTCCACGAATCATTCCATGTGGCCAACCAGTCGTTGACAGGCATTATCAGCAGCATCACTACCATACCCGCGAGGGTATAGTACCACGTGCGGCCGCTGAAATCGAGACCGTAGTACTCGCGTTGACTGCCACGGTAATAGATGGTTGTCATCAAAAGGACCGGCACTAGGAAGGTGAGCAACTGTGTGAATGCCTGAGTCCACAGCATCACGGGGCGTGACATAATGTCGACTCCCGCCACTGCAAGCACCACACCGGGAAGACTGTCCACAACGAGCAGGCCGAGTGCTATGGCCAGCATCACCAGCAACTGCATGAAAGGATGGGTTGTCCTTTTCATTTACATATAATATATAAAGAGAAAACTAAGTGACCCCGGCGGGATTCAAACCCACGACTTTCGGAACCGGAATCCGACGTTCTATTCAGCTGAACTACGGGGCCAAAACAATCGAATAACTGCGAACGAAAGATAATATTGTGTCGAGACAAAAAAAATTCACATTATTTTTTCCTTCATTCTGGCCATTCTTTTAAAAAAAACATAAAACAGGCAGGAGACAAAAAGAACGGCTCCTTATACAATAAACCATATCTTCTTACGTTATAGAACGAAATAATGAGAAAAACCGCATTACTGACACTGGCTTGCCTGCTGGCGATACTGGTTCCTGCCCGCCCCATGGCGCAGGAACATTCGGTGCTTGCCCGCGGACCGTGGTGGAAACTGGCAACTACGTCCATTGGCATCTACCGCATAACAGTGTCCGACATTCCCGCCCTGCAAGGGGTCAGCCTTGACAGCATCGGCCTTTACGGAGGCGACCACCGCATGCTCTCCCTCATCAACAGTCTTACCTCCTACGGCGACCTGCAGCCGGTGCCAATCGACTTTGTGGACCGCAACGGCAACGGGCTGTTCGACAGCGGAGACGAGCTACTGTTCTATGGCGAGGGGGTTGAAGGCTGGCACTACAACACCGACGACGGTCGGTGGGAGCATAAGCGCCACGCCTATGCCACCCGCAACTGCTACTATCTCACTACCTCGGCGCCTATGCAACGCCGCGTCAACTCCGCCGCGCCGGTAAGCGCCACCGATGAAGTGACCAGCTACACCTCCGTAAGCCTGCTCAACAACGACCTGGTGAACATGTTCTTGAGCGGCCAGCTATGGATGGGCGAAAAATTCAACACATCGATTACCCACCGCACTTTCAGCCTGACGGTGGCGGGCAATTCCGACGGCCGTGTAAAGATACGCTACGCCCTGGCCAACCAGTCCACCGCCACAGGAGTCTTCACCGTGACCACCACGGGCTACAGCAACCAAGTGAGTATCACCAGCCGCAAAGCCTACGTCACCACCCTCGACGAACTCTCCTCCAGTGCCACAGCCTTTACTTTCAGCATTAGTTATGCTGCCGGCGAAAACAGCGCGGCCGGATACCTCGACTTCATAGAACTCAACAGTCACGCCCCCATGGCTTTTGGCGGCGGGCAGATGCTGCTGCGCAACGACCAGCAACTGGGTTCGACGGCGCGGTTCCGTCTGACGGGCGGCAGCGGAGTGCGTGTCTGGGATGTCACCCACATAGATCATGTGCGCGAGATGTCCCTCGACGGAGGTGTGTGGAGCGACAGCACCGACGAAGCACGCTGCTATGCTGCTTTCGACGGCAGCCGTTATCTGACTCCTGTCTCCATCGCCACCCTGGCCAACCAGGACCTTCACGGCAGTGGTGCCGTCGACCTGGTGGTGGTGACCGCGCCGTCCTTCGAGGCGCAGGCCCGCCGCGTGGCCGCCCTGCACGAGGTATTTGACGGCCTGTCCACCCTCGTGGCGACCGACGTGCAAGTGTACAACGAGTTCTCGTCGGGCAAACCAGACCCCATGGCCATCCGCTCGCTGCTGCGCCATCTGAAAGCCGCCCACCCCGACCAGGCACCCCGCTACCTGTTGCTACTGGGCAAAGGCACCTACGATAACCGCAACCTTCTGGGCAACAGCCTGACGACGCTGGTCACCTACGAGACCGAAAGTTCGTTCGACGACGACGGAGTGTCCTATTGCAGCGACGACATTTTGGGCTACCTGTCGGACAACGGACAGGGCCGTGCCAACGAAACCCTTGAGGTAAGCGTGGGACGACTGCCCGCCAAGACGGTTGCCGAGGCCACCCACATGGTGGACAAGATAGAGGGCTACCTGACCCGCCGCGACCTGCTGCAGGACAACCAGCGCGGTGACTGGCGCAACTACGTGGCCCTACTGGCCGACGACGCCGACCCCGGGCACCCCTACGACAGCGCTTTCGTCCACTCGAGCGAGATGGTGGCACGCGTCATACAGCAGCAGTTCCCGCAGATTAACATTGACAAACTCTACGCCGACGCCTACCACCAGAGCAGCGGCGCCATCGGCTCGTACTATCCCGACCTGAACAATGCGCTGCGGCAGCGTATGAACAACGGCTGCCTGCTACTCAACTACATCGGGCACGGCTCGACCGCCTACATCGGCACCGAACGCTTTGTAGAGCTGGGCGACATCTCCGCCTACACCAATGTCGACCGGTTGCCATTGTTGGTCACAAGCACCTGCTCCTACGGACGTTACGACAACCTCGACGGACTCTGTGGCGCCGAGGCCTTCCTGCTGGCCGACGGCGGTGCCGTGGCCGTCATCAGTGCCTCGCGTCCCATCAGCCATACCGAACGATTCAACAACGACATTGTACGTTTTGCCCTCGACCCCGCCAACAGCATAGGCGACGCCCTGCGTATGGCCAAGAACCGCACCGCCGTGTCGCAGAGCATAGGACTCCTCGGCGACCCTGCCTTGCGCCTCAGTCAGCCAGAAAACCGTGTGGTGGTGACACACATCAACAGCCGTGCCGTGAGCGACGGGGTCGACGACTCGGCCACTGTCCTGTCACGTGTGACAGTCACTGGTGAGATACACGACAGCGCCGGACATCTGCTCAGTGATTTCGACGGCACCCTATACCCTATCGTCTTTGACCGCGAGATGAGCGCCCGTACCTTGGCCAACGACAACCCGGGCACCGAAGTGGCTTTCACTCAGCAGAAGAACATCCTCTACCGAGGCAGCCATCCCGTGGAGGGGGGCCGCTTTGAATACTCGTTCATCGTGCCGAAAGACGTGGCCTACCAGTACAGCCATGCCAAGCTGAGCCACTATGCCCAAGCCGCCACCGAGCATGCCACCGGCTGCTACAGGCAGTTGCTGTTAGGCGGCCTAAACGACACGGCCGACCTACTAACATCGGCACCCACCATCCGCCTTTTCATTGGCGACACCTTCTTCCTGGCAGGAGGGTTGACCGATGCCAATCCAACCTTGATAGCGTTGTTGAGCGATTCGGCCGGCATCAATGCCGGTACCGGTTTGGGGCACGACATCACCGCCATGCTTGACGGAAACCCCGGAAGCCTGGTGGTGCTCAACGACCTTTATCAGCCCGATGTGGAACACGGACATGGCGGCAGCGTGAGCTACACCTTCCGCGACCTGACACCGGGTCCCCACACCCTGACCCTGAAGGCCTGGAACATCTTCAACCTTTCGGCCACGCAGACCATCGCCTTCACCGTAGCCAATCCCGACAGCCTGATTCTCGCCGACCTGCACTGCTGGCCCAACCCCGCCCAAGGTCGCACACAGTTTATGCTGGAGGTGAGCAGCACCGACAAGATTCAATCGGCCGAACTGACCATCTACAACGCGCACGGGCAGGCGGTAGCAAGCATCCACCCACCGGTATCGGCCGACGGCTATGTGGTCGGACCCGTCACCTGGGATCTCACGTCGGTCCCTCCCGGACTGTACCTGGCACGCATCATCGTGGTAGACAGCCAGGGAGAAACACAACAAAGAACCTCAAAATGTATCGTACGCTGACACAATAAAAAAACCTCGTCAGCGTTATATCCGCAAACAATCACAAGCAAGAATGAAGAAACTCTCCCTACTGACCATATTCCTTGCCATAGGAGGAATCCTGTGTGCACAGTCGACATGGCTCGGACAGAGCACTACCAATACCCAAAACTATATCTCCACCGGCATGCCCATCCTGCTGATTGCCCCCGATGCCGTCAGCAGCGGTATGGGTGACGCAGGTGTTGCCTCGGCCCCCGACGCCTATTCGGCCCACTGGAACAACGCAAAATTTGCCTTCACCGAAAGTCTGACAGGTGTGAGCACCACCTTCACCCCGTGGCTTCACAACCTCGGCGCCGGCGATATGAACCTACTCTACCTTGGCGGTTACCACCGACTGGGTAGCCGTGGTACCGTCGCCGCCAGCCTCACCTATTTCTCGCTGGGCGACATCGACATGACCGACATTGAAGGCAACAAAGTCACCGACCTGCACCCCAACGAGTTCGCCGTCGACGCAACCTATGCCCTGAAGATTACCGACCATCTGTCGCTCGGTGCCACCGGTCGTTTCATGCGCAGCGACCTCACCAACGGCCAGACCATCAATGACGGAAGCACCAACTCGACCACACGTGCCGCCAATTCGTTGGCTGCCGACGTGGGTCTTTACTACCAGAACGATATCGACAAGGAACAGAGTTTCGCCCTCGGCGCCTTTATATCAAACCTCGGCGCCAAACTTTCATACAGCGACGACAACAACAACCGCGAATTCCTGCCTGCCAACCTGCGCGTGGGCGGACGCTACACCAACAAGATTGACGAATACAACACCCTGTCGGTGCTGCTCGACCTGAACAAACTGCTGGTCCCCACCCCGCACTTCCGCACCTACAGCTACGACAGCATCCAGTCGTTGGCCGACTACAACCGCATCAGCCCTGTGGCCGGCGCCTTGCAGAGCTTCGCCGACGCCCCCGGCGGATTGAGCGAAGAGCTGCAGGAAATCCAGATTTCGGCCGGTGCCGAATACTGGTATGCCGAGACCTTCGCCGTTCGTGCCGGTTATTTCTTTGAACACCAGAACAAAGGAGGCCGTCAATATGCCACTGTGGGATTGGGCCTGCACTACAACATCTTCTCGTTCGACTTCTCCTACCTTATCCCCACGGCCCGTTTGTCGACCAACCCCCTCTCGAACACTATCCGCGTACAACTGTCGATAGACTTTAAACCAGAGGAATGAGAATAGGAACAGGATACGACGTACACCGTCTGGGTGAGGGATTGCCGTTATGGCTGGGGGGCGTTTCCGTGCCCCACAGTCATGGCCTGATAGGTCACAGCGATGCCGACGTGCTGCTGCACGCCGTGTGTGACGCCTTGCTGGGTGCCGCCGCTATGGGTGACATCGGGAAACACTTTCCCGATACCGACCCACAGTACAAGGGCATCAGCAGCTTAAAGCTGCTGGCCCACGTAGACCGCTTGCTGCAAGAGAAGGGCTACCATGTGGAAAACATCGACAGCACAGTCGCAGCGCAGCGCCCCAAGTTGGCCCCTTACATCCAGCAAATGCGCCAAAATATTGCCGACACCCTCGGCATCGACGTCGACTGCGTGTCGGTTAAAGCCACCACCACCGAACATCTAGGCTTTGAAGGGCGCGAGGAAGGTATTTCGGCACAGGCGGTAGTGTTGATTAGCTAGTAGTTGAGAGTTTTATGGAGGAGAAACCCTATATCAGCCCTGAAGCCGAAGAAGAGATAGAGACGCTGGAAGACAGCGGATGCGCGCTGGTGCTCTACAACGACGACGTGCACACCTTCGACTACGTAATCAAGGCACTGGTGGACATCTGCCGCCATACCGAGGAGCAGGCTGAACAATGCGCCATCTTGGTGCACTGCCATGGTTCCTGCACCGTCAAGCAAGGCTCCTATACCGACCTGCTGCCCATGCACCAGGCGTTGCTTGACAAAGAACTTACTTCAGAAATTCATGAGTAGTATTCAATACTGCTCCTTCTCGTTGGGAAAATCGCCACTTTTCACATCGTTGATGTAGTGGCGGATGGCGTTGGCAATATCCTCGCCGAAGGTGCCGTAGGTACGCAGATAACGCGGTTTGAACTGTCGGGTGATGCCCAGCATATCTTGCAGCACCAACACCTGTCCGTCGGTCTGCTGTCCGGCACCGATGCCTATAGTGGGTATCTTCAGTTCGGCAGAGACCTCACCCGCAAGCTTGGCCGGAATCTTTTCCAGCACCAATGCGAAGCATCCTGCCTCCTGGAGAATCAGTGCATCTTTCTTCACCTGCTCGGCCTCCTCCTGCTCGGTGGCGCGCACGGCATAAGTACCGAATTTATTGATGCTCTGCGGCGTAAGTCCCAGATGTCCCATTACAGGAATGCCGGCGGAAAGGATACGTTGGATACTCTCCAATATTTCCTCGCCACCCTCCATCTTGATAGCATCTGCACCAGTCTCCTTCATGATGCGTATGGCACTGGCCAACGCTTGCTTGGAATTGCCCTGGTAGGTGCCAAAAGGCATATCCACCACCACCAGGGCCCGCTTGATGGCGCGCACCACGCTGGTAGCATAGACAATCATCTCGTCAAGGGTGATGGGAAGGGTGGTTTTGTGGCCTTCCATGACATTGGCGGCGCTGTCGCCCACCAGGACGACATCTATCTTGGTGCTTTCGAGCAGCGAGGCCATCGAGTAGTCGTAGGCCGTAAGCATGGCGATTTTCTCGCCATGGAGTTTCATATTCTGCAATACACGTGTGGTGACCTTGGTTACATCAGTCTGTAGGTATGCCATGTTATTAAGGTTGATAGATTGATACGTTGTTTAGCTCAGTCTTCTATGACTTCCTCCGGTTTAAGACGTTTGCCTTTGACTTCAGGCTCGGCAGTAGCATCCTCCTCCTGTTCGGGGACAATGCGGAAAAGCTGACGAAGGGGTTTCTTCAATACCGGTTCGCCATTCTTTCCAGGCCGTGATGCTACATAGAAACGATTGCCCACAGCAAACGCCGCAGCCTCGGTGGGGCTGTCGACCTCATAGAAATATTTGCGGGCCTCCTTCTCCTGTATACGCTTGCCAAGGTAGATGGTGTCCAGTTGGGTGATGCTCACCGGTGCCTGCAGCACCAAGGGACCCTTGCCAGGCAACTTGCGCGTGGGCAACTGCTTATATTCCCATCCGCGCGACGTCTTCACTTTGGCGAAGAACTTAAGTTTGGCGTCGACCTGTTCCTGGGTGGCAGGGATGCGGATGAAGATGCTGTCGCGCTGCGCCTCGGTACAAGAATCGGGGCTCACCGGCAGCTGTGCCTTGACTACGATGTAGCCAGCCATGGCGAGCACCTGCTTACGATGGGGTATCAGATGGTAAGCCTCGACAATAGGACGATAGCCCAGATGGTCTTCCAGGGTGATGCTAAATGCCGACGGACAGGTGTCCTTGGTGTTGCCAACCGCATAGATAGCGCCTTTGGAGAGCAGCATCGAGGCGTAGTAGCCGCGCACCAGACTGTCGCGAGGCGGCACATAGCATCCGCGGGCGCTGCCGACACACTCGTCGGGATTGTTGCGGAAGGTGACCAACACACTTTCGTCGAGGTCTATACTTTTGTTCAGCAAGCGGCGCGCCTCGGGCAGCTCGGAATATTTGTACACCGCCGTGCTCACCGGCACCTCGAACCGCAGGACCTCGGTGGTGTCGCCCTTGCACGAGCAATGTATCGGATTGCGGGCCAGACGGATGGGGAATGGCGAGTGAGAGCGCATGGCAAAATAGCGGTAGATGCCGTCCATACGCTGACGCACCAAGTCGTCGGTCGAGCCATAGCCCTCGATTGTGATGGTGTAGTACATCGGGTTGTCAAGTGCGAAAGCAACGCGGTAGGCCGAGTCGAGCAGGTCCAGGTCGGACTCGCTGTAGGCAGACTGATTGCCAGAGTATTTCAACAGCAAGTGAAACACCTCGGGATTGGTTAGCGCTTTCTTCATGTCGCGCACCGGCTTGGCCGACGGCACATACAGCCCCGACTGGGCCTCAACCACCGTGGCAAAGCATAGGAAAAGTACCATCAAAAGAGGTCTTATCACATTCTTACTCTGTCCGTTACTCCATTTCATAATCATTCTTCGGCAACCATTAAGCAAATGCAAAAGTACATAAAAAAAACGAAACCGAGAAAAATAAATGCTCCCGGCCTATAAACAATGTATATATCGTTTTTTTTGTGTATTTTTGCGGTTTAAAAAAAACGTATCATTATGAAGAAATCCTTTTTAATCGTTTGTGCCGTAATACTTTCGGCCTTCCTTGCCAGTTGCGGCGACAAACATCAGTTTACCATCAACGGTACCCTCAGCAACCCTGACCTCAATGGACAGACGCTCTACCTCCTCGACTTCCTGTCCGAAGAGAGAAACCCTGTGGACA
>Ga0310786_10010429_pt1 | contig 11680 bp, 19 predicted proteins | sample AusTroGonzalo_MG_FD_203881 | JGI IMG/M metagenome (GOLD analysis project Ga0310786, IMG submission 203881) | Bovine rumen microbial communities from tropical cattle in Woodstock, Queensland, Australia - Gonzalo_03 (v2) (version 2) | ecosystem: Host-associated > Mammals > Digestive system >... | reverse complement strand
CAGTATAACATTCATTTCAACAGGTACTGCACAACAAGGCGAGAGTCGTGGGATATCGCTTGGGAAATATGCTATGTATGAATGGTTGAAAAAAGAGTTGCTTTATCGTGGATTGCTTACAGATGATATCAGAGCTGTTTTCGATGAAGCGAAATGGCAATGAAGGTAAGTGAAATGGGAATGACGATTGAGGTGATTATATGAATCCGTTGACACAACTTGCGATTCTCTGTGCGGTAGAGGAAAAGAACAGGAGGGCTAATATGGAACGAGTTATGGAATTCAGAATTGAGAATGACGGCAGCGTCTATGCGTATGTGAAGATCGGCGGACATTTGTACCGGGCGTACGCGTGGCTGACTCCGCCGTCGTCTGAATCGATGCCTGATATCGGACCCGGCGATGACGGACACAGTGTCGAGGAATATATCAAGACGCACTGGGAGAAAGTAAAATGAATGACATTCTGCGAAAGGAACAGGAAACACATTATGTTCCGCACTTTATCGAAGTGAAAGTAAAACTGACGCCTGGCGAGTACGAAGAGATCGAGCGCCGGTTCGGATTCGGTTCGGTACAGACACGGATTCAGTGGCTGGTGCATGAGAAATTATGGAATGATCAGGATCGGTGGGTGACGATTAACTGATGGCGGCGAAGGTACAGGTGGTTATGCCGGACGGGAAGAAGGAGTATTTTGTATACAACGATAACCGGGAAGTTGAGCAGGATTTTCAGGCGGGGTCGATTGTCGCGGGAGACCAGGTCGTCTACCGGGGACTGATCTGCGACGTATACTGCGACTTCGAGGATCACGACGGCGACAGGTTTGTGGAGATGCTGGTGGTCGGTCAGCTTGGTCCACAATTCTCATACTCTGTTTGCAGATAAGCGGAGTTATTTAATAATAATATAGGGAACGAATTTTTTTTACGAGGGGTGGTGTGGTTGGCAAAACTTGATATTATCATGCCGCATTACAAAGAGGATATCCACCTGATGGATCAGATGCTTGGGATATTGAAGCTGCAACGTAACGTGAAATGGTCTGACTTCCGGGTGCTGATCGTATGCGACGGCGAAGATATTGAGATTCCGGAAGGCTTCGGGCAGGATATGCCGTACGAGGTGACATGGATCCATATTCCACACGGCGGGATCAGCGCGGCGCGGAACGCCGGACTGGACGCCGCGACGGCGGACTGGATCATGTTCTGCGACACAGACGACGCGTTTATGTCCACGACGGCGCTGCAGACATACTTCCGGTTTATGACGGATGACAAGGTGGCGGTCTTCAGTTCATTCTTTGAGGAAGCGCACAACAAGGAAGGGCGGATGGTTCTGCTGTGGCACAGCGGCAAGGATTTCGTGTTCGTCCACGGCAAGGCATTCAGGCGATCCTGGCTGAACGAGAACCATATCCGGTTCAACAATGACCTGCAGCTGCACGAGGACTCCTATTTTATCGCGCTGGCGCGGTATCATCTGGACAACCGGAACGTCACGCTGATTAAGGATCCGCTGTATCTCTGGCAGTGGAATGACAGCAGCGTGACGCGGAAGTGCGACAACTTCGTGCTGATGACCTATGATCAACTGTGTAAGAAAAATACGGCGCTGATCAAGGAGCTGTGGCGGCGCGGGATGATCCAGCAGGCGACGTCGATTGTCTGCCGGACGATCACGGATGCGTACTGCCGGCTGAACAGCAAGAGCTGGAATGCGCCAGGCAACGAAGAGAAGATCAAGACCGCGCTCGGACATGTGGCGCGGTTCTATCGTGAACACGAGAAAATATTCAAAGGAACCAAGAGCAATCTGGTGAAGGATGCTCTGAACGATCTACGGACCCCGCTGATCAAGGGCGGAGATTTTGATGAGGCGACAGTGATGCCATTCGAGGAATGGGTCGAGATGCTGCGCCGGACAGGAGAAGAAAATGAACATTAAGGAACTAAAAGGAAAAATCGGTGAACAGCAATTCCGGTGGAACCGGGCAAAACAGAACGGGAACATGATCAATCAGGAATCTGAGCGGATGAAGAATATCCTGCTGAACAATGTGGACGAGATCATGGAAGTGCTGACGTACGCGGAAGGCGCGGCGGATCGGATTGAAATTCTGATGGCGGAGATGGATGATGCCGACAGGGAGCTGCGGGAACTGGACGAGGAAATCAAGCGGCTGAAGGGCGAGAGCGAAGAAGGCGAGTGCGAAGCCTGTACAATTCCGGAAGCAGCAGACGAAGTTGAGACACCGGCGGAGGAAGCCGATGTCCAGTAAGGTCTACAGCGAACTGTCCTACCTGCCGTTCAGCGAGGCGCGAGTCGTCCAGCGCCTGATCCGGGAGCGGTCGGTATAGGATCAATCGTTCTGGCCCATGGTCGAGCCGACGCATGTGCTGACGACGGACGGCGTGTTTGCGCTGAACGAGGATATCCTGTGTATATACGCGGATCTGGATTCGCTGATCGAACGCGCAGGACTGAGTGAGCAGGAGCGGCTGACCGTGGATCTTCTGATGAAAGGTTACGTGCTGTCGGATATCGCGGAACATTACGGAAAGTCAAGGCAGAATCTTGAGGTGCTGGAGAAACGCGCCATTGTCAAGATTGTGCGGCGGAACAACGCGGACTGGGAGGAATGCACCGGCGGTCGGATTGACGACGGCGAATGGTAAGGAGTGAAGGAATTATGTGGCTGACAATTGCTGCGGTGAGCAGCTGGTGTCTGTTTGCCTACATGGTGCCAGCGGTCGCGTTTATCGTGTGGCGGCGCCGGAGGGCTGACAAGACGGAGATTATTCAGGAAGGAGACTGGGAGGATTTCATTTCCTTCTGAAGTGCGAATGATGACAAGTTATGAGTTTGAAGTCGCGGCAAAGAACGCCGTGATCGAGATGCTGGAGAAGCGCGGGATCGAAGCGAAGATCGAGGACCTGCAGCTGGTGTGGTTTACGCATCTGCTGGGGAACAAGAAGTGTCTGATCTACGGACCCGTGATGGCAAACCTGTACGCCGAAGTGACGTATGCGCGGGACAGCGACATGTGTTACGTGGACATGTACATGAAGATGGACCACAAAGATATTCATGGTTTTGACCTGAATTTTGAAGCAACCCCGGACAAACGGGTGTGAAATCCTCCTATATATTATAGAGGGGCAAAAATGAGGGATAGCCAAGCACAGAGATCCGCCCTTCAGGTGGCGACCGATCGGCGTCAACCAGCGGCGGGTCGTAAATGGCGCGAAGAAAATACAGTCCGTATGTGAGAACACTTCGGGGACCAACCCGATGGGAGCGATCGAGCAAAAGGTATGACACTGAAATCCGTGTCCTGTCGTAAGCCCGACACAAGGTGATCTGACATCTCACAGGAATGCGTGTGATTGAATCGAGCGACGTGCCACGGAGCGAGATGACTGCACACTCCCTCATCTTTCAAAAAACTTTGCCTTACGATACGGAAGAAGTTCAGGCTTCTGCTTCAGGCAGCTTTTATAATCCGTATCGGGTGCGTCGGTGTGATCAGCTGGCGCACTGCTTTGTTACTGCGGGATATTTCAGTGGTTAGAAGATCTGGCCCATACCCAGAGAGTCGCCGGTTCAAATCCGGCTCCCGCTACATATAGATAAGACGCATACAGCAAATACATGCATAATCAAATTTTCCCTCCTCATCACTGCGACCCCTACTCATTGCGTCTTGTATTTTACAATAATATCAAACAAAGGAGAAATGCCTGATGGAAAAGTTGAAACTGTCTCCTCCGTGGCAGACCTACGTGAGCGAAGTGAAGGCGCTGTTCGCGCTGGACGATGAAGTCACGATCATGTACAACGACGAGGATAAGATCCTGAAACTGTTCGTGGATAACGAGCGAAAGGCGGATGCGCTGACCCGGCTGATGCCTGCGGAGAAAGAATTTGGTAATGTGAAGATTGCCATTGAAATTGTACCAGCGAACACGAACGACGAGCCGAGCCTGATCAAGGATATCAAGGCTGCGCTCGAAGGTAACTGCGCGGTGGATTTCATTTATGACGCGGATACGCCGTTCGGTGCGATGCACTATGTCGTGTTCGAGCCTGCGATTGTGCAGTTCTACAATGACGACATGAGTGATATCAACGGCAACCGGACTACATTGTATCAGGAGATCGCGAAGGATGTGTTCGGCGTGGGTGACGGCGTGTTCTTCTGCACGGACTCCACAACAGACGAGCTGACCAAGCCGCTGGGAGAGTGGCCTTAATCTGACCTTTTAAGACACTTACAGCAATTTATAAAGCATTTGACTGGTAATCAAACGAGCTAAAATGTGTCTTGTGTAATCATTATTATTTCATAATCACAGGGATGTACCGACGGGTGCATCCCTGCATTCTGTTTTTACGGAGGTGTGAAACTTTGCTGTGCTGGAATGTGTACTACGGCGACTTCAACGCCAGGGAGATCAAGGTATATAACATCTTCAACCACTGGGGATTTTATGACGCCTGTGTCAAGGTGAAGAAGAAATATGGTAACGATCGGGAAGAGTTCGACCGGGAGATCCGGGGCTGGCTGATGTATTACTTCTGGTCCAAGTGCGAATGGGAGACCGTGATCACGCACTGGCCTGACGGAGAGCTGTATGAGCTGCGGAAAGATATGACGCTCGGCGAGATGCGCGACGCGTTCCGAAACGCCGGGGTTAATCTTTCGGAGAGCGATACATTCCGTATGAAAAATGACCGCCCGGTCACAGTCCGTGTCTATCTGAGAGACTACGTGAAGGAAGATCTGAAGATCGACGTATACGATCAGGTCGTGAACAACTGGGATATCTTCATCAACTGGCTGTGGGATCACCGCAGTGAACTGAAAGCGAGGAAGTAAGTATGGCAAAGAAAGAAATCATGCTTGGCGTCCCGGAAGGCGAGGAAGAAGAAAAGACCATCGAGTTGACGGAACACCGCGCCATGGTCCTGCTGCCGGAGGACGCCGTTGAGGTTGAGATGAACGCAATGGTTTACCATGAAGGTAAGCTGGTCGATGTTTCCAGAACGCTGTCGATGGCGGATCTGCGTGAAGCTTTCCGGAAGGCGGACGAAGGATATATCGACGATGACGACCAGTTTGTGCTTACTGAGAAAGGAAAAGCGTTTTTTGAAGAACTTGAACGGGAGAAGGTTCAATAATATGGTTGTACGGTTTATCGTATTTATGGTTTCCGTGATCTTCGGTGTTACGATGCTTGTGCCGGTGCATGACGAGGGCGTGAGCGTCTATATCGAAATGTTGACGCCGATCGAGGAACTGGAATACGGTCAGCCGGTGGAGCTGGAATGTATCGTGGATGGGATTGATGACCCGGATGTGATCCAGTGGCAGTACAAGGATGACGAGTCAGACTGGATCGACATTGACTGCCACGAACTCGTCTACAGCTTCATCCTGGATGAGGTTAATTCGCAGTACTACTACAGGGTCGTCGTCATCGGCTAATTCAGTGGGTTCTCCTGCACTGTACTGTGCGGATAACCCAATACTCATCTTTTTACTCAGAGGTTCTGGAAACGTACTCATTCAGTACGATCAAATGACTAAAGTCGGGGTGTTTTGATGAACAGGCTGAATCGCCACGCCATGAAGCGGAAACATATCCGCGAACAGGAAAAGAAATATGCCAAGGGATATTGCTACGGGAGACGCGGACAGCACAGTATTTCGTATCTGCGGGACAAGCTTCGGGAAGAGGCTGCGGAGGATAACTGGTACAACAGACGATATCCGAAGCGGAACGGCGGCTGGGAATACTGGAAATCGTATTATCTGACTGGTCCGCGCCAGTTTGCGAAGAAGTGTACCGACCGGCGAATCCGGCAGAAGTACCGGCAGATAATTCACCATTACGATCCGGAAGACGTGACGGCGCCGCATGGTGCGGACTACGAGAAGGAATACGATTACGCGTGGACGATCTGGTAAGGAATAAGGAGGAAGGAATTTGAAAGACGAAGTAACGATCAGCGGCAAGATGGCTGCGCTGGTGAAGTGGGTGACGGATATCGGCGAGGACGAGACCCGGCGTCTGATCCGGGAGCGGCTGATGATGCTGAAGGAAGAATGCGCGGCGCGTGGCGGCAAGCCTGACAGCGACGGATATAAATGGGACGACGCCATGGAACCGAACGATGGTGTGGACCAGTGGAAGCACGGCGGCGACTGTAACATGTGCCGGAAGGTTGATTACTGCGGGACGCAATGCAGGGCGAACAAGCTGCTGAAGCAGGTCAGTACCCAGTTCCTGTACGAGTGTTACCTGCAGGCGAATCCGCAGGAGCTGATGTCCGAAGCGGCAAGCGGCCTGACGCCGGAGAAAGTGCTGGAACAGCTTGGCATTGAGGATGCGACGGTCGGCGAGGGTGAGATCAATGACCAGCAGGTTCAGTGACGACGACACCTGCATGGATCACTGCATTCATGCGAAGCAGTGCTTTGCTTCGTGCGACGATCCGGACGAGGCGCTGAAGACACTGACAGAAGAATATTGCGAACACTGTATCTTTGCTTCTATCGAGGAGGACTGACGATGACACCTGAAGAATTGCTGGAGGATCTGGAAACGTGTACAGGTCCGTGCGGAAGAATGTGCCTGTCATGTCCTGAGAGCCGGTACGTGGCAGAGATCCATCAGGTCCTGAAAGATCTGATTGAAGAGCGGAATAAGTACAAATATATGTTTTATGTTGTCTCGCATGATATGCGCCGTGCGCACAACGCGAGAAATTACGAGGAGGGATGACGATGATCAGTGCCTGGTGGCTATTGTTGATCGTTCCTGTATCGGCGCTTTTCGGGGTGTTCCTGGCTGCGCTGTGTTTCGCTTCTGCGAAGAGTCACTGAGTTTTGTTTGCATTTTGGCTGAGTTATTTAATAATAATAGAGGGAAGGGTTTTTATTGGCGATCGGACATAAAATCATCGAACCTTCCGGGAAGGCATCCGTGATTTACGCGGACAACCGGGAAGACGCCATCAGCAAGGTGAACGCTTTGTAGGAGAAATGGCAGGACTACTGCGACAGGAACTGGCTGAACGATACGGGTGATGTATTCACGCCGGAACTGAAGGTGCAGATGTTCCTGGACTCCATCGCGTATTTCCTGCTGCTCGGTCATACGGAAGGCATTGAAACGAATTACCGTAAGGTGATGCATGCCAAGCGGGAGATCCCGGTATCGAACTGTCCGGGCGAAATTGAAAACCTTCTGTACGCATCCGGCGGATTCGGAGCCGGGCGCGACGAGGAAGAGCAGGCGACATTCCGGTGGCTGACAGATAAACTGGATGAGCAGGCTGCGCCGTACGAGATTAAGAAACCGCAGGCTGAACGGGTTGAGAGCCGGTTCGAGAAGAAGCTGCGGAAAGGAATCTGCGGCGGGACCTGGTACCGCGTGGATACGGACGGGAAATTTCGGATCGGCAACGAGGATTATATCATCGAGGACAACGCGGCACAGTACCAGCCGGTAAAGACCGAGTATGGCGATTACTACGCCATGGACAGGATTCTGTTCAGCGGCGGCAAATTCTACGATATGAACTATGATGAAGTCACGGTGTACCGTATCGGAGGATTTGTTCCTTACGAAAATTTTACAGTCGGTGCGGAGACTTAAAACCCGCATGCATAAGGCGCTCACAGCAATACAGCAATTGACTTGTAATCAATATCGCTAATGCGCCTTGACTTCAGGTTTTTAGCCGTATATGCCAAAGGAAGAGCAAGGTTCCCTAAAAGCCTGGTATTTTATTCTGAGTTCGACTCTCAGTACGGCTACCAAAGATGCTAACAGCAACTTATACATATACAGGATGAATGTGTAAAATGCATCTTGCTACACACACACAAAAGACGCCCACAGCAAACTCATAAAAGATCAATAGATAATTTGCATGATTATCCCTTTCGGCCCCGATGCCGAATCACTTTCCGTCTGGCGTCTTGCTACATTTTTGTAATCCCCATGCGGGTTTATATATAAAGGAAGTGAAGGCATTGAGTCGATCTATCGAATCACTCAATATGAAGGAAAAAGCCGATCTTGTACAAGAGGTGCTGGATAAGAAATCGGGTTTATTAATTGATAAAGACTGGTGCGACATTGTCGTGGATTATGATCTCGATTGTAATCCGGAGACACTGCGGAAAGCCGGTGTGGGCGTGAAGCTTGCCGGTGATGCCGGGATGTGTTTCCCGAAGAACCCCTCCGGAACCAGTGGGGTGATGGACGGTTATGTTGAGCGCCAGAAACTCTATGACCTGCAGCGGAATATCCGCAAGGACCTGCGCGAACAGTCGAGGAGCGAACTGATCCGGGAGACGATCCGGGAAGCAATCCGTGATCTGCCGAAGTTTGAGATCCATGAAATGTGTGATTCCGGTTACCGCGAGGCGGAGCGTGATCTGGTGGTTGGGATCGGGGATTTCCATTACGGCGCCAGGTTTACGGTCACCGGGCTGTACGGCGAAGAGATTAACCGGTATGATCCGGAGGTCTTCGAGCAGCGCATGAATCAGCTGTTATACGAGATCAAGGCAATCTCTATTTCACAGTACGCAGACCGGATTACGGTTGTGATCGTCGGCGATTTGCTGGAGGGCCTGCTCCGGGCAAGTCAACTCACGCGGCTGGAATACGGCGTCGTGGAGAGCGCGATTCGACTGAGCGAGTACCTGTGTACGTGGCTGTATGAGCTGCAGCACAAGACCGGGCTTCCTGTGCGGGTGTACGGTGTGCGCGGCAACCACGGCGAGATCAGGCCGCTGGGTTCCAAAGCCGGGCAGTTCCCGGAAGAGAATATGGAACGCGTGGTCATGCATTATCTGTACGAACGCTTCTTTGAGAACCCGATGATTACCGTGGGAGACAATGACGCGCCGATGGTGCGGATGGTAGATGTTGTCGGATATAAAGTCCTGCTGATCCACGGGCAGGGAAATGATATTGAGAATATTACCCGCGATCACCAGAACCTGTACTACAACAAGATCGACATGGTGATATGCGGACATTTACATAAGAGTCAGACGTTTACCGCCGGCGTGAATCCTGGCGGCAACGCACTGATCGAGCGGGTGCCCAGCATCTGCGGGGTTGATCCTTTTGCGCAAAGCAAGGGATACGGATCGCCGCCCGGTGCGACAGCAATCGTTATGGAAAAAGGATACGGTCGCAGGTGTGTGTACCCGATCGTGTTAAAGTAATATATCAAGGCGGAAACCCGCCTACCCTGGGGATTGTTCTCCGGGGCTTCTTTTTATATGCAGAAACAGGGGTTGAAGGATGGCAAGGAAGAAAGCAGCAAAACTGTGTGTTCGCTGCAACCGCATCCTGCCGCTGGAAGATTTCAGTGTCAATAAGCTCTGGGCCTCCCAGCAGTATCGGGATGCCTGGTGCAATGAATGCGCACAGAAATTCTGTAAGGACGAGGAAACTGTCCGCAGATACTGTTACGAAAATAACAGAGAATTCAAAGAGAGCGCATGGGAGGCAGCGCGGAAGAGAGCTTCGTACAGCCTGAACAACAACAAGGCGTACATGAATCCCATGACGTCTCCAGAGAAGAAGAAAGAGATCGCCGACGCTGAACAGGCCAAGGCATTCCTCTCCGCGAGAAACTTATCCTACGCGTACAATTATGAAGAGAACATCCATGTTGTGGACGAGACGAATGACAAGATCGTGCATGAGTTCGTGGACGAAAGCGACAAGCCGTACTACGACAAGGTCTGGCACGGGCTGTTCACACCGGAACAGGTGGAATGGATGAACGAGAAGTACGCGCAGTACGCGGAAGACTTCGTGCTCGACAATGAAAATATGAAAGACTATACCCGCAAGGTCATCAAGGCGTCGCTGAATGCCGACCTGGCGGAAGACCGGATGCGCCGGGGCCAGGGCAGCCTGGAGGAATACACGAAGGCGCAGAAGGTATTTGACGATCTGTCCAAGAGTTCCAACTTCGCGGCCTGCCGGCGGAAACCCGGCGAGAGCAGCGGCATGGGATCGCTTGGCGAGATTATCCTGCGGCTTGAAACACAGGGATATCTGGATGAGAATCCGTACACGTTCCCTGACGACGATATCGATAAAGTGATTCAGGCTTATAAATATACACTGGAATCCATCGGGATGGACATCCGCTGATGGCGACGGTGGACAAGGCTTCGCTGATCAGGGAACTCAGAAACTACGAAGCCTGGAAGAAACAGATCTGGTACTGGCGGACCCATCTGGATCGCTTTATTGAGGATTACTTCAAGATCAAACTGAAGCCAAGCCAGCGGGTAGACGCGAGGATCCTCGGCAATTTCAACAGTATCGATCTGGTCAAGAATCGCGGCGCCGGGAAGACCTGGCTGATTGCGATCTGCGCGATTGCGCTCGGCGTCCTGTATCCGGGCAGTTCAATCGCGGTCATTTCCAGTACGGCGGAACAGGCTGTGCTGGTGGTAAAGAAAATAGAAGAAAAATTCTTACAGTACCCGGATGTGGTACGGGAGATCAATGCCAGCCGGCACAACAAGCCGGTGCAGATCAATCCGCACAAGGGTGTGTGCTGGCTGAAGAGCGGCAGCAAGATCGAAAGCTATTCGATGGGTACGCTGCGTGGTAACCGGGCAAAGATCCTGATCTGCGACGAAGCACCGGAGATTCCGAAGAGCGATCTGGACGCGGTGGCAAAGCCGATCATGAACGAGACGCGGGACATCTGCATTCAGCGCGGGATCGAGGATTATCCCAGCAAGATCGTCAGTATTACGTCGGCATGTCTGAAGAATAATTATTTCTATACGGCGTTTGTGAATACGCTGAAGCGCATGGCGCGAGGGGAGCAGAACTGCTTCGCCTGGGCGATGACGTATAAGGAAGCTGTCCGCGAGGGAATCTCGAAGCAGCAGTTCTTCGATGATCAACGGGCGACGATGACGGAAGAAAAATTCCGGATGGAATATGAATCCATCTTCCTGGGCGCTGCCGAAGGCGCGGTGTTCCCGTTTGACCTGACAGACCGGTGCAGGACGCTGGAGGATGTGGAGATTGCGCAACCGGCGAAGTCCACGGTCGAATATATCATGTCGCTGGATATCGCGACGTCTACCGCAAGCAACGCGGACAACGCGGCGCTGACGACGATCAAACTGGTGGAGCTGGATAACGGCGGATATATGAAACAGGTGGTGCGGCTTCAGACGTTCCACGGGCTGCGGCTTGACGCACTGGCGAGGGAAGTCCGGAAGAATCTGGTGCGCTTCCCGAATACGATCAAGGTCATCGTGGACGTGCGTGGCCTGGGTGATGCCTTCCCGCAGTTTATGAATAAACCGTGGACCGATCCGGAGACAGGGAAGGAATATCCTCCGCTGGTGCCGGATGACGAGCCGTCGCTGATTGACGGCGCGGTGCCGCTGCTTCGGAAATTTGTGGCTTCCAACTTGCTGAATCAGCAGATGGTATCAGCGACAACAATTGCGCTGGAGCAGGAGAGCATTCAGTTCCCGATCAATTCGCGGTATATCGTGAACAACAAAATCGCGGAACGAGACGGTGATTCCGAGGGAGCCGGCAAAAAGCTGACGACAGCGGAACGTGCGATCTTTATAGAGGCCGACGCATTGCAG
>Ga0310786_10010428_pt1 | contig 11680 bp, 10 predicted proteins | sample AusTroGonzalo_MG_FD_203881 | JGI IMG/M metagenome (GOLD analysis project Ga0310786, IMG submission 203881) | Bovine rumen microbial communities from tropical cattle in Woodstock, Queensland, Australia - Gonzalo_03 (v2) (version 2) | ecosystem: Host-associated > Mammals > Digestive system >... | reverse complement strand
CCTGAGTTCACTCAGATCTGTAAGGACTACGCGATCGAGAGAGGCTAAAACAATTTGAACTTATTAGAGCGGGCGTCTTCTTCGGAAGATGCCCTTTTCTTTTGAAGAAAACAACCGTTCAAACAACCTGTGTGCAGGTTGCGATGACGGCGATTCTGCTCAAATAACCGTTAAAACAACCTGTGCATAGGTTATGATAACGGCGGTTCTGCCTGAATAACCGTTAAAACAACCTGTGCATAGGTTGCGATGACGGTTGTTTTGCTTAGAAGGCAGACTTAAAAGAACAGATCAGATAGAGGACTTTGATCTGTGCCGCAGTAAGCAAGGGATCTTTCGCGTTATTCATGCTGCCCCTGAAAGTGTTGCTCAAGAGGCAGACACGGAGGCGCATGTTTTCGAGAAAAAGAGACAGTAACAGATTTTTTACCTTAAAATAAAATATTATTTCGAAGTGCCTTTCAGTCGTAGACTGAACGCAATTTTTATCATATATTTATATGTAATCGTGCAAATGGGAAGAAACAGAATCAGCAAGTCAGGGCTTTCGATCGGGGTGCGATTGCGGTGGGTGATATCGACGGACAGTTATACAGACGTTTCTTGACTGATAATGATCAAGAAGCGCTAGGTTCTTTGTATGAGAAATACAAAGACAGTCTCATGTTGTTCATCTATGGGATGATAAGGGACATGGATGAAGCGGAAGAGCTGATGATGGACTCTTTCGCAGTCCTGGCGTCCGGCACGGCAAAGTACAGGGAAAAGAACAATTCCTCATTCAAGACATGGCTTTTCGCAATCGCCAAGAACAAGGCGCGCCAGTTCCTGAGAAGACAGAGAAGATTCCTGTCCTCTGAAGAGAGCGATGTTGAAGAGATAGCCGACACGAACAGGCTTCCCGAGGACGAGATGCTCGAAAACGAGAAGAACAAGATCTTGTATCATGCCTTGGAGAAGATCAACCCGAGCTACAGGCAGGTCCTGTATCTCATGTATTTTGAAGATCTTAAGCACGATCAGATCGGTCGCATCATGAGCAAGACGACTAAGCAGACATATAACCTCGCGGCCAGAGGCAAGGTGGCGCTTCTGGCAGAGCTTGAAAGGATGGGAGCAACATGGGATATGTGATCGTAGGTATCATCGCTTTTATTCTCGGGATCCTTACTTCCGTGCTTGCCATCCACGTGTGGAAGACAGGCAGGGAAGACAGGGAAAAGGATAAGAAATGAGCGAGCTTAACGGATTATCGATCTTCCTGACAGTAGCACAGTCAGTAATCCAGGCCGTTGTTCTCGTCCTGATCATCAGGGTCATCAAGAAGAACAGTTCATTCTTCCTGCCCAAATTCGTCGGCCTTTCCGTCTTGAGCTACCTCGTAAGCAACGTGTACTGGATAGCCTATGACGCCTTAAGGCCCGACACGAGGCTGCCGTTCGCGGCAAACGAGATCGCCGAGTGCGCCATGATACTTCTCCTCGCGGCGGGCCTCGACAGTTACCTCAAGGACAGGCGCAAGGTCCCGTCCGAGATCATCTTCTCTTTCATGATCATAATCATCGACATCTTTCTCTGGATCAAATGGTCCGGCGAGTGGATCCAGGACATCATCTTCGGCATCCCGTACATCTACTTCGTATGGACCATCGTCAAGGGCCTTTTCTCGACCAAAGCATTCAAAAACTTCATGTACCCCGTGATCGCCGTTCTCCTCACGATCCTTAAGATACTTCAGGTGACCGCAGTCTACACGGACGAAGTCACGACCTTCAGACTTGACGTCGGAAGCTGGATCATCATGTTCGGCGTCATGATCTGGCTCATGATAGAATGCTTCCGCAAAAGGAACATCTTCGTCGCGGCCGCCTTCTTCCAATGGTCGACAATGACGATGTACTCATGCGCCGAGCTCGACTACTGCTTCGCGGTCTGCTTCAACTCAGTGAGCATTATCACGCTCTATTTGGCAGTCAGGAAGGAGGTCCGGTCACTTGATATACGCTGAAAACGTCCTCATCTGCATCGCTGTCCCCCTCATAATCTCCCTCGTCTTCTCGAAAAAGAATGCCCGTCGTTTCATCGTCTCATTCCTGACCGGCATGGTAGTCTGCCTCCTGTCCGCATATATCGGCGGCTTCCTGGTCCTTGTCTCCGGCTACGGCCCCGAAGACACGTCTATCTTCGTATCCCCTGTCGTCGAGGAGGTCATGAAATTCCTTCCGGTACTTTTCTGCTTCTATATCTTCGAGACCGAAAACGAAGATATCGAACTTACGTCCGTCGGCATAGGCGCAGGCTTCGCAACTTTCGAGAACTGCTGCTTCATCCTGACTTCCGGCGCACAGAACCTGATCTACGTCCTCATCCGCGGTTCTGCCGTCGGCGTCATGCATATCGTCACGATGGTACTTCTTGCGGCATGTCTCCGCATGCTCCGCAAGTTCAAGCTCTTTTCCTTCTCCGGCATCGTCGGCGCCCTGTCGATCTCGATGTCTTTCCACGGACTTTATAACCTCCTCGTATCCGAGCCCGGCGTGTCCTCTTACATCGGCTACATCCTTCCGATGCTCTGCGCACTGCTCCTGGGGCTCATCAGACTGAAGGACAGGTTTATGGAACAATCACAAAATGCACAAAAATCACCTGATCCTGTTATGCATAATGACAAAGAAGATGATATATTTATAAAAAGTGAGTAAAAACCTCAAAACATGCAATTAAGTAATAAATATAGAAAGGAAGCATGCTAGTGTGAAGTACACCAAAGACGAAGCTCTTAAAGAGATCACCAGACGCGGAACGGTACTCAGGAAAAGGCGTGACCAGAAGATCACGTTGGTCTTGTCGACTTCTATGATCCTGTCATGCGTTGCTCTATTTGCCACGATCGGTGTCTTCTCCGGTAATGCGGTCGACGGAACGGAGACCGTCTACGGCTCCTTCGTCCTCTCAGCCGAAGCGGGCGGATACGTATTGGCCGCCGTCTCGGGATTTGTCCTGGGCGTACTTGCCACCTTGCTCATCCGTCATTTCAAAGGCGAAAAGAAATAGATAGCATCACTCTCATAACAAAACCCGGAAGACCTCACACCATCAGACGGCAGGAGAGGCATTCACGGGCAAGGGTCTTCTCGATTTCAGCGGTGCTAAGAACGTAAGGCTCGACCAGAACTTCAAGGTCTTGTAAAACCTTTTATTGCGGCATTTTGTTTTCGATCAGGATTCAGCTTCATACTCCTCTGGGGAGTAGATCTGGAAGTCGCACTTTTTGCCGTTCTCTCCGGCCTGTCCCATGAAGTAGGTGCCGGGCTCTTCGACGGTGGCGTACATGCCGTACGGGACTTCACGGGTGATCGTGCCTTCGCCGTCACCATAGTCGATGTCGAGGAAATATTTGTATCTGTATCCGTTGTCTTCATCATAAGAACTGCTGTCATGACGCGATTCGATCATGACGGCGGCGGCAGATACTTCCGCCTTGTCCGGATCCGGCAGATCGTCTGTTACGAGGGTCATATCGATTACCTTAAATCCTATGAGGAACGTGGGTATGAGAAGGACTGAAAAAACGATACTTGGGACATTTATCTTCCTCTTCATTTTGTAAAAGCCGTAAACGTAGTAGATACAACTCCATCCGCCTGCTATAAGGACCGTGATCACCAGGACGAACTTGTATAATACCGGCATGCGTCCTTTGCTCCAGTTCTCATTCGAGGCGTAGAGCTTATATTCTTTTCGCAAAAAAGCCTTAGTGAGTATCGTCTTCCCGGTCTCGGGATCGACATTATCTTCGTTCAGTTCCTCATATTCCGCGACAGCTTCCTGCTCATACCTGTTGGCTTTTTCGGTCGAATTCGAGAAGATGCCCGCCAGGAGATGAAGACCTCCTACAAGTACTGCGATAATGACCGCCGTTCTAATAAGGACCTTCAGGATACGGACAGGCACGATGTCCTCTTTTTTCTCCTGAAAAGAAGGATCATCCGGTGTCTTAGTGAAAGACACGCTCAGTATCCTGGAAAAGCAGAAATATGCTGCTACCGGAATCGCGATAATAAGTATGGATATGATATTTCCTATGATGTGTTCTTTCATATATTCCCCCCGGGGCTTACTCGCAGATGCGAAATGTTCGCAGGTCTCGAAATATATTTTTCCGACAATATCTTAACTGGGATTATAACACGCCGGAAGGCGTTTTCGGGCAGGATAAAAGCCCCCGTTAAGCAAACTAAAAGACCGGCTCAAACTTAAGTTCAAGGCGGCCTTCAGATCTTACATATGAAGCTTATTATCCGAGATATTTGAGGTAGCAGGAGGACTGGTTGCCTACATAGTAGTTCTCGCAGTAGCCCTTGGAATCGATCCTGATGACCTCACCGTATTTGAAGGTCCTGTACACTGTCGGATTGACCAGAGTATTGTTCGATCTGACCCTGCGGGAAACGGTAAACGGTGCGAGCACTTTGTACATGCCCGGCTTGAACTTGGTCGCGGCACTGACTTCCGTGACCGGAAGCGGATTGAACTTCTTCGGAAGTGCCGAATAGCCGCCCATGAAGACAACAATTACCAGGATCGCCGCCAATAACTTTCTCGACATATAATATCCTCTTTTCTACTTCATTCCGGGGCAAAACGCCCGGAAAAATCCACACCATTGCAAACATAGCATTTAACAAAAATGTTGTAAATATGATATGAGAAATCTGACAAAAATTTTATATATTTTCCTTTTCGGGCATCAATTATCTGTAATTCGGATACATTTAGATCGGGAAATGACCCTGTAGAGACCCCCTGAGCCGGAGGATGAATGCAATTATTTTTACTTGAAATATAACTTTAATGTCATTTTGTCAGTTCGAAAACAAGCCCGTCCTGCGGGATCTTCGAGTCGACCAGGTATCTGCGCTTCTCGAGGTAGGCGAACTTGAATCCGCACGATAAAGCCAGTTTTCGGGAGGCCTCATTCTCAGGAAAGATGCCGGCCCTGAGGATGTCGACCTTGCAGTAGTGCTTCCTGTAAGTACCCTCCTTTATGTCTTCGCGGAGCTCAAAGAGCGCGCCTTCCATGACCTTCGCGCAGAACGCGTCGGCCGCTTCCCTGGCATAGCCCTTGTTGCGGTGATCCTTGAAGACATACCACTCTATCTCGCCGACCCTTCTTCGGGAATCGTAATGATGCATGCTTATCGTTCCGACGACATTCCCCGTGTCCTTCTCGACCATGTAGAATCTGTACGGGCCGGTCGTGTCCACGTAATAGCGGTTCTTCTCATTCCTGCGAAAACCCGTGAATACCAGGAACTCATTCCTGCCGATCTTCCGGAGATCCTTCAGGTAGGCCTTCTCGCAGCGTTCCTGGTCGGGATCGAGGATCAGGCGCGGCGTCTTTATCGCCCTGTTGTGGTTTTCTTTTCTTCTTGTCTTCCTCGACTCGCTAATGACTTTGTCTCTCCGGATCAGCCAGTCGTATTCCTCATCCGTCAGGTCGTCGCGCTTAAGGAGTTCCGGCGAATACCTGACATTATTCCACAATGCCGTGACGGCCTTTTTGTCGCCGGTCGCAAATATCTTCTTAAAGACCCGAAGCGCTTTGTCATACCCCTCGCAGCCGGGCATCAGATCCAGGCAACAGACATCCTCTCCGTAAGTCTTTTCGACATACCTGACGAGCCTGTCCCTCTTATTGATCAACTCTTCATAACTGCTGTACGAGAACACCTGCGCCTTAAGCCCCCTTTTTATATGCTGATTAGTACTTTATCAGAAAACCCCGCAGATTTCACTAACCGCCAGGCATCTCCTTCCTTCTCGAAAAGGATGAAGGGGCCGCCCCGGTCTGCAGCATAACCTTCTGCATCCTGAGACGGCCCCTCCGTTTAAGTGAAAGGTTTATAGAGAGATCCTGAAAGGATCATTTCTTATCTTTCCTGTCCTTGGCGTTTTCAGGTTCGTTAAGAGCCACCCACTTCCTGTCGCAGTCAAGGTACTCGACCATGCCTTGTCCCAAAAAGGTTTTCGTAAGTTCCTCTTCAGTAAGAAGCGCCGACTGATAATTCTCAGGAGAGACCCGTCCGATCTTATCAACATCGATGAGGAATGACTTCCCGCTATAAGGAGCCTTGCCGGTTATTACATCGTCCTGAATGAGATAGCCGAAGATAATCCCGTTCTTCTTCCTGCAGATTACTGCTCTTACGGCGATCAGGATATTGTTCTTGTCAACGTAGCCCGGAGCCAGGATCGCATATGTCTTTCCGTCATCGATATATACCCTGAAGTATTTGATCAGATCGTGCGACGGCTTATTCGGATTCGCGTATTTGTTGAATGCCACATGCATGAGCAGAGAAGAGATCAGGAACCACAGAAGATATGCGGCGGTCCGAAGCCCCCCTATTCCCCGGAAAGCTTTGGAGAGCGGTTCCCTGATACTGAGGAACTGTCCGGAATCAGGTCTGCACGTAACGATAATTCCTCCGAGCAGGATTGCAGCCAGGATACCTGTGATCCACATAGTTGAATCCGCATCGAACCATTCGTCGGCTGTCTTTCTGTATCTGTCAACTACGCTGCTTCCGTCTTTGCCTTTGCTTGAGGAATCAATAAGCCTGTTTAACTCGCTTGATCTGTTCTTCCTCTTAACAATCGAAACAATATAGAATACCAGAAGAACAAGAAACATCGTGAGAGGAACATACCACGCCCGTATCTGAAGCATACAATAGAGCGTTGCATTTACAAATAAAGTAAAAAGAAGGCTCAGAAGATAGCTCGGATTGAATACGATCTTACTGTCAAATCTGAAACTGTGATCGATATGAAATGTCATGTAGTAGTTTTTTAACGTAACCCATTCCACGAGAATGAACATGGCCCATACTAACGGCAGCATGCATGCGATGGCCTTGAAAAGATCAGCGATCCCCTGGGAATTAGCAATGATATTCTCCATATATATAACCTCCTTGCAAATAAAATCTTAATACTTTATACATATTATACTTGCGTATTTGCAGGCATTTCAATAGTACAAAGTAACAAGATATTTTTATTTTTACATTGGCTGATAACGCTCAATTTCCGTTCATATATGAGCAGGTTTTTAAGTCATGCCCCCAAAAGTCATTTTCGGCAGTTTGAACAGTTGATTTTTCGCGAGGCCATACGCAAAATTGCTGTCCCGGTTCCCATTAACCGTCAGAGCTCTCCCGTGTTGCTAATTTCCGCAATCGGTTGTAAAATAAGCAACGTAGATACACATTCATGTTGTCAATAACAACATAAGGAGAATTATATGAGATCATTATCGTTATCTCTTTTATCAGAGACAATAGTAAAGAACAGGAAGTCCCTCGGCATCAAGCAGGCAGATCTTGCCCGCCTGACAGGTATCAACCGCTCGGTCTTATCTAACCTCGAGAACGGGATCTATACCCCGTCCATTGATCAGCTTCAGTCCCTCGCACAGGTCCTGGGCTTTGATCCCACAGATATGTTCGTTGAAGAGACTCATCCCGGGGAACAGCTCAACAAGAGATACAACATAGCGGTTGCGGGTATGGGCTACGTAGGTCTCTCCCTTGCCGTGCTCCTCTCACAGCATAACGACGTGACCGTAACGGATATCATCCCCGAGAAGGTAACAAGTCTTAATAACTTCATCTCACCTATCAGAGACGAGTACATAGAGCGCTATCTGGAAGAAGCGAAGAACGGCAAGAGAACTCTCAGTCTGAAGGCAACGACCGATGCCGCTCCGGCATATAAGGATGCTGATTTCATAATCATCGCAGCACCTACCAACTACGATCCCAAGACCAACTACTTTGACTGTTCCGCCGTCGAATCAGTCATTGACCTGGCACTCAAATCCACAAAGAACAGAAAGACGAAGCCTACACTGATCATCAAGTCGACTGTCCCTGTCGGCTATACGTTACGCATTAGAGAACAGTTCAAAGCAGATAATATAATCTTCAGTCCGGAATTTCTCCGCGAATCCAAGGCCCTCTACGATAACCTCTATCCGAGCCGTATCATCGTGGGCTGTGATCCTTCTTCAGAAGAACAGGCGAAGACATTCGCCGCGCTCCTTCAGCAGGGCGCTCTGAAGTCACCTGTTGAGACGCTCTTCATGGGCTGCACGGAAGCCGAAGCGACGAAGCTCTTCGTAAATACATATCTTGCGCTACGGGTCAGCTATTTTAACGAGCTCGACACCTATGCCGAAGTCAAGAACCTGAGCACCAGGGACATCATCAAGGGTGTCTGCCTCGATCCCAGAGTCGGCGATTTCTATAACAACCCGAGCTTCGGCTACGGCGGTTACTGCCTGCCTAAGGACTCCAAACAGCTCCTGGCAAACTATCAGCACATCCCGCAGAACATGATGTCTGCGATCGTCGAGAGCAACAAGACGAGGAAGGATTTCATCGCAGACCAGGTGCTCCAGAAAGCACAATACTACAGCTACAGCAACGACAACAGGTTCGACTCGTCCAAGGAGAAGAACGTCACCGTCGGCGTCTTCCGCCTCACCATGAAGTCCAACTCGGACAACTTCCGCCAGTCCTCCATCCAGGGCGTCATGAAGCGCATCAAGGCCAAGGGCGCGACCGTCATAATATACGAGCCTTCTCTCGAAAACAACTCGACCTTCTTCGGCAGCCGAGTCGTAAACGACCTCAAGAAATTCAAGAAGATGTGCGGCTGCATAATCGCCAACAGATATGATCCGGTCCTTGACGACGTCGAAGAAAAAGTCTACACGAGAGACCTTTTCAGAAGAGACTGATCTGCCGTCATCGTTGACATTAAAGCCTGCATTTAATACTATTCTCTTGTGGGCAGCAGAATACCCATAAATCTACATTCGGGGGAAATAATATGGAAGAGTTTAACACAATCGACAAAGTCAAGGAGTTATTCAGAGCAAAAGGATTAGGCGGAGATAACGACATCTACCTCGCACTTCTCAAGGACTTCGGAAAGCAATCGGGAATGGTTGCCGGAATGGAATATCCATACACCGGCATGCTCGTAGATATCACAGACACAGGCATCGGCATGTACCATCTTGTTCAGCCTAAGTTCTCACTCAGGGTCCTTATCGAAAACCTCGTTATCGACAAAGACTCCTATACCTTCCTTTCAAACGACGATATCAAGAGTGTTCAGGTCAAGAAGTTCGCCCTTCTGGACAGCAAGCGCAAGCTCCTGATCATCAAGACAAACGACAAGAAGACTCACTACCTCTACGGTTCAGTTGCAGACACACTTATCCCATACAACAGCGAAAACATGCAAAAGCTTCTCGCCAAGTATTCTTCCAAATAAGTAAGTCCATAAAATCGATCAAGAAGGCTGTCTCAAACGAAAAGGTTGAGGCAGCCTTTTGCTTTGCCCTGATCAGCTCCCGGGTCCTTGCAATTACCAAAACAACCGCTCTCGCAACCTGTGCACAGGTTGTGATGACGGTGGTTCTGCCCGAATAACCGTTAAAATCGCCTGTGCACAGGTTGTGATGACGGCGATTTCGACGGATCAACCGTTCCTGCCACCTGTATGCAGGTTGCAATGACGGTTATTTCGGAGACGACATGAACATCTGATGCCTTTTTCCCGCATAAGAAACGCCTGCCAAAAGGCAGGCGCTCCCTAACCACCATTGATGAAAATACAGGATTGTATTATCACTTTTTCTTTCTTATTCTCCTTATGGTTACAGTGCTGTTTGCAGGGATCAGCCACTTTCTGCCGACCTTGGTGACACCGGCGATCTTCTTTGCCCTGCAATATCTCCTTATGGTACTTACACTGCAACGATGGATATTCGCAAACTGAACCGGAGTCATCTGTCTGGTTCCGACTGTTCCTGCAGGTTCGAGGTTGATCGGCGGAACGATTGGAAGCTGATCTTCTTCCTCCATCTTCTTCAGTTCTTTGTCACCGGTAGTATTGAAGTATATTGTATTGATCAAGTTGTTGTTCAAGTCATACTCCTTTATCCTCAATCTGATACCGACTTTTGTACCCTCGATGAGCTTCCAGTTTTCCTTTACGTTCAGATGGCAGGTGAACGTGTTCGAATAACAGTCGCGCTTATATGCCTTTTTGATATAAATATCTGCGCCGTTTTCCTTGCCGCTTCTCCTGATGTAGAATCTGAATCCGCGAAGATCATTCGTGTCCTGAGTCAGGATCTCAATTGTCTCGCCCTTGGTAACATTTATCTTGACCTCGTACTTTACCTTCTCGGATGCAAAAATGAGAGTGGACGTTCCGGTCGCATTGGCTCTCATCTTCATGCTGACCTTACCGTCTTTTATCAGGAACATCTTCGGTTTCTGATCTCCTGTTGCTGCGAAGTCGGCTACAGGGAAGATCTTCTTATATTGGGTATCTGTTCCGCCATCTTCATAGATCCTTCCGCTATCATCATTAACAGAGATCATATCTATCATGGAATCCAGAAGTCCGATGATCATGTTCATCAGAGAACCGACCAGGATATCCGCCGTGTTCGGTACACGCGGACGGCGCGCAGCGACGCTGTATGGGAACTCACACAGATATCTGTAGTCCATGTCTGTTCCGTATTTAGAATCATTATCATACCGCAGAAGTACTTTTGCCTGTACACTGTTGATCTTGCTGAAGGTAATGTGTGATGCATCCTTGTTCTTCGCATCTTTTGCCACATATGGTCTGTTACAGTCCATAACATAGAATTTTGTATTTATGCCTGAACCTTCATATTTATATGCGACTACAGCATGTCCCTTCATGTCTTTCGGCTTAAGGATCAAAAGACAGCAACCTTCCTTGTCGATCCTGTTTTTGATCGACTTTATCGCATTTTGCGGGATCAGATATTCATCTGAACACATCTTCCGCCACTGCCACATCAGGCTGTCCCAGCCTTTTTGATTAAGATACCTGTCGCATATGGTCCTTCCGACGTTATAGATCAGATCCTGGAATGTCAGATTGTTCGCAGTCAAAGACTTATTTGATGAGAGATATTGCTTTGAGTCAAGCGGCGGAATAAATAAACCTTCCTCGTTGATCGTTTCCAGTTCCGTTACGGCGAATCCGTAGCATTTTGCTCCCTTCAAACTGCGCTTGCATGCTTCGTAAAAGATCAGGTCGTATAACCAGCCAAGGTTCCACCATTCATATTTGACATTGGTAAAGACATTCTGGAAGGAAGTTTTCGTAAAATCGTAGGATCCTGTAAAGTTTCTGAACGGGAATGCCAGGTTCTTCCTGTAATTCTGCTTCATCTCATCCATATCGTATACGTTTCCTATTGCCATATACAATTGGATGTTGGACAGACCTTTCCTGTTATCTTTTCCTTGTGCTGTCATATTCAGAGTATGGATACCGTTCGCGAGTTTTACGGCTCCATCATACTTATCCAGACCCCAGCCGTTCTTTATATCGTAGGTATAATTGAAACAACCCAGATAATCAGGATCAGAGTTGGCGTCATAATCGTACACCTTGATCAAAAAATGAAAGTAACTGTTGGTGTTTACGACAGGGATCTCAAACTGGTTATAATTTCCGGCACTGAACTTATAACTTTGAGGTCCCTTATAACTTTTTGTTCCCAGCCTCTTATCGTCGACCAGCATGCCATTATCGTTATATACTGTCA
>Ga0310786_10010427_pt1 | contig 11680 bp, 10 predicted proteins | sample AusTroGonzalo_MG_FD_203881 | JGI IMG/M metagenome (GOLD analysis project Ga0310786, IMG submission 203881) | Bovine rumen microbial communities from tropical cattle in Woodstock, Queensland, Australia - Gonzalo_03 (v2) (version 2) | ecosystem: Host-associated > Mammals > Digestive system >... | reverse complement strand
AATTTTGAAGAGAAAATAGGCTTCCTGCAAGTTCGGACATTGTTGAAAGAGAAGTGTTTGAGCACCTTGGGAGTGGAACGGGTGGAACAAATGACATTCTCTACCCGTTACGACGAACTCATCCCACAATTGGAACAGACGGCAGAATTTGTCCATATCCTGATTGCCAAGGAAAACTTTCCGGCAGCTTTCTATTTCGATGTTCGTGCTTCGCTTCAGCGTATCCGCATCGAAGGAACCTACCTCGATGAAAAAGAGCTCTTCGACCTCAAACGTTCGTTGGAAACCATACAAGCCATCATTGGTTTCTTGCACAGACCGCAAGAGGATTCGTCGCTTCGTCCGACAGAAGAACCGGAAACAAGTACCCGTTATCCCCGTCTGACCAAGTTGGCAGGTGAGATTCAAGTGTTTCCTCAAATCATACACCGCATTGATAGTATCCTTGGTCCTTATGGAATTATCAAAGACAATGCCTCACCCGAACTGGCTCAAATTCGTCGGGAAATGGCAGGCACTATCGGCAGTATTTCCCGCATTCTCAATGGCATCCTGCGAAGTGCTCAGACAGAAGGGGTGGTCGAGAAAGACATTGCTCCGACCATGCGTGATGGACGTTTGGTCATTCCCGTGGCTCCAGCCTTGAAAAGACGCATCAAAGGCATTGTCCACGATGAGAGTGCCAGCGGAAAAACGGTGTTCATTGAACCTGCTGAGGTAGTGGAGGCCAACAACCGTATTCGTGAGTTGGAGAGTGCGGAACGTCGCGAAATCTTACGCATCCTGACTTTGGTGAGTGATGAGTTGCGCCCGCAGATTCCTGACGTGCTCCAGAGTTATGCGTTTATGGCAGAGATAGATTTTATCCGTGCCAAAGCTTTGTGGGCATTGCAGACAGGCTCCACCTTGCCCGATGTACAAGACAAGTGCGTCATTGACTGGGTCATGGCGGTGCATCCATTGCTTCAACTATCGTTGGCAAAGCACGGCAAGAAAGTTGTTCCGCTGGATATCGTATTGAACAAGCGTCAGCGTATCCTTCTGATCTCTGGACCCAATGCCGGCGGTAAGTCCGTCTGCTTGAAAACGGTGGGATTGCTACAGTACATGCTCCAATGCGGCCTGCTGGTCCCCATGCGTGAAAACAGCCGCATGGGTATTTTCGGCAGTATCTTCATTGATATTGGCGATGAACAGAGCATCGAGAACGACTTGAGTACCTACAGTAGTCATCTGCTCAATATGAAGAACATGATGAAGCGTTGCAATGGTCGTAGCCTCATACTGATCGATGAGTTCGGTAGCGGCACAGAACCTATGATTGGAGGAGCTATAGCCGAGGCTGTACTCAAGCGTTTCAATGAGAGCCGTACCTTTGGTGTCATTACCACCCATTACCAGAACCTCAAGCACTTTGCAGAAGACCATGAGGGTGTGGTCAATGGTGCCATGCTCTACGATCGTCATCAGATGCAGGCGCTCTATCAGTTGGAGATAGGCAACCCTGGTAGTTCGTTTGCCGTGGAGATTGCCCGCAAGATAGGATTACCCGAAGAGGTCATCAAGGATGCCAGCGAGATGGTGGGCAGCGACTACATCAATGCTGACAAATACCTGCAGGATATCGTGCGTGACAAGCGATATTGGGAAAGTAAGCGTCAGAATATCCATCAGCGTGAAAAACAGATGGACGAGACAATGAGCCGCTATGAATCGGAGCTGAAGGAGGTGCAGCAGCAGCGTAAGGAAATCTTACAACAGGCACGTGAAGAGGCCAGACAACTGCTTGCTGAGACCAATGCCCGTATAGAGAATACTATCCGTATCATCAAGGAAGAACAGGCGGAAAAAGAACAGACCCGTCGTGCCCGTCAGGAATTGGAGGCTTTCAAACGGGAGCTGGAAGAACAGGCCAAGGAAGAAGCCGAAGAGCGCATCAACCGGAAGATTGAGCTGTTGCGCCTACGCCAGCAGCGCAAACAAGAGAAAAAAGAAAGGAAGGAGAAACAGAAACCTTCGGAAGCTGAACAGAAAGCCCGGCAAGTGGCAGAGCGTATCTACGACATTGAGGTGGGCAGTACGGTAAGATTGAAGGGACAAACGGCTGTCGGACAGGTATTGGAAGTCAAGGATCAACAGGCAGTGGTGGCCTTCGGTAGTCTGAAGACGACCGTGAAGCTCAGTCGGTTGGAGCAGACCAAGGCCGTGGTCAGGCAGAACGACTTGGCAACCAAGAGTACATACCTCACCGAGGCTACCCAAGACTCCATGCACGACCGCAAGCTCAATTTCCGCCACGACCTGGATGTGCGTGGCATGCGGGGAGATGAGGCTTTGCAGGCGGTGACCTATTTCATCGATGATGCTATATTAATAGGTGTCCCTCGTGTCCGCATCCTTCATGGTACGGGCAACGGTATCCTACGCACCCTTATCCGCCAATACTTAGCGTCAGTATCAGGAGTGGCAAGCTACCACGATGAACATGTGCAGTTCGGCGGAGCGGGACTGACTGTTGTTGAGTTGGAATAATAAAATGCGCAGGGCTTGAACATAAATGTTCAAGGTGTGAGCATAAGTCTTTAATCTTTTCTTTGCCATTATTCAGCAAATTATTATTTTTGCAGTCGAAAAGTTACAAAAATGAAAGTTGCGATAGTTGATTATAATGCAGGGAACATCCGTTCCGTGGAAAATGCCTTGCGAAGACTGGGCGTGGAACCCGTTCTGACAGCCGATGCCGACATCATCCGCAAGGCCGACAAGGTGGTTTTCCCTGGTCAGGGAGAAGCCCGTGGAACCATGGAATCCTTGCGCAGCAGAGGATTGGATGAAGTCATCAAGAAACTTACCCAACCTACCTTGGGCATTTGCATCGGTATGCAGCTGCTGTGCCGTCATTCTGACGAAGGGGATACCGACTGTATCGGCATCTTCGATACGGAGGTGAAGCGATTCCATAACCTTCGTCACGAGGACAAGATTCCCCAGATGGGATGGAATACCATCGGTCAGCTGCAAGGACCGCTGTACAACGGTCTATCGGAAGATTCCTATGTATATTATGTGCACAGCTATTACGTGCCGCTCTGTCCGTGGACAGCTGCCGTGACCGATTATATCCTTCCTTATTCCGCTTCGATTTGCAAGGACAATTTTTATGCCACGCAGTTCCATCCCGAAAAGAGTGGAGCGGTCGGAGAGTGTATATTGCAGAACTTTTTAAACCTCTAAGCCGATGAAAATAGAACTGATACCAGCCATAGACATCATTGACGGAAAATGTGTGCGTCTGTCGCAGGGCGACTATGATCGTCGCAAAGAATACAACGAACGACCTGTAGAAGTCGCCAAGCATTTGCAAGATGCAGGTTTGCGGCGTCTGCATGTGGTTGATTTGGATGGGGCGGCCAGCAATCATATAGTCAACTACCGTTCGTTGGAGGAGATTGCCGGTCATACCGACTTGATCATCGACTTCGGGGGCGGATTGAAAAGCAATGAGGATTTGCGTATCGCTTTTGAGTGTGGAGCAAGCATGGTGACAGGAGGCAGCATTGCTGTGAAGAATCCCGAGGTATTCTTAGGATGGATCCGTCAATACGGGGCTGAGCGTATCATACTTGGAGCAGATGCCAAAGACGGCAAGGTGGCGGTGAGTGGTTGGAAAGAAGAAAGTGAGTTGGAATTGTTGCCTTTCATCGACAGCTTTGTAGAGCAGGGCATTCAGCAAGTGATTTGTACCGACATCCACAAAGACGGCATGTTGCAAGGTCCCTCCATCTCCTTGTATCAAGAGATACTGCAGGCTCAGCAGCAACTTCATCTGATAGCCAGCGGAGGAGTAGGGAGCATCGATGATATTTATCGGTTGCAAGAGGCTGGTATTCCAGCTGTCATCTTCGGCAAGGCCCTCTATGAAGGCCGCATTACCCTGAAGCAACTAGAGCAATTCAATCAGCGAGAATAAAACGAAGTTTAATTTTCCATTTTCCATTCTCGTGCAAACCGAGCGGAGAGAAAGCTTGCTTTCAACTCCGAGGTGTCACCGAGAATCAAACGAAGTTTAATATAATTCTCAATTCTCAATTTTCAATTCTCAATTTTATAAGAAGTGTTATCAAAGCGAATCATAGCCTGTTTGGATATTAAGGATGGAACGACGGTCAAGGGTACCAACTTCCTGAATCTGCGGGAGGCAGGCGACCCGGTAGAACTGGCGTGTATGTACAATGATCAGGGCGTTGACGAACTGGTGTTCTTGGACATTACTGCCAGTCACGAGGGCCGGAAGACGTTTACCGAACTGGTGAAACGCATCGCCGAGAACCTCAACATCCCCTTCACGGTAGGTGGAGGCATCCATGAACTCAGCGATGTGGACCGACTGCTCAATGCAGGCGCGGACAAAGTCTCCATCAATTCTGCGGCGATTCGGAACCCCGGACTCATCGATGAGATTTCCGCTCATTTCGGCAGTCAGGTATGTGTGTTGGCTGTCGATGCCAAACAGACATCCGCAGGATGGAAATGCTTTTTGAACGGAGGTCGCATCGAGACCGACCGTGAACTCTTTACCTGGACACGCGAAGCACAGGAACGCGGCGCAGGAGAGGTGCTGTTTACCAGTATGGATCACGATGGAGTGCGCCAAGGCTATGCCAACGAAGCGCTGCGAAACATGGCTGAGCAGCTTTCCATTCCCGTGATTGCAAGTGGCGGAGCAGGTACAATGGAACATTTCAGGGATGCATTTCTCGTCGGAAAAGCAGATGCTGCATTGGCAGCCGGCGTTTTTCACTTCGGAGATATCAAGATTCCCGAATTAAAATTGTATCTTTGCAGCGAAAATATTGTAGTTAGAATGAATAACGTGAATTGAATGATAGATTTTGAAAAAATGAACGGACTGGTTCCTGCCATTATCCAGGATGCCGACACTGCCAAGGTGCTCATGCTGGGTTTCATGAACCAAGAGGCTTACGATAAGACGTTGGCTACAGGAAAGGTGACTTTCTACAGTCGGACGCGTCAGAAACTGTGGACCAAAGGAGAGGAAAGCGGACATTTCCTGCACTTGGTGTCCATCAAGGAAGACTGTGACCACGATACATTGCTGGTACAGGTACATCCCGAAGGGCCTACCTGCCATTTAGGTACTGATACCTGCTGGGGGGAGAAGAACGAGGAGCCTGTGATGTTCCTCAAGGAGCTGCAGGACTTTATTTCCAAACGTCACGAGGAGATGCCCGAAGGCTCCTACACCACGAGTTTGTTCCAGAGTGGCGTGAACAAGATGGCGCAGAAAGTGGGCGAAGAAGCGGTGGAGACGGTGATTGAGGCTTGCAACGGTACCGATGAGCGGCTCATCTACGAAGGTGCCGACCTGCTGTATCACCTCATCGTGCTGCTTACCAGTAAGGGTTATCGCATAGAGGATCTCGCCCGTGAGTTGTGTGAACGTCATAAACCCAATTGGAAGAAACATTGAGCGACTGGATCCTGAAATATGACGATGTATGCATTTCCCAGCAAGACCTGGAAGTGCTTGAGAATGTCAGCGTGGAGCTGGGCGAAGGGGATTTTACGTACCTGATTGGAAAAGTCGGTGCCGGAAAGTCATCCTTCTTGAAGACCATATACGGGGAACTGCCTATTCAGCAAGGTCAAGCCCGTGTGATGGATTTCAACCTCCGTAAGCTGAAATCCAGGGATATTCCCAAGCTACGCCGCAAACTCGGCATCGTTTTTCAGGATTTCCGTTTGCTGACCGACCGCTCTGCACACGACAACCTGGAGTTTGTCCTGAGGGCCACGGGTTGGAAAAACCGTCGTGAGATAGAGCAGCGCATCGAAGAGGTGCTCACGCTGGTCGGTATGGAGCACAAGGGGTACAAACTCCCCAACGAACTGTCGGGTGGCGAACAGCAGCGCGTGGTCATTGCCCGGGCGGTGTTGAATAACCCGAAGATTATCCTGGCCGATGAACCTACGGGCAACTTGGATCAGGAGACGGGTAGGCAGATTGTGAGCCTGCTCTATCGCATCTGTGCGGAGCAGCACACCTTGGTCATCCTATCTACCCACAACCTGGGACTGCTTCAGGAATTTCCAGGGAAAGTGCTCAAGATAGAGAACCGCCGGTTGCTGGAAATAAAGGAAGAAGAAAATAAATAGTATAGATTTAAAATAGAAAAAAGATGAAGGTATTAAAGTTTGGAGGTACTTCGGTAGGCTCTGCACAACGCATGAAAGACGTTGCAAAGCTTATTTCCGACGGCGAGAAGAAAATTGTGGTTCTTTCCGCCATGTCTGGCACAACCAATACACTGGTTGAAATTTCAGACTATCTTTATAAGAAGAACCCGGAGGGAGCAAACGAAGTGATCAACCGCTTGGAGAGCAAGTATCGTAAGCACATCGATGAGCTTTATTCCACCGCTGAGTTCAAAGCTAAGGGCAAGGAGCTTATCAAGAGTCATTTCGACTATATCCGCTCTTTCACCAAAGACCTGTTCACCCTTTTCGAGGAGAAGGTGATTCTCTCGCAGGGCGAACTGATTTCTACGGGCATGATGAACCTCTACCTGCAGGAGCAAGGAGTCAATTCGGTGTTGCTCCCGGCATTGGAGTTCATGCGTACCGACAAGAACTCAGAACCCGATCCTGTCTATATCAAGGATAAACTCCTTTCACAGCTGGAACTTCATCTGGGTGCCGACCTCTATATCACACAGGGTTTCATCTGCCGCAATGCCTACGGTGAGGTGGACAACCTCCAGCGTGGCGGTAGCGACTATACGGCTTCACTGGTGGGAGCTGCCGTCGGGGCTGAGGAAATCCAGATCTGGACCGATATCGATGGTATGCACAACAACGATCCCCGCGTGGTGGAAAAGACCGATGCCGTGCGCAACCTGCATTTCGAAGAAGCTGCAGAGCTGGCTTATTTCGGTGCCAAGATCCTGCATCCTACCTGTGTGCAACCAGCCAAGTATGCCAACATCCCGGTGCGCCTGAAGAACACCATGGATCCGGAGGCTCCAGGTACGCTGATTTCCAACGAGACGGAGAAAGATAAGATCAAGGCAGTGGCTGCCAAAGACAACATTACCGCCATCAAGATCAAGAGCGGTCGTATGTTGCTGGCGTATGGTTTCCTGCGCAAAGTGTTCGAAATCTTCGAGAGCTATCAGACCAGCATCGACATGATCTGCACCTCGGAGGTGGGCGTTTCGGTGACGGTAGATAATACCAAGCACCTCAACGAAATCCTGGACGATTTGAAGAAGTATGGCACCGTAACGGTGGACAAGGATATGTGTATCATCTGCATTGTGGGTGACTTGGAATGGGAGAATATCGGTTTTGAACAGCTGGCGCTCGATGCGTTGCACGACATTCCTGTTCGTATGATTTCTTACGGCGGAAGCAACTACAACATCTCTTTCTTGGTAAAGGCAAGCGATAAGAAACGTGCGTTGCAGCAGCTCAGCGACAAATTGTTTTATGCAAAGGATTGATCACCCCTTAACGTCACCACAAATGATGAATACTACGTTCCCATTGGAGCAATTCCAAACGTTGCGCACTCCGTTCTATTACTACGATACGAACGTATTGCGCGCTACCTTGGAAACCCTGCGAAGCGAAGCAGAGAAAGCGGATAATTGTTGTGTACACTATGCCATTAAGGCCAATGCCAACCCCAAGCTGCTGCCTATCATCAGCAGCTACGGCTTCGGGGCCGACTGTGTGAGCGGTGGCGAGATTGAGGCAGCTCTGCAGGCGGGCTTCCCTGCCGACAAGATTGTCTTTGCGGGAGTAGGCAAGGCCGACTGGGAGATCAATCTGGGTCTGACATACGGCATTTTCTGCTTCAATGTGGAATCGGTAGAGGAACTGGAGGTCATCAACGAACTGGCCGTGACCCAGGGTAAGGTGGCTCGTGTGGCTTTCCGCATCAATCCCGAGGTGGGGGCGCATACCCATGCACACATCACCACGGGTAGGGCAGAGGATAAGTTCGGCATCAGTATCAGTGACATGGAACCGGTCATTCGTCGTGCCCACGCACTGCCAGGCATCAACTTTGTCGGACTGCATTTCCACATCGGTTCACAGTTGTTGGCCTTGGAAGAGGATTTCATTCCGCTTTGCGACCGTATCAACAGCCTTCAGGAGACATTAGAGGCACACGGCATACAGGTGGAGAACATCAATGTGGGGGGTGGCTTAGGCGTGGATTACGATGATCCGGAAGGACATCTGATTCCCGACTTTGTGACTTACATCAACATCTTCAGGCAGCACTTGAAGCTGCGTGAGGGACAGCGGTTGCACATGGAGCCGGGGCGCTCTTTGGTAGCACAGTGCGGCTCCCTCATCAGCCGGGTATTGTATGTAAAGCATGGTAACCAGAAGCAGTTTGCCATCCTCGACGCAGGCATGACCGAACTGATTCGTCCGGCACTCTACCAGGCTCATCATCAGGTACAGAACCTCACAGGCAACGGCCCTGAAGAGGTGTACGATGTGGTAGGCCCCATCTGTGAGTCGAGCGATGTCTTTGCTCGTGATGTGAGCCTACCTCGTGTACAAAGAGGCGACCTGGTGGCTTTACGCTCAGCCGGTGCCTACGGCGAAACGATGGCATCGGGCTATAACCAGCGGGCATTGCCCCAGGGATATATATTGGAGGAACTGATTTGAGAAGATTTTTGCTTGGGGTGGTCGTGCTGCTCCTCGTTGGAGCGACAGCTTGTACCAACCGTGTGAAGAAAGTGGAACAAACCATCGAGCGGTGGGTGGAAGAAAAGACGGCTCCTGCTCCCGCTCCGCAAGAAGAGGATACGGTGGTGATACCAGTGGAGGAACCTGAACCTGTCGTGGAAAACGAGTCTTTTGATGACTTCCTCTACGAGTATGCTTCGGAAGAGGATTTCCGTGCGAAGCGTACAAAGTTCCCCTTGCCATTTTATAAATATGATGAACCGCTGAAGGTGGAAGTAGAGGAATGGAACGAATTGTCCTTCTTTGGAGAAGATGAGTCCTATTCATTGATTTTCGACCGTGAAGAAGACCTGGAGTTAGAGGCCGATGCTTCGCTCAATTCTATCCAGTTTGAGTGGATCAACCTGTCTATCATGGAGGTGACCAAGTATTACTTCGAGCGCATCAAGGGCCGGTGGATGTTGGAGGCGGTGAACCTGCGTGCGCTGGAGGAGAACGACAACGAAGACTTTGTCCGCTTCTACCAGCGGTTTGCCACCGATCCGGTCTATCAGCAACAGCATGTGAAAGACCCGCTGACCTACATCACCGTCGATCCCGAGAACGAGTTCTCCATCGTCGAGTCGTTTATCGATGCCGAGCAATGGCCGGCTTTCTGTCCCGTCATTCCTACGGAACGACTGTCGAACATCATCTACGGCCAGCAGAACAACAACGACTCCAACCGCAAGATCATGAAACTCACAGGCGTAGCCGACGGACTCTCCAATGTCCTCTTCTTCCGCCGTGTGAATGGGGAATGGGAATTGTACAAATTTGAAGATACCAGTGTGTAATGGAAAACTATAACTTAAGACCGCACAATACCTTTGGCCTTGAAGCCGTGGCTGACCGATTCCTGGAGTATCAGTCGGAAGACGAACTCTTGGCGCTCATCGCCGATGGACGGTTGGACGATCGTCTGCTGCATATCGGTGCTGGCAGCAACCTGTTGTTTGTCAACCCTGTCTTTCATGGCACCGTCCTCCATTCCTGCATCAAAGGCATGGAAATCACGGCGGAGGACGATGCCTGTGTGGAAGTCCGCATAGGTGCCGGTGAAGTGTGGGACGACTTCGTGGCGCAGTGCGTGGCTCGTGGCTGGTATGGAGCGGAGAACTTGTCGCTCGTTCCTGGGGAGGTTGGTGCGGCAGCGGTACAGAACATCGGAGCCTACGGCGTAGAGGTGAAAGACCTCATCACCCGTGTCGAGACCCTTTGCTTGGATGGCAGCAGCCGTGTGTTCGAGGTACAGGAGTGTGGTTATGCCTATCGCGACAGTATCTTCAAGAAACCCGAGATGAAGAAATACTTTGTCACGCGCGTACATTTCCGGTTGAGCAAGGTGGAACAGTACCACACGGGCTACGGAGCCATTCAGCAGGAACTGGAGAAGAGGGGAGAGGAACTGAGCCTTCCTGTACTGCGTGAGGTCATTATCTCCATCCGTCAGAGCAAGTTGCCCGACCCCAAGGTCTTGGGAAACGCGGGAAGCTTCTTCAAAAACCCGGTGGTCGATCGGGCACAGTACGAGGCCTTACATGTCCAGTACGAAAATATGCCCCATTACGACGTGGATGCCCATCATGTGAAGATACCTGCCGGCTGGCTCATCGAACAGTGCGGCTGGAAAGGACGTGCCTTGGGACCGGCTGCCGTACACGACAAGCAGGCCTTGGTGCTGGTGAACCGTGGCGGTGCAGTAGGTGCCGACATTGTCAAACTGAGTGAAACCGTCTGCCGGGATGTCTATGCCAAGTTTGGCGTGACAATCAGCCCTGAAGTGAACTTTATCGATTGAGCCATGAAACTGACCATCCTTGGAAGCGGCACATCCACCGGCGTACCTGTCACCGGCTGCTCGTGTAAAGTCTGCAGATCGACCGATCCGCACGACCAGCGTCTGCGTACGTCCGCCTTGGTGCAGACCGACGATGGGAAGAACCTCTTGTTGGACTGTGGCCCCGACTTCCGTCAGCAGTCGCTACGACTCCCGGCTTTTGAACAAATCCATGCCGTATTACTGACCCATGAGCACTACGACCATGTGGGCGGTTTGGACGATTTGCGTCCCTACGGTGTCTTTGGCGACATACCCCTCTATGCCCAGCACGATGTGGCAGAAGCCTTGCGCATACGCATGCCCTACGCTTTGGTGGAACACAGCTACCCGGGGCGTCCACGCATCTACTTGGAAGAAATAGCGGTAGGGCAGCACTTTACCATAGGTCAGACCGATATCAATCCTATTCGGGTGATGCACGGACGACTGCCTATCCTGGGCTATATCATCGGGGGAAAATTGGGCTATGTCACAGACATGCTCACAATGCCCGAAACCTCCTATGAGGCGTTGCAAGGAGTGGAGGTATTGGTGGTGAATGCGTTGCGTCCTAAAGAACATCCTACACACCAGTCGGTCTCACAAGCCGTGGAGACTGCCCGGCGCATAGGAGCTCGTCAGACATATTTCATACACATGAGTCATGGTATCGGCCTCCATCGTGAAGCCTGTTTGTCACTTCCCGCAGGAATGACCTTCGCCTACGATGGTATGACCGTGGAGTTTTAGAACGGTAGGTCGTCCTTATCATCCCCTTGGATAAACTGGGCATCGACAGCATGCTCAGCAGGAGGGAAAGGCATACCACCATCGGCTGGGGTAGGGGGAGTAGGCTGTTGGGCACCTACACGGTCCACCTTCCACGCGCGGATGGAGTTATAATAACGGCCTTGCCACTCACGGGCATCGATGTCGAACGATACGGTCAGTTCCTCCCCCTGTTGGATATTGAACTGGCTGATGCGCTCAGCTCCAAATACCTCGAAACACATCTTCTTGGGGTATTGGCTGTGATCCTCAATCACGTATTCCTGTACTTTCCACTCGTTGCCTGTAGTCTTTGAC
>Ga0310786_10010424_pt1 | contig 11681 bp, 19 predicted proteins | sample AusTroGonzalo_MG_FD_203881 | JGI IMG/M metagenome (GOLD analysis project Ga0310786, IMG submission 203881) | Bovine rumen microbial communities from tropical cattle in Woodstock, Queensland, Australia - Gonzalo_03 (v2) (version 2) | ecosystem: Host-associated > Mammals > Digestive system >... | reverse complement strand
TCAATAGGGCGACATCCGAGCATACCAGGTTTACCATAAGTGGCTCTTGTGATCAGATCCACCATAACTTTATCACCACTTTTAATATGATAAACCATTCTTACACCTTCTTCCAGTAAGTAATACGATACTTGGAACCTTCATAAAGATATGGAACCTTACCGATATAATCGTGTTCAGGATGCTTTTCCATAAACTTCAAACAATCTTGCTCAGATCCCACAAACTCACTAAACTCATACTTATTCGGGTCATTGGGATCCGAGACCTGGAAATCAACCGGACGCATACCCAAAACCTGCGGATGTTCGTCAAGTTTCTTGTCAATCTTTGCCTGGAACTTCTTGGCAATCTTTTCTGCCTTCTCTGCGCGGGCTATTGCCATTTCTGCCTTAGTTCTACGGTGACGCTTAGCCATATTATTACCCCAACTTGTTCTGGTTCAAAAGTGTAACGAAAGTTGTATATTCGCACTTGGCATACTTCAAATGAAGCATCCTGCCATTAACCTTCAAATCTACTCCATCGTCCTTGAATTCGCCAATCTTGCCATTATTCTTATAAATCGCAAGCCCCATAACATTCGTCTGTTCGTTCTTGAAACCCTTAATTTCACAGCCCGCCACAGAAAGCAACTGCATAACGATGTTCTTGTTAATGTTCATTTAAGTAGTCTCCTTAGATTAAAGTCCCATTTGAAGGTTGATATATCCATCAAGAGCAATCAAACCAAAGAACACAACCATTCCGATAACACCCTGGAGAATGTACTTTCTCTTTTCCTTACGAGCCATAGCGCGGTTGTATTCGGTCCAGTTCGTGTAACCATTCGGGATGTATTCATTCATAGTTTAACCTCTTGTTTTTCTTTTAATATAGAAATAAACTGCGCAGTTGTCAATAACTAACGCAGTTTTTCTTGTAAAATTTTATTTACCTTCTAACCAATCGCAAAATTCGCCAGTAAGGCCCTTCTGTGCTAAAAACCTTTTCAATTTCATACAATACTTGTGAGTATCGTGTGCATCCTTCTTAAATTGTTCCATTTTTTCTTTACACAGAATTAAATCCGCAACACCTTCAATGTCATTTGACTTAATCATCTTTTCTGCTTCTAGCTTACGATTAATCTGTTGAGACAGGAGTTTTGCCAAAGAATCGGATGCTTGTTTAATTGCTTCATTCATAGTTGTTACCTCTTTTTTAATTAGTAATAATATAGATTATTTAAACTGCGCTGTCAATACTTTTAAAGTAACTTTTTCTTTACATACATAATCTATGACTAATTTTGATGGCTTCTTAACAAATAATAATGCAGTTTTAATTAACTTCGTGTCAGTATATGACAATGACCCGTATTTACAAAAGTTTACAGAAGACTCATCAGATAAAAAAGAGGTAGTATATAAGACTACCTTCAATGGAATTTTAACTAATACAGAAGATTACTTGAAATGTACTTTAACAGAATTTAAGAGCATTTATGAGAATGATTTGTATTTAAGTAACTTTAAAGAAACAATTAAAGATGAATTAGATGAATTTTTAGAATAATCTAGTTTGCTATCGCAAACAAAAACATTTGAAGGATAAACCTTCAAATGTTTTTTATTTTCTATAAAGGAGAATTAAATCTTTTTGGGCAACTGGGAAGTTTGAAACTTCAGCCTACTTAGGAACACTAGAACTGAAGTTTATGATTCTTTTTGGTATAACGTATGAAGAATCACTTCTGTGGGATTTACGAATAAGCTTATGGGTCGGTCTTCCTGTACTCCAGCTACATCTTATTCAACCAAGGCGGCTATGTGTTAAACTTGCTAAGTTTAACTACGATGTTCTTTCATTCAGATGTGTACGAACTATTACACAAAATGGCTATCCCTCTACCGATAGTGGCATTGAGTTGTACTTCGTTCCGAGGAAATAGACTTTCAAATGTCAATAGCCAAATATAGTAATTATTACTTTATGTGTAAAAGTTTTTTATTTTTTAGATCTTTGGTTTTTAGAGCCCTAATCGGGATTTGAACCCGAAACCGCTGCTTGGAAGGCAGAAATGTTGCCAGTTACACCATTAGGACATTATCTCCCCTCTTGGATTTGAACCAAGGTTGTTCCTGTTTGTAAGACAGGTGCCATAAACCAGCTAGGCGAAGGAGAGTTAGTTGCAGGTATGGGTGCCGACCCCACTGCCACAAAGATATGAGCTTCGTGTGTATGCCGATACCCCTGCAATAGTTGTTCGTGCTGGAATCGGACCAACATTAAGTGATTCAGAGTCACCTGTACTACCGTTATACTAACGAACAGAAATTATCCCAATGCCGGAGTACGATTCCGAACTTCAAGTGCCACAAACTTGCGTGCTACCAATTACACCACACCGGGGATGAGAAGTGCTCCATCAAGGACTCGGACCTTGGACTCACTGATTAAGAGTCAGTTACTCTACCAACTGAGTTAATGGAGCATAGAGCGCTTGGTAGGATTCGGACCTACGGTGGTATTTCTACAACGGTTTTGCAGACCGCCCCCTTCGCCAGCTCGGGACACAAGCGCATAGAGATTACTGTGGAAATTTATTTAAATGGCGACGTATCCTCCACCACAGTAATCTTAAGTGGCTACTGGGATTTGAACCCAGGTAACCTGTTTGGTAAACAGGCTCATTAGACCAGACTATGATATAGCCACATTTGTTCGTACTCCCGCCTGGATTTGAACCAGGAATACCAGATTCGTAGTCTAGTGGTTTATCCAGTTAGCCTACGGGAGCATTTAGAGGAGGTAGAAGGATTTGAACCCTCGTGTGATTTCTCACCCACTGTTTTCAGGACAGGTCCGATAAGCCAGGCTCCGGCATACCTCCATAATCGCCCAGGAGAGATTTGAACTCTCAAAATTCTGCTTCTAAGGCAGACACGTATGCCAGTTCCGTCACCGGGCGTTAATTTGTTTTTAACAGAAGTACCAGGACTCGGACCCAGACGAACAGACTTGGAAACTGCCATGCTACCGTTACATCATACTCCTATTTAGCGACATCGGCGGGATTCGGACCCGCGAATGATGGTTAGACAGACCACTGTGTTAGACCACTTCACCACGATGCCATATAGTCCATAGGGATGGATTTGAACCATCAGTCTCCACCTTATCAGAGTGGCAAACGGAACCAGTCGTTATGCCTATGGATAATTTGTTAGTGCCGCCCTCCCGTAACGATCGGGAATCTCAGGATTTTCAGTCCCGCGCATAGACCATCTTTGCTAGAGCGGCATAGTGGATACATACGGGATTCGGACCCGTGACCTCTTCAGTGCTAATGAAGCGCTCTTCCAACTGAGCTAATGACCCAAAAGTTTATGGACACATAAGGGATTTGAACCCTTGACATCCTGCGTGCAAGGCAGGCGTTCTACCAAACTGAACTAATGGCCCGTTTTCGTAGTACATTCGGGAGTCGGACCCGAGTTTCCGCCTTGAAAGGGCAGCGAACTAACCACTATTCTAATGTACCATATTCGTAGTGCTATCCGGATTTGAACCGGAGTTTTAAGAGTGAAATTCTTATGTCCTTACCAAACTAGACGATAGCACCATAAAAGAAAAATCCCGTGGTTTGTTCCACAGGATTTAATTTGTTACGCCGGAAAATTATAACTAATCAAATGCCTGTGGAGAACCTCTATCTTCGCCTGCGACTGCACCTTCAAATCGTTCGTCAATGGCGAACCAATCCTGTGCGAGGCAAATGTGGGACTTAAGCATCATCATAATTTCTTTTTTCCTTATATTGTATATATAACTTTTAATTCCTGTTTTTTGATTCTTTTGTTAAACACATCCAAAATAATTGGTTTTGGTTTTTTAACCGCTACACAATCATTTTGTTTACATAGACAAATATAGTATTTAATTTTCTATTTGTCAATGGGTAAATGTAATAATTTTGATTTTTTTGATCTTCGTTATTTAAAGTCTTTTTCTAATTTAGCTTCTTTGATATACTCCTGCATGGCTTTAGCTGTTTCGCTTACTTCCATCCATTTGCTAAATCTAGTTACCAACTTCTGTAACTGTTCAAAAGTCAAATTCTTACATTTAGCTTCAAATTCTCTCTGTATATTCCACCAGTCGGGAACATTCTGTATTCCTGTACCAGAGTAGGCAGGGTTGTAATAAAAACTGTATCTAGTATTATTCTTAACTGTACCAATTTTTATACTTGCGTCATACCCACCATATACAGGACTTGAGAATCTGATTTTACATTCAATCCTAGGTTTGCTTTGAAGGTTTCCTACAATGTCAAAACAGTCAAATTGACCTGTGGACTGTAATGTTACTAATTTATCAACTGCTACTTTAATGTTTTCAGCATTAGTAATAGCTGTGTTGCATAAATGTTTTATTCTTTCTTCTGCGTAACTCATTTTAAACTCCTATTAAAAAGAGGGTTAGGTTGTTACACCCAACCCTCTCGGGAGGTACAACAAACTAACTATTCTTCAATGGAGAAGAGCTGTTCGGTAGTGAGATGGTACAAGCACCAATCCGGGATGTAACTCTCAGTACCTGGCGTGGAAATCATAAAGATTTTCTTGAAGAAATGTTCAGGCTTCGGGAAATCAAATCCCATATCAGTGAAATAGATGATACCATCAAATTTCGCCTTTCTTTCCTTAATTGCTTCAAGAACGCATTCAGGGTTCGTGCATCCGCGACCAATCAGCTTGAAGTCGGACTTCTTCTGCTTCTGTTCGGTGAATGGGCCGCAAACACCATCCCAGAAACAATAGGACACATCAGCGTGTTTTACGAACTTGTTCACAATCGCACAACCACGTTCCACGTCCTTATCGTCCATAGAGCCGGAGCAGTCAATAGCCACCAAAATGCGAGAACGGAATTTGTGCTTCTTACCAGGAACATCAAATCCCTTTCTGCGATCTGGTCGCATACGGGTATCTTCAGTGTACTTATCCACTGTGTTCGCCTTAAATCTCTTCAGCACCGTCTTCGGGTCAAACTTCGGCGTATTAGCCGCGAGAATAGCCTGGAGCAAACCACCACTAATGTTACCCCACTGAGAAGCATTTTCTGCAATGTGGTGAGTGATTTCCTGGATTTCCTGGTCTACCAGAGTATTTTCTTCCCAACCTTCCGTAGCCTTTTCAGCTGCGTCCTGGGAACCATCAAAATACTCATCCAAAGCGTCCTTGGTAGAATTTCCGCTACCGCCTTTACCCTTTTGGTTACTCTGACCATTTCCCTGACCCTGAGAATTTCCATTCCCCTGACCCTGGCCTTGACCCTGTCCTTGACCTTGACCTTTACCTTGACCTTGTCCCTGGCCTTGTCCCTGACCCTGACCACCACCTTGTCCGCCTTGCTTTTCGGCGCAATCCATCAACATTGAGAACACCTTTTCCAAGAACCAGTGGTCTTCTTCGTTGAACTTGATTTTAGCGGTTTCTTGACGGAATTTTGCCTTGTTCGGAAATTCCTGGAGCATCTGCATAACTTCTTGCTTGTGCGTATTCAATACAGAACGCTGATTTTCGTCAAACGAGATATAGTCGGATGCCTTCTTGAAAATCTGGAGCGGGTAGCATTTACGAGTAGTGATGTGGTGCAAAGCAATTCGCAAACATTCACTAAACATAATGTAAGCCAAAATGGAACATTCCTGAATTTTGTTCAACCAAATCGGGTTATATTCCATATTGATAGCACTACCAGTGCCACGGCAATTCAATCGGAGAGTGACCTGCGGGTCCTTGACCGGTTTCAAATCGCACAAACCAAAATATGTGAGAACGGCAGGTTCAAACTGCATCAACTTCACCGCGGAAGTAATGAGCTGTTCGGACTTGGAATTACAATCATCCCACAGTTCCATATATTGCTTGTTATCTTCCTTATAGAGCTTAGTCAATTCGTCCTTGGGAAGATTTGAAAGTTGAATTAGAGCCATAAATTTGTACCTCTTAAATTAGTTTTCGTTTTCGTATAGTCTAATATAGTAAATTGTGAAATGTTTGTCAATCCAAATTGGGTAAAATAAAATTTACAAAGAAAAAAGGTGGTTTTCCCATTAGTTGAGAAAACCACCCTCAACCACCAATAAGGAAATTTGGGCGAACCCAAAACGAATTAAGATTACTTAAATTCGTTCTGGATACGGACAATGCTAGTATAGAGAGCGTTCAGTGCGTTCACTTCCATACCATTTTCGTCCTTGACGCGGATTGGGCAGCTCTTACCGACCAACTTCGTCCACTTCTGCTTCTTTTCACGTGCCGTTTCCACAGCGTTCGTGTACACTTCCACCTGGATTTCCTTGGCGAGATGGGTGAGGAAGTAGTAGTAGTTAGTTGCGTACTTCTTGCCGAGTTCGGTCGGAGAATCAGGAGTTCCCATCTTGGATTCCTGTTCGTGGAGATACTGGCACACAGACTGTCCGAGCTGAACCGCCTCAATCTTGGACTTCTTGCAGAGCTTTTCTACCTTGGAGCCAAATTCCTTTTCAAAGTCCTTGGACTCCATAAGAGCCTTAGCATCCATACCGGTACCATGCTGAGCATAGTAGGTCTTGAATTTGGCTGCGATGGCCTGACCAACATAACCGGCACACGATTCCTGGAGAATACCGAGACCCTTGTTTCCTTCAAACAAACCCTTTTCTGTTGCCATATCAAGGAAGTTTGCGAAATGAACCCAGGTACGGCGGGATGGGAGAATACCATCAAAGCTCTTACCGGCAGTCTTGCTAGCCTGGGCGTTGGAGTATGGGTCAAGGTCACCGGAGTACTGGGAGATGTAACCCGTGACAACGCGGTTCACACCTGCTTCAGTTGCCCAGTCAAGCCATTCCTGGACAGTCGGAGTGAAATTGTACACAACGAAACGGTCCATCTTTGCCGGGTCAAATTCTTCAACATCATAATTGCCATCGTCACCAGGGTTGATAGCACAAATGACGTGAGAGCCCGGAGCAAGCTTGAAGTTCAAAATCTTGTGGTCAAGGCCCAGCTGCATCATAGCATTCGTTACGAGAGTAGTACCACGGTTGATTTCATCCAGGAACAAAGTCACTGGGAGCGGGTTGCCGTGTTCGTCCTTCTTATACCAATATGGCGGGACGAATTCGGTTTCACCAGTTTCGGAATTGATGCGAGGAAGACCAATAAGGTCACCCACGTCGGAGATCTGGGAGGCCTGGAATTCAATACATTCCTGGTGCCAAACATTCTTTGCAAGCCAGCGAATAACTTCGGTCTTACCGATACCGTGCGGGCCCTTCAACATAACGGTGTGAGAGTTAGGGGTTGCTGCGAGAACCATCTTGAGAGTCTGAATATCCATAATTTATTCTTTTTCCTTTTTGTTTTATGGTGATTGTTTCAGTTAGTTAAAAATTACAAGTTAAAATTTAGTTTTGTTTTTCTGCCTTGTCAATGGGTAGTTTTGTAAAATGATTTTTACATTTTAGAAATCTTCCATCATCGCGGCGAGACGTTTCTTTTGGAAGTGGGCCTTGTATTCCTTACACAGTTCACCCAAATGTTCACACAACATTTCATCTGTGTAGGTCCACGCTGGAACACATCCATTGAAGACAAAATCCTTATTGCCCAGGCTATCCTGCATATCTTCTATGGTTTCCAAACACGCATAAACGCATTCATCAATCATAGACAGAATGTAGCCTGAATTGTTCAGGAAACTATCTTCATTTACATAAGCCATTACCGGTTCGTGTTTCATCCGTTCCGGGTCATTTAATATATCCTGGGAGTTCTGATCCACATAAAGACCCAGGAGCATTACGATTTTATTAAATCGTTCAATTCCTTCTGTTACCATTGAAACCTCTATTGTTGTTCGTTTCGTATTATAATATAGTAATAAAAAAACGGCTTGTCAATAGACAAACCGCTTAAATTGTGTAAAAAGATGTTTACAATTAGTAATCTTCGTCTGAGTCACTCAAACCAATGCCACACGCTTCATCCCATCCTTCCTTTTCAACAATGTCCTGGACAGTATCTGCGTCAATATACATTAGTAACTGCTCTACAACTTCAGCTGCGTCCAAAGCACCATCTTGTGCGGCAGTTAAGAGTTTTTCCTTTATATCTTCCATTTTTATATCTCCTTATATTAAAAATCGTTTGCTATGTTTGCTTGTTTACAGAAACTTTGTTTGTACTTCTTTTTTATATCTTTGATTTCACCATTTATCCTTTCCAGGTCCAAAATTCTTTGTTTGTACTGATCCGTCCAATTCTTTAAATCCTGAGAATTTTGTAATGTTTTACATACCTTCAAATAAGTTAATAGTTCTGTATAAGCCTTTTCTAAGTCTTCCACTGTATATATAGGAATTGGCTCACTACTCCATCTTCGGAAAAATTGAGAAGGAATTTTTCCCTTCTCCAAAAACAAATCTACATCGTAATTACTGATACTACTTAAATCTGCTGGCTTATAAAAGAAAATTGGGGCTTTGACTGTCTTTCGCCCAGACATAGTCCAAACATATCTTTCAAAATTCATCATTGAACTTCCATCGTGCTTGTATGAATCACCGGAAAATTCAAAGACATCCCACTTTGGTCTTCGTTCAAAGTATTGTTTAGTTTCTGGGATTTGGGCAAATCGTATACTGTTAAACCCGAGTGATATTTCGTGCTTCGCACACCAGTCTTTTATTTCTTTCCAAGTCATATTAAAAATCCTCTTTTAGTTTGTATAGTTTAATTTCTTCTTTACAAGCCTTCCATCTTATAATTAGATTGTCAAGTAATACCTTAAATGCGACTACAGTTTCAACTTCATCAGATCTCGCACTCAACCTCAAATAACTAATTTCAGGCTTATATTGTAGGTGATGCATTGCTACAACGTCATCAAAGAAGTTACATACTTGATTATAGCAGTCATCCTTATTTTCCATATAAATTATATCTTCTTCACCTATTTCATCTGCAAAATGAAATAGCACGAAGCCCTTACTTTCCGCATACTTCTTACATTCTGCAACTTCTTCTACCGTCATAATATAATAAATTTCCCGTAAATTCCAATACACTAAAAATCGCTTTGAATACGATTTAGTTTCATTTCATACTTCTTCTGCTTAATTTCTTTTTCCAGTTCTAGCCACTTTAAGTGCATTTGTCCGACTTTATAAATTAAAGTATTATCATCGCATAATTCCATCTTAAATGTAGTATTTTCCCATATAAGTTCATAACTTTCTAATTCCCAAGTTTTCTTATCCCTATGTTCTAACCAATGCCATTCGTATTTTTCACGAACATTCAATAAGTACTTATTCATCCCATAACTTACAACCCACTGCGTACCTTCCCCAAATCGCAGATATCGCATACCCGCTCTATCCTTGGTTTCTACCATATTGAACCTTTCTTTCAATAGGTCCATTACCTCATCCTGCGACATTATCATACTTCAACTCCAATTTAGTAACTTCATCGTGTATAATTCCAATAGGATAATAACTGTCCGAATGATCAGTATAACACTCAAATATAGTCTTATGCTTACATTTAACTTTCAAATGAATCTTATATATCTTCTTATCAACCCAGGAATCTTTTACTTCTTTTTCAATCCTTTGATTTTCTGTATAACTGCAATTTAAGTCAAATACTTCTAGGTTCTTCGTCAAGCACAGTTCTTTATTCTTAATTTGATATAAACCGGCATAACTGCGATACCCATCGTTTCTATCTACAAAACATATCCAATTATAATATAAATCCTTGTTCTTCATTGTAACAAAGTATACTTGTTCACACCATCCTTCTCCATAATCACCATTATTATATGAACAATCTGTTACTTCATTTCCCCTTTCATTATATACTTTAATCTGAGAATTATCAAATTCATTACTAATAGTCTGTAACTTATGTAACATAGCCAATACCTTCTTGGCTCTGTCTAAATCCGTCCTTTCTATACCTATTAACTTCATTTTAAAAATCTTCCTTAATCTTCTCTAATTTCTGCTGTTCTTTCCACTTCTTGCTCTTTTCTATATCCTTCTTAAAATGTTCTATAACCTGCTCCATCTTCCATAAATCACACCTATATTCATTTTTCTTTTCCTTCCCACCTATCCTAGCAATATAATAAAAACACTTCGTGTCATTATGATAATAGAACCTTATAAATGTATCTTTCTCTAACCATTCAGTAGAAAATACCGGTATATCCCCATAATATACCATTTCATAGAAAAAATCGTCCTCATTATGGTGCTTCAAAAAAGGACACTTTTCTAGTAATTCATTGATTACTTCGTCTTTATTTGTATATTTCTTTAGTATCATTCCCATAATATAACAATTTCTCCAGGTTTTTCCAATATATACCGCGTTTTCAAAAAATTTTTTTTATTTAAGGACAAACTTCGCACAAAGTGGGTCAAACAAAAGTTTTCGGGAAATTACCATAGAATGAAGCACTTTTCGGTCTCAGATTTCTCCCATAAATACCATATAGGGTAAGTATCAAAAGTCATCCTTTATCTTCTTTAGTTTAATATATTCTTTCATTCGTTTAATCTCGTTAGAAATAAAACCACATAAATCTTCTATATCTTTAGGTGTAGGGGATAAATTTATTTGATAATCTCTATAATTAGAAATTATATTATTTTCTTTATTAACACAAGCTACACCTGTATATCCATAATAAGGTAAATTATGAACATACTCTAAATGATGTGGATAAAGTAATCTATCTTGGGCATAATATATAAGTACAGTTTGGCCTTCGTCTTTAAAGTAATAAGAAGCCGTTAAATAAACTGAGTGTTCAAAAGGATAATCTACAATAGCATCTTTAGAGAAGTGGGAATAGAGAGCTTCTTTTACTCTATAATAGTTTTTAATTTGAGTTCTAGTACGATTTGATTTAGTCATTGAAGTCCTCTTCAAGTTTAGATAAGCGATGAATTTGTTTAGATTCTTTATATCGTTTTAGGGCTTGGATATAATTAGTTTTCAGTTTGATTAGTTGAAGTCTAGCTTCTTCTACTGTAGAGATGTTGTCGGCAGAGAAGTAGCACCATTCAAATTTTTCGGGTGAAGTGAAAACGTATATATCGTGAGCAACAAACCAGTCATTCTCATCGTGCCAGATTAGGTGAGAATTATACTCTTTATTCTTTTGGGTTATATCTATGAAAGCATACTCTAATATATGTGGAGTATTGACTTTAACATAGAGGCCGAGTTCTTTTATGATGGAAGGTGGAAGTTCTGTGAAAGGTAGCATATTAGAAATCCTGTTTGAGGGAGAGTAATTTATTCTTTAGTTTGTCATTTTTAAACTTAAGTAATCGTTTAGAGATTACATTTTTAATAGCTTGTGGAGTAACATATTCTCTTTTATACCCATTTACTCGGACATGAAAGTTACAATACATAGCAACCCAGTCAGCATTATAGTCTTGTGAGGTATAGGCAGCGAGAACTGTAGACCACCCTCTCATTTCGGGGTATAAGCCAAAAGAAGTAGTAATTTGTACAAATTCACTCTCTGTCATTTGAAGTCCTTTTCTATATTAGAGAGTTTCTTCTCTACTTTATATGCTTTATAGAGAGCGATATATGTATTGTATTCATCTAGCA
>Ga0310786_10010423_pt1 | contig 11681 bp, 10 predicted proteins | sample AusTroGonzalo_MG_FD_203881 | JGI IMG/M metagenome (GOLD analysis project Ga0310786, IMG submission 203881) | Bovine rumen microbial communities from tropical cattle in Woodstock, Queensland, Australia - Gonzalo_03 (v2) (version 2) | ecosystem: Host-associated > Mammals > Digestive system >... | reverse complement strand
GCCAGTTTGATACGGATACCGATATTGGGCTTAACCCCCAACTTCTTAGCTTCCTTGGCAATGATTTCCAGTTCGTTCAGTTTCTCAACAACAATGAAGATGCGCTTACCCATTTTCTGTGCCAACAGGGCCAGCTCGATATACGACTGGTCCTTATAGCCATTACAGATAATGATGGAGTCGCTCTGGCACTGCACGGCAATGACAGCATGCAGTTCAGGTTTAGAACCGGCCTCAATACCCAGATTGAACTTGCGTCCGTGTGAGATAATCTCTTCGACCACAGGCTGCATCTGGTTTACCTTGATGGGAAACACCACATAGTTCTCTGCCTTATATTCATACTCCTCGGCAGCCTTCTTAAAACAGCTCCACGTCTTCTCGATACGATTGTCGAGGATATCGGGGAAGCGCAATAGCACAGGTGACTGCACATCACGCAGTGCCAACTCATCCATCACGTCACGGATGTCAATCTGCGTGTTGTCCTTGCAGGGCGTCACGTAGACGTTTCCTTGTTCGTTGATGCCAAAGTAGCTGGTACCCCAGCCGTTAATGTTGTAGAGCTCCTTGGAGTCATCAATGGTCCATTTCTTCATTGTAATAGGTGTTAAAGGAGTTAGAGAAGTTAGAAAGTTATATGGATAACATTTCGCGCAGGGATGCTACGCTGGTTTGGATTTTATCGTATTCGTCAAGCACGTTGACATCTAAGATATGACGGGCTTTCTCGTAGAAAGGTGAACGTTCATTCAGGTGTTCTGTGATATATGCTATCAGTTCTTCGGAACTCTTGCCTTTCAGCAACGGACGCTCAATCTTAGCCATCAGCAGATGCTTGTAAAGCGTCTCAGGCGTTGCCTTCAAATACACCACATCGCCCTGCTGGTTCAGATAGTCCATATTGTCGAAGAAACAAGGGGTGCCACCGCCACAGCTGATGATGACATCCTCGAACTCAGCCACCTCGTGCAACATATTATATTCTATCTTGCGAAAGCCCTCCTCGCCACGCTCGGCAAAGATTTGCGACACCGATTTGCGCATACGGCTCTCAATATACCAGTCGAGGTCGTAGAACATCATACCCGTCTCCTTGGAGAGAGCTTTGCCCACGGTGGTCTTTCCTGAGCCCATGTAACCTACAAGGATGATACGCCTCATTTCTTCTGCTTTTCGATGATTGCCATACACTCGTCGTAGGTCAGGTCGGCAGCCTTGGCCTGCTGTGACTTCAGCAGACGATAGTTCTTGCCGTCGTATGCCAGATAGGGACCATAACGACCATTCAGCACCTCCAGCTTCGAATCCTCTTCGAAGGTCTTCATGTGCTTCTGGCTCTCCTGCAGGCGCTTTTCCAGAATCAGACGGATAGACTCATCGAGCGAAATCGTCATTGGGTCAATATCCTTTGGCATCGAGGTATATTTCTTCTGATGCAGAATATAGGGACCAAAACGGCCTGCGCCAATCACAACTGGTGAACCCTCAAAATCGCCCAACGTACGAGGTAGCTTAAAGAGTTCCAAAGCCTCGTTGAGGGTAATGGTCTCCATGCTCTTGTCAGCAGGCATCTGGGCAAACTGAGGCTTTTCGGCATCCTCAGCAGTACCAATCTGTACGACAGGTCCAAAACGTCCAATCTTGACGTAAACAGGCTTGCCGGTCTTTGGATCCTTGCCTAACAGACGCTCACCGGCCTTGCGCTCCTGACGATCGTTCATCGTATTCTCTACCGTAGGTTCAAAGTCACGGTAGAAGGCCTTCATCATCGAGGTCCACTGCTCATCGCCCTCAGCAATCTTATCGAAGTCCTGCTCAACCTTGGCAGTGAAGTTATAGTCCATAATCTCTGTGAAGTGCTTCATCAGGAAGTCGTTCACCACCACACCAATGTCTGTGGGTAACAGCTTGCCCTTATCAGAGCCTACCATCTCCGTACGCTCCTTCTGGGTAATGACCTTACCCTTCAGGATGTCTACCGTGTAAGTGCGCTCCTCGCCCTTTTGGTCACCCTTATGAACATATTCGCGCTGCTGGATGGTAGAGATAGTGGGGGCGTAGGTTGACGGACGACCGATGCCCAGTTCTTCAAGCTTGTGAACCAGCGAGGCTTCCGTATAACGCTGTGGAGCCTGGCTGAAACGCTCGGTAGCCTGAATTTCACGACGCGTCAGCTCCATACCTTTCTTCAATGGGGGCAGCAAGTGGCTTTCTTCCTCCTGTTGGTCGTCGTCATCATAGCTCTCACGATAGACCTTGATGAAACCATCGAACTTCACAACCTCGCCCTGAGCTACGAACTGCTCTTCGGCACCGCTGATAGAGATATTCACGGTGGTACGCTCCATCACGGCATCAGTCATCTGACTGGCAATGGTACGCTTCCAAATCAGCTCATAGAGTTTGCGCTCCTGAGCTGTACCCTCAATGGTCTGCTTGTCCATATAGGTGGGACGGATGGCTTCGTGAGCCTCCTGGGCACCCTTTGAACTGGTGTGATACTTGCGAACCTTTGAGTACTCTTCACCATAGAGGTTGGTGATTTCCGCCTTGGCTGCATTGATACACAGACTTGAAAGGTTCACAGAGTCAGTACGCATATAGGTAATCTGTCCGTGCTCATACAGGTGCTGAGCCACCATCATCGTCTGGCTGACAGTAAAGCCCAACTTGCGGGCAGCCTCTTGCTGTAATGTGGAAGTGGTGAAAGGAGGTGCAGGTGTACGCTTCATGGGTTTCTTGCTGACGCTTTCCACCGTATATTTGGCATCGATGCACTTCTGCAAGAACTGCTCCACCTCGTCGTGGGTCTTCAGGCGCTGGGCCAACGTGGCACGTACCTCTGTCTGAGAACCGTCAGCATTGGTGATGGCAAAAATACCCACGACGCTATAGAACGGCTCACTCTGGAAAGACTGAATCTCACGTTCACGCTCGACTATCAGACGAACGGCAACACTCTGTACACGACCAGCAGAAAGAGCGGGCTTCACCTTGCGCCACAGCACGGGTGACAGCTTAAAGCCTACCAAACGGTCGAGCACGCGACGGGCCTGCTGGGCATTGACCAGATTCATATCCAGATGACGGGGATGCTCGATAGCTTCAAGGATGGCGGGCTTTGTAATTTCGTGGAATACGATACGATTGGTCTTCTTCTCGTCCAATCCCAACACCTCGCACAGATGCCAAGAGATGGCCTCTCCCTCACGGTCCTCATCGGATGCGAGCCATACCTTGTCAGCCTTCTCTGCATTCTGCTTCAGTTCCTTTACCAACTTCATCTTCTCCTCTGGAATCTCATATTCCGGTTCGAGTGTGTTGGTATCGATACTCATCTCCTTTTTCTTCAAGTCACGGATATGACCATAGCTCGACATGACCTTATAGTCTGTGCCAAGAAACTTTTCAATGGTCTTTGCCTTTGCAGGCGACTCTACAATCACTAAATTCTTTTGCATATCTTTATTTCTGTTTCTACTTTTCTGTCAATTTCAAACAATTGAAAGCTGACTCGCGTCGACTTTCGGGCTGCAAAAGTATGCAAAAGTTTTGGTTACACCTTATATATATAGTAGTTTTTTTGTTTTCTTAACGTTTCGCCTCAAAATTTCCTTCACTTTTCACGTTTCACTTTTCACTTTTTTTCGTATCTTTGCGCAAATATTCTAATCATTTACAAAATATGAAAAAGCTATTGACTACTGCCCTACTGGCAATGTTGACAACAACGATTATGAGTGGACAAATTAAACTGAAGGCCGATAACATCGATGAGGTGTTGAAGGCCATGACCCTGGAAGAGAAGGCAAAACTTCTTGTGGGAGGTGCTAACAATTTCTTTAATGCTGGCGCAGTAGTGGGTGGCGAGGCCGATCTGGTTGCCGGTGCTGCTGGTACCTCTCCTGCCATTCCCCGTTTGGGAATTCCTGCCACAGTACTGACGGACGGCCCTGCCGGAGTTCGTATCGACCCAACTCGCAAAGGAACGAACAAGACCTACTATGCTACCGCTTTCCCCATTGGCTCTTGCTTGGCATCAACATGGAATACAGAGTTGGTGAGTCAGGTGGGTCAGGCCATCGGTAACGAGACCAAGGAGTATCGTTGCGACGTCATTCTGGGCCCTGGCATGAACCTGCATCGCAATCCCCTCTGCGGACGTAACTTTGAGTACTACTCTGAGGACCCCCTGCTGACGGGTAAGATTGCTGCTGCCTATATTCAGGGTGTGCAGAAGGAGGGTGTTGGCGTGTCAGCCAAGCACTTTGCCGTGAACTCGCAGGAAACCGATCGTACCAGCGTCGACGAACGTGTCAGCCAGCGTGCAGCACGCGAGATATACCTACGTGGCTTCGAGATTGCCGTCCGTGAGAGTGACCCTTGGACCATTATGGCTTCGTACAACAAAATCAATGGCCAGTTCTCGATGGGCAACCACGACCTGCTGACCAAAATACTGCGTGACGACTGGGGCTTTAAGGGTATCGTGATGACTGACTGGATTGGTATTCGCGAGGGACTGCCCACGATTACTGAGGTTCATGCAGGCAACGACCTCATGGAGCCAGGCCAGCCCGCTCAGGTTCAGGAGATTATCGCTGGTGTGAAGAGCGGCAAACTCAGCATGGCCGATGTGGATCGTAACGTGCGCCGTATGCTGGAATACATCGTTAAGACACCCAGTTTCCGTCAGTATCCCGCATCAAACAATCCTGACTTCAAGGCTCATGCTGCCATCACCCGTCAGAGTGCTGCCGAAGGTATCGTCCTCCTGAAGAACAATGGCGCCCTGCCTTGGAAGGATGGAGCCATCAAGACCGTCGCCCTCTTTGGAGAGAACTCTTACGACTTCCTCAGCGGTGGTACGGGCTCAGGTTGTGTTCATCCACCCTATGTGGTCGACATGCTCGAAGGTCTGAAGAATGCCGGTATCAAATCTTCGCCTACGCTGACCAATATCTATCGCAAGTATATCGAATATGCCAAGGTGAAGTTCCAAGCCGAGCGCCATCCTGCCAAATGGTACCAGATGGAGATGTTCGGACAGCAGAAATATCCCGAGATTGCCATCGACCCCATCTGCATCAACAACGAGGTGAAGGGTGCCGATGCAGCCATCATCACCATTGGTCGTCAGGCAGGTGAGGGTGTCGATCGAGACATCGACACAGAGTTCAACCTCATTCCTGAGGAGCGTGCGCTGATTATGGATGTCTGCAACGCCTTCCACGCTGCTGGCAAACCCGTTATCGTCATTATCAATTCTGGTAGCGTCATCGAGACGGCCTCTTGGAGCGGCTATCCCGATGCTATTCTCTGCGCTTGGCAGCCTGGTATGGAAGGTGGCAACTCCATTGCCGACCTGCTCACTGGTAAGGTCAATCCTTCTGGTAAACTGACTATGACGTGGCCTGTCGCCGCTACCGATCATGCCTCTACAAAGAATTTCCCAGGCAATATCGACAACTACTCGCTGATGCAGATGGTTGGCAGCAACCGTCCTATTCCTGGTCACGCCTACACCAACCACGAGGAAGACATCTACGTGGGCTATCGCTTCTTCGACACCTTCAATCGCGAGGTCGCCTACCCCTTCGGCTATGGCCTCAGCTATACCACCTTCGAGATGTCAAAGCCTGCCGTAAAGGTGAAAGGTGACGTCATCACCGTTTCCGCAACCGTTAAGAACACCGGTTCTGTCAGTGGTAAGGAAGTGGCACAGGTCTATGTGCAGGCCCCTGCTGGCAAACTGGAGAAGCCCGTTCAGGAATTGAAGGCCTTCGCCAAGACACGTGAGCTGAAGCCTGGTGAGAGCCAGACGCTAACTATGACAATCCCTGTACGCGACTTGGCCAGCTTCGACGAGGCAGGCTCACAGTGGCTGACAGAAGCAGGCACCTATACCTTCCGCCTCGGATTCTCAAGTCGCGACATCCAAGCCTCGCTGCCCCTCGCTCTGAAGGAATACACCGAGAAGACCACCAACGCCCTTGCTCCCCAGCAGAAACTGAACCTTCTTAAAAAATAATAAGGTAACACATCAACACAGCATTTTTAGATGTGTCACTTTAGGGTCGTTCCTGACGTTACTATGACCCGAAGGTGAGTCACTTTGCGACTGTTCCCAAGTCACTTTACCCTACTAAAGTGACTTGGGAACACCTCGTAGATGACTTCAGAACGAGTGAAAAGGACGTCAGGAACGACCCTAAACTAACTATACTTACCAAAAACGCTAATTTTTCATTAAAAATCACTGATTTTTCATCAAAAACAGGCTCTTTTTGGCTGCATTTTAGGCTAAATGCCCTTTTGCTACCACATTTTTCGTTGCTACCACAACAGGATAAATGATTTGTACAAAGGCTTTTCAAGTGATGTGTGGCAGTATGGCAGCAAATTTTCGAAATTTAAAATTATCAGGAGTGATAAGAGGCACTTATTGCACAATAAGTACGCTTTATTTTTCATTGCAACGCCACACTCATACCTTCAGGTGTGAGAATACTCCCGTCTTATTTTTCAATACTCCGGCTTTTTTCCTACGACAATTTGTAGTAATTTGAAATCTCTCCCGTCGATCTTTCAGAATGCCTTTATACAAAGGTAAGTTGTCGTTTTAATCTCTCCCGTCATCTCTCCTATGACCCTCCCATCACCTCTCCTGTCCATTTTTGTAGCCCACATAGAAATAATGCGAGAAATAGGAGGAATGACAGGAGAGATGACGGGAGTGATTGAGGGAGAGACGAATATCGCAGAAGCCTTTATTTATAGGGGTTTCGATACTTCGATGGGAGAGATGTAACCTATCTGGAACTATTACTCAAAAAATAATGTTCTTTGACTAAGGTCAGAGTTGCAATACATTCCCACCTTGGGAATAAATGCCATGTTCTTAGCACGTGGCCAGTCCGTGTTAAGCGACACGGCGTTTTGCTAGGAGAGAAAGGCCGTTTCGCTTATAGCAAAAGGCCCTTTTGCTATTGACTTAAATGTCGTAAACCGTTACTTATAGTTTGTTCTTCGTCGAGGAACGTTAATTCCACGTCGAGGAACGAGGATTCGTCGTCGAGGATTTAACTTTTCAGGACGATTCAGAACTCTTCTTCTAAATTTTCTTACTCAAAAGTTTGGATTCTTCCGTTTTTCTTTCTATCTTTGCAACTGATAAATCGAAGAAATATGAATAAGGCCACAGTAATAAGCAGCATCAAGGAGATAGCAGGCAAGACATTACCTGCCAATAGTTCATTGTTGCTTTATGGTTCAAGAGCTCGCGGCGACAACCGTCCAGACAGCGACTGGGACCTTCTGATATTGTTGGATAAGCCCAAACTGTCTTCGATGGATTATGATTATGGTTACCCTTTCCGTGAATTAGGATGGGATATCGGTGAGGAAATCAGTCCACACATTTACACAAAGAAGCAATGGAATGAATGGACCTTTCTGCCTTTCCATAAAAATGTTGAACGTGATAAGATAGTATTGGTATGAGTCTTAGTAATGAAGAGCGTACAACGCTTGTAGCCTTGGAATTAAAAAAGGCCCGTGAGACTTACGAAGATATTAATATTCTCATTGGTGCTAATCGCCTGAATGGTGCTGCCAATCGCATGTACTATGCAGTTTTTCATGCTGTTTGCGCACTCTTAATCCATGATGGGCATCAGGTCAATACTCACAAAGGTTCACACGCCCTGTTTAGTCTGCATTATATTAAGACGGGCATTCTTCCAAAAGAGTATGGATTGCTATATAATCAGCTCCAGACCATGCGTGAAGAAAGTGACTACAACTGTGCTTATGATGTTGAAATTGATGAATTGAAGCAGAGACTTGAGCCAGCAAGAAGACTAATAGAAGATATTGAGAAGTTAGTAAATAAACAATAATTGTTGAACGTTTTATGCAGCCGAGGGCAGAGCGCAAGCTTGTTTGGGCTATGCCGAGGCCAAGAAAAAGTCATATGAAGTATAACCCTTAAAACCGCAGATGCCTATGGGCTGAGATAAAGATAAAAACAAATACATAAGGACAAATTGTCATATAGGGTGTCATCGACCCTCGGGTCGCTTTGCACCTTTAGGTCAAAGAACATCCACTTTTAGATTCTTGTTCTCGAAATTCGCCAAATTTCAATGAATATTGCAAGAACTGAAGTAGGAGTTCACGCTGAAAGGCGTGGGCAATACTCGTTTAAGCAATATGGGCGTTTGGCGATGCCCCGAGAACGTAGACGAAGTAAATTGTCCACGTTTTTCTTTTTGTGTCTTTCGCAAAACATAGAACAACAATTTTTTAACTATAAAAAAAATGAATATGAAAACAAAAATCTTTACAGTGTTGGCAGCTTTGCTGCTGAGTGTAGGTGCTTTTGCACAGAGTGGTACCAGTGCCCCTATTAAGGGTGACGTAAACGGTGATGGAGTGGTAGATGTTGGAGACATCAATGCCATTATCCAGATAATGAAGAATGGAGGAGGTGCCGCAGTAGACAATAATGCATACTTTTTCTACGTTGGTCTTGAAAAGCCAACGTCAGCCTCGAACCCTGCAGCTAATTTAGTTGGCGCACAACAAATGGGTTGGCACTTAATAGGTGAAACTATAACGGGTTATTCTGCCTCAAATCCCGTTTATGTTGGTGGTAATGTAAATCAAACAATTAATGTAAATCCAGATTATGATGATGTGGACTTTTATGTGGCAGTTCCTGTAGGATTAAATTTATATGATGGTTTTGGTACATATTTAACTAATGATTTTATTGATACAGCAAACGTGACAATTGCTACACATCAATACAATATATTTAAAATACACAATTCAGACTTCTTATTCTCAATATATTAATAAAGGCCTGTATTATGAACGCACTCTATAAACTATTTAACACCTTTGCATTGACAGTGATAGCTGTCGTTGCAAGCGCCCAAACGCTATCGGCGGGAACGATAGAGGCAAACGTGGGCGAACAGGCAACGCTGACCGTTAGTTTGGCGGATGCAGCATCGGCAACGGCCTTGCAGTTCAACCTGTCGCTGCCTGCCAACATGACCGTCAACGAGAGCGGATGCGTACTCGGCAACGCTGCCACGAATCATACGTTGAGTGTCAACAAAATGGATAATGGCGACTACCTTTTTGTTGTGTACAGCATGGACTTTACGGAACTTGTTGACGGCACATTGCTCACCGTTCCCGTCAGTATCGGCAACGATGCGGTGTCGGGCAATGGCGTACTCTATACCATTCGTTCGTCAAAGTCGGATGCCGTCAGCCATCAGCACGAGAATGCATCGTTTGCTATCGTTGTGGGGACTACAGCTGTCGATGGTATTACCGTTAACAAATGGAAACAAGACGCCGTCTATAACCTCAAAGGTCAGAAACTTGCTGTTCCACGAAAGGGTCTCAATATTATTGGCAGGAAAAAACTGGTAGTGATTAAGTGACTAAGAAGATAATTATTAACTTTTTAAAAAACAAAAATGAAGAAAACTTTTCTTTTACTTTTTGTGATGCTGTGCAGTATTGGTACATACGCACAAGGCAACACTCCTATCAAGGGTGATGTGAATGGTGATGGTGTAGTGGACCTTGCAGACATCATTGCTGTTATTGAAATTATGAAGAATGGTGGGGGAACTGGTGGTAATAGCCCGTATTATTGGTATGTCGGGGTCGAAAAGCCTACGTCCGCATCAAATCCCGCTGCTAATCTTGCCCCTTCTGGCTATAAAACTGTATTGGGAGGTGGAACTGCAAGATATCCTGGTTGGCGTGTTATAGGTAACACATTAGATAATATTTCAGAAGATAATCCATTATATAATGGTGGCATTTATGAACAATGTATTAATATAGATGCTAATTTTAATGATGTAGAATATTATATTGCTTTACCTGCAGGTGATAAAGATGGTGATGAACCTGTACATTTACACGATAGCGAAGGTACTGTTTATGATAATGACTATATTATTGAATCCAAAGTAACAATAAATGGTCATAAATATAATATCTTTAAAGAAACATATTCAGACTGTATGTGGGTATTCTATTAAAACTTAAAGATTGAGCTTATGAAGACCTTCTATAAATTATTCAATACCCTTGCATTGACTGCTATCGCCGTCGTTGCAAGTTCCCAAACGCTATCGGTGCAGGGCATCGAGGCAAAGACGGGCGAACAGAAGACGCTGACCGTCAGTTTGTCAGGGGCATCATCAGCAACAGCCTTGCAATTCAACCTGCAGTTGCCGACAGGCTTGACAGCTAATACGAGTGGTGCTGCGCTTGGCGCTGCTACCGACGGACATACCCTCAGCATTCAGACGCTCGCTTCGGGCGACCTGCTCTGCATCATCTACAGTATGGATATGAAGGCACTAAAGAACGGTGAACTGTTGAATATTCCTGTGACGGCAGGCAACAACGAAGTGAACGCCATGGGAAAGCTTTATACCGTACGCACGTCAACAGCTGCGGCAGTCAGCCAACAATGCAGCGATGCGAACTTCAACGTGACGGTAACAGCTACTGCACAGACAGAAAAAATCAAGATGGCGGTGGCTAATGGCGATCGTACAGCCATCGGATATAGCAGCAGCAATGGTCTGGATTTCACGAACGTAACGGATGTGAAAGCATGGATAGTATCAGGATTTACAGACGATGCAACCGTATTGCTTAGTCGCGTGAAAATTGTACCTCCCAATACAGGTCTGTATCTGACATCGGATGTAGCTGGTGTAGAAGTTGATGTTCCTACGACGGATAAGGACATCTATTATGCGAATCTGCTGAAGGCTGCTGTCACGGAAGAAACCATCCAACCCACTGAAATGATTGATGGCGTAGAATACACCAACTTCGTAGTAGGTAAGCTGACAAATGGTGATATGGGTTTGTCCGTGTAAAAGCAGCCCGTACACTTGGCCCCAATAAGTCACGCCTGTTGGTACCATCGAGCTATTATCCTGTTAATGCTCCCAGTCTGCAAGTTGAGTTCGTCGATGAGACAGCTACTAACATAAAGGACTTTAAAGCTGATCAGCAGCCTACAGGTCATGTCTTCGACTTACAGGGCCGCAAATTGCCAGTAGACCAGGCTCGTAAAGGACTGTATATATATAAAGCTAAGAAGTATGTCATTAAATAATTAACAATTGAAGAAAAAATGGAAACAAAGAAGATGTATGAACAGCCTCAGTTAGAGGTTATCGAATTTGAAATGAAATGTAATATCCTGACAGAATCATTAGGTGGAGGTTCGGGCCAAGCCGGCGAAGGCGAAGGTGATAGTCCACTAATGCTCGACCCTGATTTGGAATATTAAAAGTTTCTCCGCACTTCCTTGTGGATTATGGGGACTCGTGATTCACTTCTGCTGTGTAAAATCACTTCGGGCCCGCATTCCCTGCGAGCCCGAAGTGATTGTTCTACAAACTAACTAAAACCAAAAACAATGAGAAAACTACTAACCAATAACTAAAACAAACTTATGAAACGAAAATCTAAATAGTTGGAACTCTTTCCTTTCTTTTGACAATGCAAAGATACGGCAAGATTCTCATCGCAGCAAGAAAACAGCTGATTTTGTTCTCGACTTGTAGCGACATCCCCAATGTTTCGCGACAAAATGCAGATAACGTATGAATTCGTGT
>Ga0310786_10010421_pt1 | contig 11683 bp, 8 predicted proteins | sample AusTroGonzalo_MG_FD_203881 | JGI IMG/M metagenome (GOLD analysis project Ga0310786, IMG submission 203881) | Bovine rumen microbial communities from tropical cattle in Woodstock, Queensland, Australia - Gonzalo_03 (v2) (version 2) | ecosystem: Host-associated > Mammals > Digestive system >... | reverse complement strand
GATCCGGTCCAGATCATTGCTGTACTGGAAACGGAACTGGGGCGTCACCAGCCAGTTCCACTCGCCTTTACCGGTGGTTTCCTCAATGCCATAGCTCTTGGAGTACGTCTCGTTGAGAATGCCGGACACCGTTCCACCCAGGGTGAGCCAGGTCTTATCCGTAAACTTATACTGCCCGGTCACTTCGTACACCTGCTCCCAGGAACTGGAAAGGGTCTGGGAGGAGTAATAGTCGTTTTTGCCCGCCGCGTCAAAGGCATCCCGCAGGTTGTCCCGGCGGTACCGGTAAAGGTTGGCCGACAGGGAAAGCGTGAATTTCTTTCCGAAGGGCTCCGTGTAGCCGATGCCTCCGTTGATACGCCGGTTCAAATACTGGGTGTTGTAGGTCATCTGGCGGAGATCCGTGCCGGCAACCGTAGTAAGGGAGGAGGACTCTTCGCTGTTGCCGGTGGTGTTGTCAAAGCTGGTGTACAACCGAAGGCGGAGGGTACGGTTTTCCTTTCCCCACAGTTCCCGGAAAGTTACATCGCCTCTGAAACCGGCCTCCCTGCTTAACGATGAAGACTGGGAAGCATTCTCCGAACGGTTCACAAACTCCCCTTCCCGGGACGTCTCCGAACTGCTTCCTTTTGTGCCGAACTGCTTGCTGAAATACAAGGTGGGACGTACGTGGAACCACACTTTTCCTTTCTCCTTCTGGAACTCCAGATTGCCGTTGACGGAACTGTCAAAGGCCTTTCCGCTGTTGAGAGAATGGGAGGTTAGGTTGCCGTCGTCCTGATAGGTAGTACGGAGGGTCTTGGTACCCGAGTCCGTATCCGTATATTTATAGTTGACGCCGACCGTGCTTTCCACATTCTTGATGCGGGAGGTGTTGGCGTTGATGCCAGCCTGGGCCGCGGTAGAAAGGCCCTGGTCCCAGGAAGTCCTTTCCTCTCCGTCTTCGTCAGTAAACATTATGGCCATACCGGAATCGTCAATGTTCTGGATATTGCCAATCAAGGTAATCTGGTCTTTCTCAGAATAGGCCGAAGCCAGGACATTGCCATTGTACAGGAGGCCACGGTTGTCTCGGAGATCCTCATCTCCTTTCTTGCCCAGGGTGGCACCGCCCTTGAGGCCCACATTGCCAAACCAGCCTTTCTCGTACTCTTTCTTAAGGGCTACGTCCAGCACTTTTTCACGGCTGCCGTCCTGGATGCCCGAGGCGCGGGTTTCCTCGCTCTCGCGGTCAATCACGCGGATCTTGTCCACCACAGCGGCCGGCAGGTTGTTAAGCGCTGCGCTCTGGTCGTTGAAGAAGAAAGTCCGGCCTCCTACCGTGAGCTTATCAATCTCCTCGCCGTTGAACCTCACTTTGCCGTCTTCGGTGATTTCCATCCCAGGCATACGTTTGAGGAGGTCCTTGAGCATGGCATTGGCCCCCACCCGGAAGGAGGAGGCGTTAAACTCCACGGTGTCTCTCTTGACCACTATGGGGTTACCCACGTCGGTGACGGTAGCAGCCTGGATAAACTGCTCGTCCTGTTGGAGCTTGATGGTGCCCAGGTCCACTTCTTCCTGGCGGAAGAAACGTTCTTTGATGAAGGGTTTGTAGCCCATCATCTCAATATGAAACACGTAATTGCCGTAAGGCACTTCTTCGAGAGTCGCTTCACCTTCGGCATTGGTGAGGGTGAAGTTGGTGATGGTAGTGTCCTTGACAGGAATCACATACACCGAGGCAAACGGTACGGGCTCGTTGGAGAGGGAATCCAGTACCACCGCCTTGATGTTGCTCAGGCGTCCTTGGAACACGTTGTCATTGAGAATGAACACTTGAGCCCGCGCTCCCAGGGGAATGAAGAGCAGGCACGCAATCAGGGGAATTAAGTTCTTCATATATACTTATGCTAGCGCGCCCCTTTTGCCAGCAAAAAGTATACCTTTATACGCCCCATTCGGCCCTGAGCCGGTCCATCAGATGCATTATATAGAGGATTTCCGAATGCGACATCTGGGGCGGCTCCAGCAGGCCCGCCTCGATGGCCTGCTTGCAAGCACGGAATTGGTATTCAAAACCAGTGATTTGCGGCGGAACGGGGATCTCCTTTTCTACGATATGACGTTTGCGGCATATGCGAAGACAAGTGGGATTGATAAGATCGTCAAAAACCAGATATCCGGTGGTTCCGGCAATCACCCCCTGGTTGTCCCCCTGGCTCCAGGCCGAAGCCTGCACGCTGGCCAGCGTGCCGTCTTCCAGCACCATGGTCACCACCTCCGAGGCATCCACGCCCGTCTCCGAACGGATGCAGGTGGTATTGAGCTGGGCTATGGGGCTGTCGCAGTACATGCGAACGAAGTTGAGCACATACACGCCCAGATCCAGCAGGGCGCCGCCACCCAGTTCGGGTTTCAGGACCCTCTCCTTGTCGGATACATCATACCCCAGCGTGGCCGTAACCACGGTGGGCTTGCCAATGATACCCGAAGCCAGCACCTCCCGGGCCATCTGCCGAACGGGCATGTAGCGGGGCCAGATGGCTTCGGCCACAAAGACGCCCTTCTCCCTGGCCAGGGCCAACAACGTAGCGGCCTCAACGGCATTGAGCATGAAGGACTTCTCAATGAGACAGGGCTTTCCCGCCAGCACGGCGTCTTTGGCTACGGCAAAGTGGTGGGAGTGCGGGACGGCAATGTACACCAGCTGCACATCCGGGTCGGCCAGCAGCTCCGCATAAGAGCCGTAAGCCCGGGCCACGCCAAACTGCGCGGCAAAGGCCTGGGCCTTCTCCAGCGAGCGCGAGCCAATGGCCAGGCACTGCATATCGTCCATGCCAGCCAGCGTTCTGGCCGCCTTCTCGGCAATGTGCCCAGCTCCGATAATACCTACATTCATAATGTTTGTCCGCCAATAAATTCTCTCATAATGGAAGTGGGAGGGATGGCCTCAATCTCGGCCGGCTGGAGGGCTACGATGTACTCCAGGAAGTCCAGCAGGCGCACCGCCTCGGCGTAGGCCGGGGACGAAGGCTGGATGCGGCGGAGCAGAGGTTCTGCATAGTACCGCAGCATGGGCAGCTCGTAGAGGAGGGCCGTGTTAAACTGGGCATCTGCATTCTCCTGGAAGGGGAAGATATACTTACCCTCGCCGCGGCGCACCGACGGCCAGCGCAGGATGGTATCCTCCGGGGAGATGCCCCGCACGCGGTTATCGCGGACCATACGGCGCAGCAGGCGGTTGTCCGTAGTGGAAATGCAGCAGTTCTCATCCAGCTTGAGAGAGGTAAGGGCCGAAGCATAGATGCGGAAGATGCGGCTCTGGTCCACGGTGGGAACCATATTGGGATCCAGGGCGTGGATGCCTTCCATCACCAGGATGTCGTTTTCGTCCAAATGCATCTTTTTTCCTTCAAAGAAGGGCCGACCCTGCTTGAAGTCGTAGCGGGGCAGTTCCACTTCCCCACCGGAAAGGAGGGTATTCAGGTGCTGGCCCAACAGATCCAGATCCATGGCCTCGAGGGCCTCGAAGTCAAAATTGCCGTCGTCATCCAGGGGCGTACGGTCCCGCTCCACAAAGTAATTGTCCAGTTCTATCACCTTGGGGTTCATCCCCAGCACCTTGAGCTGCTGGGCCACCCGCAGGGACGAGGACGTCTTGCCACTGGACGAAGGTCCGGCCAGGAACACAATCTTGACGCGGTCCCTTTCGGCATAGATCTTATCGGCCAGGTCGGCGTAGGCCCTTTCCTGACGGGCCTCGCAGAGGTTGATGAGCTCCACGGCCCCGCCTTCCATCAGGCGGCGGTTAAGGGCTCCCGTACTCACAATGCCGGTGTTCTTGCACCAGTAGCCGTACTCCTTGAGGGTAACCGTCAGCTTCTTCTGCTTCTGGCGGGGCACCACCTTGGTAATGTCCACACGGGAAGGATACTGCAGGCAGAAACCGTGGTGGAACGGCATCAGGTCAAACACCTTCAGATAGCCGGTAGACGGGACCAGCGGGCCGTAGAAATTGTCGGCCACCCCGTCCAGATAATACACCGTGCAGAAGTAGCGGCCCACCGAGCGCTGCACTCCCGCCTTCAGGGGCTGGTGCTGGGCTTCGAAGATGGCTTCGGCCTCTGCCGAGAGCAGCTTCTTCTCCGTAAACGGGAGGTCCAGGGCCACCAGGCGGCGCATCTCCTCGCGCAGGCGCATGATGTCCTCATCGGAGATCTTCTCTGCGCGGAGCTTGCAGTAATAGCCGCTGGGCAGGGAGTGGTTGATCTTGAAAATCTTGTCCGGGAACAGGGTGCGGGCCGCCCGCTGGGCCAGGAAGCCCAGGGAGCGGAAGACGGCACGGCGTCCGTCGGCGTGATTATAGCCTATAAACTCCACCTCATGGGGATAATAGACCGGATAGCTGAGTGACTCCAGCTTGTGATCCACAAAAGCTACCAGCACCGGGTATTCCTTTCCGGTCTTGGGGTCGGTTACAATAGGCGGAGCAATGGCCCCGATGGTGGTACCGGGGTCCACTTCAAACTGCTTTCCGTCGTTAACGCGGGTTAACTTGATTTTTTCCATTTACTTTTCTCTGAGACTCAGGGCAAAACCACCGCCGCAGGCCATCTTGATGGTCATGCTGTCGGCGCTGGTAACCATGCTCTTGGTAATGGTATAAGCCTGGCGATTGGTTATGCAGTCGGCGTCGGGGGCGTCGGCATACAGCGTTGCTTCATACTCCAGGCCGGGGGTAAGGAAGTCCAGCTTCACGGTTACTTCACGGGCGTTCTCATCCGTTACGCCGCCCACGAACCACACGTCGTGCGGGCGGGCCTTGGCCAGATCCTTGGCCGTAGCGTTCTCCGGAAGGGCATACACAAACTTGGCCGCACCGCTAACCACATCCTTCTTGCCGTCGGGCAACTGGGCCAGGCTGCGGGCCGAACTATTGAGGCTGGAAAGCCGGGGCTTACGGGCCGTCACAATCACGTCTCCGGGTTCTGCCAGCAGGTAGCGGCTCTCTTCCCAGTCAACGGCCACGTCCTTGATGAACTGGAAGGCGTCCTTGAAGCGGTCGTAGTGCTGGGGATAGTCGGCTGCCATCTGCAGCGGGGAGTAGAAGGTCACATAAATGCCCAGCTGTTTGGCAATGGTGGTACGGATCTGCTCGTCGCTATGCTCATTGAAGGTGGAGATATCCGGTTCAAAGATACCGGGCGTAAAGTCCATGGGACCGCCCTGCAGACGGGTGAAGGGCAGGATGGTCACGTGCTCGGGCGGCACGTTCTCCTTGAACTCCGTACCCATGGCCGACTCGTTGCCAATATGGTTGGGATAGGTGCGGCACAGACCGGTGGGACGGGCCGCCTCATGGGCGTTGACCATGATATGGTACTTGGCCGCCTCACGGATGGCATAGTTGTAATGGTTGACCAGGGTCTGACCGTAGTGGGTTTCTCCGTAAGGAATGATGTCTCCCACATAACCGCTCTTGACGGCATCGTAACCGTACTTCTGCATGAGCTCATAGGCGGGCTTCATCCAGCGCTCATAATTGGCTACGGAAGAAGACGTCTCGTGGTGCATAATAATACGGATACCCTTCTCGTGGGCATATTTGTTCAGGGCCGGCAGGTCATAGTCCGGATAAGGAGTAAGGAAGTCAAAGACATAGTCCTTCTGACCGCCAATCCAGTCTTCCCAGCCTTCGTTCCAGCCTTCCACCAGAATGGCATCAAAACCGTTGGCGGCGGCGTAGTCAATGTACAGGCGCACGTTCTCGTTATTGGCCGAATGGCGTCCGTTGGGCGTGGACTTGGCATAGTCGGTTACGCCCAGCCGCACGGCGGGATACTGATCCGTATAGGACCAGGCCTTGCCGCCGGCAATCATCTCCCACCAGACACCCATGTACTTTACGGGATGGATCCAGCTCACATCCTCCAGGGCGCAGGGCTCGTTGAGATTGAGGATGATGCGGCTGGCCAGGGCCTTCTCTGCGCTGTCTACCACCATAATGGAACGCCAGGGCGTGTGGCAGGGCGTCTGCATGTGGGCCTTCCAGCCTTCGGCATCCGGGGTGAGCCAAGTGCGGAAGGTCATGGTGGCGGGGTTCAGGTCAAGGCTGGCTACGGGATAGTTCTCCACCGCGGCCTCGTGCAGGTTGATGTACAGGCCTTCATCGGTCTTCATCTGGATGGACATCTGCACACCCGTCTTGGAGAACATCTGCTGCGAGGCATTACCCGCCAGCTTGTTATTATTGTACCAGTTCTCGATTCCGCTCAGGCGCGTGGTGTTGTAAGCGTACTCCTCGGTATCGTAGTCTCCGGGGATCCACCAGGCCGTATGGTCTCCGGCCATGGCGTACTCCGTGAGCTCGTCCTTGATCACAAAATAGGTAAGGTCTTCCTGCTCGGGGAACTCGTAGCGGAAGCCCAGGCCGTCGTCAAAGACGCGGAAGCGGATCAGCATTCTTCGGCCTGTATCTTTCTTGAGGGTGACAGCCAGCTCGTTATAGTGGTTGCGAATCTTGGCTTCTTCTCCCCAGACCGTCTCCCAGGTCTCGTCAAAGGTGGAACGCTCTGCATTCTCCAAAATAAAACCATCGTAGAGGCTTTCAGGGGCACCATAGGTCTTGATGGCCTTCTCCTCAAAAGACTCCTTCATACGAGGTCCACGAAGTTCCACGCCCAGGCGCGAGGGCAGAATCACATCGGTCTCTCCGCGTTTGAGGGAATACATGGGAACGCCGTCCACAACGGCCACTTTCAGTTCCAGCTGACCGTCCGGGCTTTGAATCATCTGAGCATCTTCCGGGAGGGAAGAGACCGCCTTGGTCCCGCAAGCTACAAGACCAAGTGCAGCAACTGCCAAAAGAAAAAACTTCTTCATAAACGTTGGTTATCAGTTATTCGCATAAAATTACGAATAATCCCTCTGATATCCAAACTTTACTGCCGCTGACGGACGGCTTCGAAGAGGAGGATGGCGGCCGAAACGGACACGTTGAGACTGTCCAGCCGGCCCAGCATGGGGATACGGATATGGGCCGAAGCCGCCTTGCGCCAAAGGTCGGTGAGACCCGTGGCTTCGGTGCCCATCACCAGCGCCGTCCCCCGGCGCATGTCGATGTCATAGTAAAGGGAAGAATCCTGCAGCTGCGCCGTCAGGATCTGGATTCCACGCTCCTGCAGGAACGCAATGGTCTCCTCCGAAGACGCCGCCACCGTGGGCACCGTAAAGATGGCCCCGATGGAAGCCCTGATGAGATTAGGGTTATAAAGGTCTGTAAGCGGATCGCAGAAAATCACGGCATCCACCCCCGCCGCATCGGCACTTCTGAGCACAGCCCCCAGATTCCCGGGCTTCTCCACACTCTCCAGCACCATCACCAGCGGATTCTCCGGCAGCTTCAGGTCACTCAGCTTCAGCCCCTTATACTCCACCTCCGCAATAATCCCCTCCGTACTTTCCCTATAAGCTACTTTTCTATAAAGCTGCTCCGGAATCTCTATGACAACAACATCGACGGCACTAGAGTTTGTGGGAAATTGGTTTTTCGGGTCCCGTCCCGAAAAATAATTTTCTACAAACTCGGTGGGTCCAATAATGTCGGGACAAACGAAAACAGTACGGACCTTGAACCCTGCTTCGAGGCAGTGTTCGAGCTCCCTTCGGCCCTCCACCACAAAAAGCCCTTGCTCCTTCCGGGCTTTGGATTTTTCCTGGAGAAGGAGCAAGTTCTTGATCTTCGGGTTCTGGGCCGAAGTTATGGTCTCAATTCGCATTAGAATTTTTCGGGACGCATCATCGGGAAGAACAGGACATCCTGGATAGACTCCTGACCCGTCATGAACATGGTGAGACGGTCAATGCCGATACCGATACCGGAGGTCGGAGGCATACCGTACTCCAGGGCGCGGACAAAGTCGTAGTCCACGTACATAGCCTCGTCGTCACCCTTGCTCTTGAGGGCGGCCTGCTCTTCGAAGCGGGCCAACTGGTCCACGGGGTCGTTGAGCTCGGAATAGGCGTTGGCCAGTTCCTTACCGTTTACGAAGAGCTCGAAACGCTCGGTGAGGGTTTCGTCGTAGCGGCAACGCTTGGTGAGCGGAGACATCTCCACGGGATAGTCGATGATAAAGGTGGGCTGGATGAGGTTCTTCTCGCAGTACTCACCAAAGATGGCGTCGATGAGCTTACCGACACCCATCTCGGGACCAACCTCAACATTCAGTTTCTTGCAGGTCTCACGAAGCTGGGCCTCGTTCATGCCCGTTACATCCACACCGGCGTACTCCTTGATAGCATCCAGGATGCGCAGACGGCGGAAAGGTCCCTCGAAGGAAATCTCGTTGCCTCCTATGGTCTTCTTGACACCGCCGGTGGCTTCGGCCACTCTCTGGAGCATCTTCTCCGTGAACTCCATCATCCAGAGGTAGTCCTTGTAGGCGATGTACATCTCTACGCAGGTGAACTCGGGGTTGTGGGTCTTGTCCATACCCTCGTTGCGGAAGTTCTTGGCGAACTCGTACACGCCGGCAAAACCGCCCACGATGAGGCGCTTGAGGTAGAGCTCATTGGCAATACGCATGTACATATCTACGTCCAGGGCGTTGTGGTGCGTAATGAACGGACGGGCCGTGGCACCACCGGGGATGGCCTGCAGGATGGGGGTTTCCACCTCCAGGCAGCCGGCCTCGTTGAAGCACTGGCGCATGGTATTCACAATCTGGGTGCGCTTGAAGAACACGTCCTTCACCTGCGGGTTCACCACCAGGTCCACATAGCGCTGGCGATAACGCAGCTCGGGGTCTTCAAAGCTGTCGTGAACAGTGCCGTCGGCGTCTGTCTTCACGATGGGAAGCACGCGGAGGGACTTGCTCAGAACGGTAAGTTCCTTGGCGTGAACGGACAGCTGGCCCGTCTGGGTAAAGAAGGCGAAGCCCTTGATGCCCACAAAGTCACCAATGTCCAGCAGCTTCTTGAAAACGGTGTTGTAAAGGGTCTTGTCCTCTTCGGGGCAAATCTCATCCCTCTTCACGTACACCTGGATGCGGCCGGCGTGGTCCTGCAGCTCCATGAAGGAGGCGGCGCCCATGATGCGGCGGCTCATAATTCGGCCTGCGATGCAAACTTCCTGGAAGTTGCCTTCCTCGGGTTTGTAGCCTTCTGCAATTTCTACGGTGGTGGTATTGACGGGATACATCGGGGCCGGGTACGGATTGATTCCCAGCTCACGAAGTTTATTCAGCGACTCTCTTCTTCCGAGCTCCTGCTCGTTAAATTCTGCGTATGCCATATTCTGCTTTTTCTAATAACTTGCAAAGATACGGATTTTTTCGCATCTTTGCCTAAAAGAAACGGACTATGAAAAAAGCTTTAATCAGAATCCTTTGCCTCCTGCTGGGCGTGAACGTTTTCACGGCCTGCTACGGTCCCTATCGCGGACCAGAAACGGAACCGGAATCTGAGATGATTCAGCAGGAGCTAGAAGCCCTTGAAAAGGCACAGCAACCTCAAGTAGATGAGCCGGAAGAGGAGCCCCAAACCCCTAACCAGGAATAATGTTCCTCCGCAACCATCTTCTCAAGTGGGAATCCAGGGTGCACCCCCTCAGGCAATTGTTCTGGGAGTGCACCCTTCGCTGTAACCTGCGGTGCCGGCATTGCGGAAGCGACTGCACGGCTTCGGCCCTTGCACCGGATATGCCCTTTGAGGACTTTGAGAAGGTGCTGCTGCGGATCCGGGAAACCTATGACCCCAAAGACATCCTAATCATCTTCTCCGGCGGAGAACCGCTCATGAGAAAGGACCTGGCCTCCTGCGGCCGCCGTGTACAGGAACTGGGGTTCCCCTGGGGCCTCGTCTCCAATGGCTGCCTTATGACCCCGCAGAAGGCCCTGGAACTGCTTAAGGCCGGCATGCGCGCCGCCACCATCAGCCTCGATGGCCTGGAAGAGGAACACGACTGGATGCGCGGAGTCCCCGGCACTTTCAAGCAGGCCGATACCGCCATCCGCTACCTTGCCTCCGTCTCTTTCCTGGGCTTCGACGTAGTCACCTGCGTCACGCAGAAAAACTATGGCCAGCTCAATCAGATAAAAGATTATCTCATAGACGCCGGCGTCAAGGCCTGGCGCATCTTCACCGTATTCCCCGTTGGGCGCGGCGCCACCGACCCGGCCCTGCAGCTCACTTCGGAGCAGTACAGGGGCCTGATGGAGTTCATCATCGCCTGTAGAAAAGAGGGCCGAATCAAAGCCAGTTACGGCTGCGAAGGCTTCCTGGGCCCGTACGAAGGAAAGGTCCGGGATCATGTCTTCTCCTGCCAGGCCGGCCTCAGCATTGCCTCCGTACGCATAGACGGCGCCATTTCTGGCTGCACCAGCATCCGCGCCTCGTACAGCCAGGGCAATATCTATCAAGATGATTTTGTAGACGTGTGGGAACACCGCTTTGGGTTGTTCCGTGACCACACGCCCTTCAAGACCGGCCCCTGCGCCACCTGCAAGTGGTGGAAGCAGTGCCAGGGCAACGGCATGCACCTCCGTGGACAAGACGGAGAACTGCTGCTCTGTAATCTGGCTAAACTAACGGAATCCTAGAACGGAAGGTCGTCGGAAGGTTCGGCGGCCGGGAGGGGTCCCTGATAGGCCTGGGCTACGGGTGCAGCCTGGGGCTGCGGAGCCGGAGCGGCCTGAGGGGCTGCGGCGGGCTGCTGGCCCTGTTCACCATCCGGACGTTTACCTAGAAGTTGAAGCGTGTCCACCACTACCTCGGTGGTGTAACGCTTGTTGCCGGTCTGGTCTGTCCACTGGCGGGTACGAAGACGGCCTTCCACAAAGATCTGGGAGCCCTTGCGGATGTATTTTTCGGCCACGTCGGCATTATTACGCCACAGAACGAGGTTGTGCCATTCGGTGTTTTCGCGGACTTCTCCGTTGCGGTCACGATAACGCTCCGAGGTAGCCAGCGGGAAGGAAGCCACTTTGGCATTGGCGGAAGGATTCTGGGGATTGGATTCGAGGTAACGTACTTCAGGGTCTTTTCCAACGTTACCGATGAGCATGACTTTGTTCAGTGACATAATTATATAGCGTTTAAAAGGTTTTCCATGTTGGGTTTTTCTCCGGTGAAGAGCTCGTATCCGGCCGCGGCCTGCCACAGAAGCCAGCGCTGTCCCGGGATATAAGCTTTGCAGGGAAGGCCGGAGAGCGCGGGCTTTTTGTACTCGGCTTCCAGCACCACCGATGCTGCAAAATTCAGGCCCGGAGGCACGGGTGCGCCGCCCGGAAGAGTATAAATGATTAAGTGGGGCCGAAGGGCCTCCAAACCTTCCCAGGGGGCGGTTTGGCAGCCAAAATGAGCGGCCAGGTTTGCGGCTTTCTCCTCCGATCGGCCTGTAACGCAGACGCGACAGCCCAGCTTCTGGGCCGCAACGATAGCCGCACGGGCTGCACCGCCCGTTCCCACCACCAAAGCATCGGACACCGGCAGGCCGCATTCCTTCACAGCCAGGGCAATGCCGTCAACGTCGGTGTTGTAGCCGAATAACTTTTCGGCCCGCTTGACTACCAGATTCACAGCACCAATCCGTTGGGCTTCCTCCGACAGCACATCCACCTTTGCAAAGGCGTCCTGCTTGAAGGGAGCTGTGACATTGATGCCGTCATATTGGGCCAGGAAGACTTTCCAGGCGTCTTCAAAC